>ERZ808286.1786-NODE-1786-length-9985-cov-4.245519_pt1 | contig 9985 bp, 5 predicted proteins | sample MGYA00521276_ERZ808286 | MGnify/ENA primary metagenome ERZ808286 (study PRJEB31516, sample SAMN03275607) | gut metagenome | biome: mammalia-associated habitat; material: feces | host: Papio cynocephalus | place: Kenya | collected 2012-08-01 ... | reverse complement strand
CATTGTTGATGCACGGACAAGCCCTTGCGCTATCGAATACGATGCGAATGCCGTTGGTCTTAACCTTGTCGAAGCGAAGAATGCGCTTGTAACCGATAGTCGTTGTCTCTTCCTTTTGGTTGAGTTTCACCCAACTCTTGCCTTGCAAGTAATAAACAGAGAAGGCCTTTACACGTTGTCCCAATGGAATATATTCCTGAAGCAAGAGACGGGAAATCTCCTTTTCTCTGCCAAGACGGAACTGAATGCTTGCGCCGTTTGTTTTCCTTGATGCCCAGTAAGTGTTATATTGCCCGTCGGTAATGTTTTTGCCGACATGCTTGCCCTGGTTGCTGTCAACAAACGGAGTGACACCCTTCAAGACATCGACAGACATTTCCTGCTGTATCTTCTTGTGGAAGTTCACGGCATTGGCGGAGTCATTCGGATGAATCAAACCGTCCTTGTCAACAGGGAAGTTGAGTAGGAAAGTGGCGTTGTGTCCCACACTTCTATAATAAAGGTCGCAAAGCTCGTCAACGGTCTTGACCTTGGAATCCTCGGTCTCATGGTAGAACCATCCAGGTCTGATGGAGACATCACACTCGGCAGGAGTCCACTGGTCGCCATCCTCCCAGCCATATTGTAGTTGTTTGGAGTTCTCGTAACCTGGATAGATGGTGTTTGAAGGAATCATAGACCAGCAAGTCTCGCCGGCAAAACCTTTCTCATTGCCGACCCAACGACAACCGGGACCGCCATCGCCAAAGATGATAGCCTTCGGTTGCAGGCTGTCAACAATCTGATAGAGCATGTCGAACTCATAGTAGTTCTTGCGGTCAATGGTTCGCTTCTCGGCTGCGCCGCCATACCATCCGTCACCACCGTTGGCACCATCAAACCAAACCTCGAAGATGTCGCCATAGTTGCTGAGCAACTCCTTGAGCTGACGCTTGTAATACTCGACATAAAACTTTGAACCGTAACTTGTCTGGTTTCTGTCCCAAGGCGAGAGATAGACGCCGAACTTCAAACCATACTTCTTGCAAGCCTTTGAGAGTTCGCCCACGATGTCGCCGTTGCCATTCTTGTACGGAGAGTTACGGATGCAGTAATCGGTTGTGTGGGTAGGCCATAGACAGAAACCGTCATGGTGCTTTGCCGTGATGATGACACCCTTCATGCCTGCGGCGGAAAGCACTCTTGCCCATTGCTCACAGTCCAATTTCTTGGGGTTGAAAGTCTTGACATCGGAATCGCCATAGCCCCATTCCTTGTCATTGAACGTGTTCAAGCCGAAGTGGATGAAGGCGTAGGTCTCCATCTTCTGCCATTCCACTTGTTGAGGACTTGGGACAGGAGTAACAGGAGCCACGTCCTTTACGCCTCGCTGTCCCCAAGTTGTCAGAGCCACAAGCCCCAACATCAAGGTAAATAATAATTTCTTTCTCATTTTCTTATGGTTTATAGAGTTGATAGTTCAGGCCTCACCCCATAAAAGGAGTGAAGCCCTTGGTTAGATTATCTTACAGGACGGATGACGAACTTGAAAATGCTGTTCAAAAGTTCTGCTAAATGGTTAAGTTTGTCTGTTCATTTCGTTCGATACGCACATTCATTTCGTTAGTTATGAAAGCTCGTATCGTTCGATATGACTGTTCGTATCGAACGGAATGAGAAAACAAATGAGATAGTTTGATACAACTTGTTGATGTAATTTATACTACAATTGATGCATATATGACTTACGCATTGTAAACGGCTTGCTTTTGATATGAAAGTGGGCTGGTTTTGATAAGAAAATAGGCACGTTTCTATACGAAAGTAGGCAGATTTCGTAATCTAGACTTTCTTTTGAACTTTGTGAAGGTATTGATTGCAAAATATTCTCACTTTTGAATGTCGTTGGAGGTGTTGATTGCGAACAAAAGGTATTTTTGAATGTCGTTGAAAGAATTGTTCAGCGTTTCTTCCTGTTTTCAATCTTGAAGAAAATCTTGACGCGCATTTTTAGCTACGCCCAAAACATTTGAAACAAGAAACGCACGTTTCCTGAAACTTTTGCCTTCAAAAGATACAGGAAACGTGCGTCAAAGGATGATTCAAAGATACAAAATGCAGTTTTTCTCTCACAGATGGAAAAGTTATTGCAATAACATGATGGAAATTTCGTTAATTTTTATATCTTAGCATCCGCAAATCGGGAAGTCCGACGATGCACAAAACTATTACTTCATTAAATCTGTAACATCATGAAAGAAATCAATGACATCAGTTTGCCACGCATGAACAATGGTGCGCACTTCACTTATGTAAGCAACATCCTTGCACGTGCCGAGGCAGACACAGCCATAAAAGGCAAGGCTCCTGAACAACTCGCAGCGTTCAAGACTACAGTAGCAGCAGAGGACGAGGCTTTGAAAATCTCACAAAAGAGTCTGTTGACTGACGATATAGCAAAGGCAGACAGTGACCGTGACGCACTCTATGCAGGTTACAAGAAAGCGGTTGAAGCATTCCTCGCTATGCCTATTGAAGAGATGGCACAGGCTGCAAAGGTTCTTGCACAGCATATCAAGGACTACAAGATTAACACAGCCGACCAACTTGACAAGGAGACTGGTCTCTTGGTGAACTTCATCGCCGACCTTGAAAACAAGTATTCAGAACAGGTTACGACATTGAACTTGGGAGCATTTGTTATCAACCTGAAAGGAGCCAACGAGCGTGTGAGAAGGCTGACCTTGCAGCGTACGAACGAGAAAATGGGCATAACAGTAGGAGCGTTGAAAGCCGCTCGCACAGCAACAGACAATGCCTATCGTGCATTGGTGAAAATGGTGAATGCCCTCACACTTGTCTTTGGTGAAAAGGACTATACATCGTTCATCGACTATGTGAACACGGAGGTGACACACTACAAGCGCGAGGTTATTGGGCAAAAAGCCAAAGCACCAACTACTTCGGGTGGTTCGGCTGCCGATTCGGGCAGCAGCAAGCCAAACGGCGGCTCTTCGTCAGGTGGTGAAAGTGTAGGCTCTGACATGGACTGATTATTGGACAAACATTCAATGCTGTTTTCTGAATAAGAAGGCAGCATTGCTTTTGAATATATATAATCCATTGCTCAAAATACTTTTTCTTATAAGAACGACATTTTTTGGCAATATCATTGAATTTTTTTCGTTTATTTATTATCTTAACGTGTGTAATTGAAGTCATTCGATAAAACACGAACAACTTATAAATAGAAAATGACAAACTGAAATAAACAATAATGGCAAAATTAACAGATATAACAAAAGGGACAGAGTACGACCTTAGCTTGTTCTCTGACAAGCATATTGAAGAGTTGGAGAACCGCATTGTTGAGCGAAAAACAAATGGGGGGGTAAATATTACCTCACCTGTTTAGTACGTAAGAAAGAAATCAAACTGACTCCAGAAGAGGTTGTGCGTCAACTGTATTTGTTGGTGCTTATGGAGGATTATGGGTATCCCTCTTCAAGAATAGAATTGGAATACGAGGTAACTTTTGGACGAGAAAAGAAGCGTGCTGATATTGTCATTTTAGACAAACAGGACACTACTGCACCATATATCATTGTTGAGGTCAAGAAGCCCAAGCTCAAAGATGGCAAGGAACAGTTGAAGAGCTATTGTAATGCAACTGGTGCGCCTATTGGGGTATGGAGCAACGGAAAAAGCATCTCATATTACCATAGAAAAGACCCTAACTATTTTGAGGATTTAAGCGGTATTCCTCGTGCCGACCAGAAACTATCGGACATCATTTCCGAACGTTGGACTATTGATGACCTTATCAAAAAAGACAAACTTGTCAATGAGCGTAAGTCGTTGAAAGACTTGATTCTTGAAATGGAAGATGAGGTACTTGCCAACGCAGGAGTTGATGTCTTTGAAGAGGTATTCAAGTTGATATTTACCAAGCTTTACGATGAGATGGAAAGTGGTCGCAAGAAAGACCGCAATCTTGTATTCCGTAACTATGGTGACACAGAGGAAGAGTTAAGGGACAAACTACAAGATTTGTTTGACCAAGCTAAAGAAAAATGGGCAGGTGTATTTTCCGAAGATGCCAAACTACAGTTGGCACCTTCCCATCTGTCTGTTTGTGTAGCTTCTTTGCAGGATGTCAAACTCTTCAACTCTAACCTTGAAGTTGTTGATGAGGCATTTGAGTATCTTATATCGAAAAATTCCAAAGGAGAGAAGGGGCAATATTTCACACCTCGTTATGTGATAGACATGTGCGTGAAAATGTTGAACCCACAGGAAAATGAAAAGATGATTGATACCGCTGCTGGCAGTTGTGGCTTCCCTGTCCATACCATTTTTCATGTTTGGCAAAATATCTTGGATAGAAAAGGATTGAAGCGCAGCCATCTTTTCACCCTTGAACAGAAACCTGCTGAATGTACAGACTATGTACAAAATAATGTTTTTGCCATTGACTTTGATGAAAAGACAGTTCGTGTGGCTCGAACATTGAATCTCATAGCAGGTGATGGACAAACTAATGTACTACATCTCAACACATTGGACTATGAACGTTGGGAGAGCGACTATGTACAAAGACCAGGTTGGCTTGAGACATATAGCACTGGTTGGTTTAAACTTCAAAAGTTGAGAGCAGACAAGAAGAGCTACCGTGATTTTACGTTTGACATAGTGATGGCAAACCCTCCTTTTGCTGGAGACATAAAGGAAAGCCGTGTCATATCCAAGTATGACCTTGGCAGAAATATGGCTGTGGAGAAATTGAAGTCTTGTCCAAAAGGCATTTCTGTAGTACAAAAAGAACCAACTTTCATGGATGCACTCACTAACGATGGTGAAACTGTATATCAAATGAGTGATGGTACATTCCGTAAAACCAAATTAAAGACGCAGACAAAAATAAGTCGTGACATTCTGTTTGTAGAGCGAAACATTGACTTTCTGAAACCAGGTGGAAGAATGGCAATCGTTCTACCACAAGGTCGTTTCAATAACAGTAGCGACAAGGCATTGCGTGAATATATAGCAGACCGTTGTCGTATATTGGCAGTGGTTGGCCTGCATGGCAATGTGTTCAAGCCACATACAGGAACAAAGACAAGTGTGTTGTTCGTACAGAAATGGGATGATGAATTGTGTCCTAAGGTAGATGACTACAACATCTTTTTTGCCACAATGCAAGAGCCGAGCAAGGATAATAGCGGTGATAAGATATACCGAAGTACAATAGATGAGGATGGTAATACAGTTCCGCTTCTTGACACACATGGACATCTTGTTGTAAAGCATGATTTATTCAATCATGAAGGTCTCACGCAAGATGGTATAGCCGAGGCTTTTGCGGAATTTGCCAAGAAAGAAAAACTCTCTTTTTTCGCAAATGCCCCTTTGACGAAGTAAAATACAATGCTTTGTTGGAGGGGCTGGAGATTTGTGAAGTGTCTTTTAGCAGAGTTATTGGTAATGATATTTTGAGGATGGAGTCTGAGTTCTATAATTCAGACACAGTTACTTATAAAGACACCGTAAAGGCCTCACAAATCATTGACTTTTCTCAATATGGGACATCAAAAGAATTGAATGAAATTGGTATAGGATATCCTGTTTTGAGATTGAATGAATTTAATTATTCGTTCATCTCACATCCTGACAAATATTGTAGTCTGTTAGATACAGATACTTATCATAGTTTACAACTCAAAAAGGATGATGTTCTCATTTGTCGAACTAATGGCAATCCAAAATTTGTTGGAAGAAGCGCAATTGTTCCAAAGAATTACGACTATGCCTTTGCGTCATATCTGTTTCGCATCCGCCCAAATCGAAAGTTCATAAATTCTGCTACCTTAGTAGCATTTTTGAATTCAAAGTATGGTAGGCAGGAAATAGAAAAGTACTCTATGGTTGGTAATCAAGCAAACTTTAGCCCTGCAAAATTTAGAGAAATATCCATACCTGTTTTTCCAAAAGAATTGAATGACAAAATAGAAGAGATAACATACAAGGCTTTTCTAAAATTGGAAATGTCAGAAAGTTTGTATTTAGAAGCAGAACATGATATGTTAGACTGCTTGAAATTGAACAACTTTAAGGCAAGCTCCAATCCTTGCAATGTTAAGACCTTAAAGGAGTCTTTCATTGAAACTGGACGCTTGGATGCAGAATATTATCAGCCAAAATACGATGATATTCTCCACCATATCCATACTTATAAAAACGGAAGTAAGGATTTAGGGGATATTTGTGAGATAAAAGATGAAAACTTTACTCCGCAAGATGGCATTACCTATAAGTATATAGAATTGGCAAATATCGGTAAGTATGGGAATATTACAGGTTTTATCCAACAGAGTGGTGAAGACTTGCCATCGAGAGCAAGAAGAATCATTAATGAAAATGATGTCATAGTATCATCTTTGGAAGGCTCATTGGATAGGTGTGCTTTGGTGGAAGAGAACTATGATGGGGCATTATGTTCTACAGGTTTTTATGTACTGAAATCCACAGTGCTAAATCCTGAGACTTTACTCGTCATGTTCAAATCGCCATTAATAAAGGAGTTGATGAAGAAAGGATGTTCGGGAACTATTCTTACAGCCATAAGTCGGCAGGAATTGGAACGCATACCTATTCCCTTAATCCGACAAGAAGTACAAGAAGAAATCGCTCAATATGTGCAGAATAGTATTTCCTTGCGCAAGGAGTCTTTGTCGTTGCTTGAAAAAGCCAAGCTCACGGTAGAAGATGTAATTCAAAACGGGGGGGTAAGATAGCACAGGCATACTCTCGATTGCAACAAAAGTCAGCAAAAGAAATGCATAAGGCAATTTATCTTTTGTTGTGTGATGTTGGTATCATAACAAACAACACATTAGTAAAGACTGGTGTAGTTTGTTCTTACAAGAAACTGTCAGAAAGTTTCCTCACAAGTGGCAGACTTGATGCGGAATATTATCAGCCAAAGTATGATATGCTTTTTGAGAAATTAAGAGATTTCCCGACTGCTACAATCAAAGAGATTGTTACAATACAGAAATCTGTAGAGCCTGGTAGTGAAGCATACCAAGAGGAAGGTATTCCGTTCATAAGAGTGGCAAACCTTTCAAAGTATGGAATATCTGATTCGGATGTGAAATTAGATGCTGCCGAATTTGCAGATGCCATCCGTCCTCAAAAGGACGCTATATTGTTGTCTAAGGACGGAAGCGTTGGTATAGCCTACAAGATGGAAGAGGCGCAGAATGTTATCACTTCAAGTGCCATCCTCCACTTGTATGTAACAAGCAAAGATGTCTTACCCGACTATCTTACACTTGTGCTCAATTCCGTTGTTGTAAGACTACAGGCTGAGCGTGATGCTGGCGGCTCGATTATCCAACATTGGAAACCATCGGAAATAGAGAATGTCATTATTCCTATTCTGCCGATGAATGAACAGCAAATGATTGCAGACAAAATACAGGAAAGCTTCAATTTGCGTAGAGAAAGTGAAATACTTTTGCAAAAAGCGAAACTCCTTGTAGAAGAAATAATTGAAAAATAGGTTTATGAAAAAGGCACTCGGTATTCCTCCGAGTGCCGCCACTTAATCCATAGTAAATAAAAGCATCTAAAAAAAGACAACCATTTATGAACCATGTTTCAGTGGCAAAATTACAAATTATTTCTTGTATCTCTTCATATTTCCTCTCTTTTCTGCACCGAAGTGTACCTGCCAAAACGAGTTTCGACTCGAAACGCTTGTTCTCCCAATAGCGTTCGCACACCATGCCGAGGGTTGGCGTCTGCACACGCCCCACGGAATAGGTGCCACGTCCTGCGGCTATCGTCAAGGCTTGCGTGCCGTTGATGCCGACAAGCCAGTCCGCCTCGCTTCTTGCCTTGGCTGCATGATATAGGGTGTCATACTCCTTACCGTCTTTGAGGTTGTCCAGTCCCTCACGAATGGCGGCATCCGTGAGCGAACTGATCCATAGACGGTCGAAAGGTTTCTTGCAACCCAGATACTCGTAGAGGTAGCGGAAAATCAACTCTCCCTCACGCCCCGCATCGGTGGCGACAATGATGCGGTCGCTGCTGTCAAACAGCTTGCCGATAATCTTGATTGGGGCGAGCACACCTGCCTCTGGCTTGTAGCCGTTCTCAGACTTGACCTGTCGGGAAACGAGGATGAACGGATTGGGAATGACAGGAAGGTTCTCGGCGTGGAATCCTTTCATGCCGTAGGCTTCCGGCATGGCTGGTTGCACGAGATGACCGAATGCCCATGTCACGTAATAGCCGTTTCCGTGCATATAGCCCTCCTCTCGTTTGGTAGCTCCCACGATGTGGGCGATTTCCTTGGCTACGCTTGGTTTCTCTGCGATGATTGTCTTCATTTCTTGATGTTTTTTTGACACCTGCAACCGTGGGATAGTCGGTTGCAGGTATCGGTTATACTTACTGATGGATTATTGTAAATGGATTAAGTGGCGGCTGTTACATCTTCACGCTTCTGGCCTTGCGCTTTGGCTTCTGTGCCTCGGCGGTCTGCTCCTTCTGCTGCTTCTCGTTCTTCGGTGCTGACTGTCCCGGCTTCAGCGGTTCCTTGGTGTGCTTGGTCGCCTCGTTGGTCTTGCCCTGCTCGTTGACGGCCACTTGCACCTTGTTCTCGTTGGTAGGAATCTGCTCCTTTGCCTGTTTGAGGTCAGGGTTGGTGCGGTAGGAACGGGGCTGCATGCGGTTGAAGTCGAACTTTACATAGGCGGTGTAAGTCCCGCTGCCGTTCTTGTTCGGCACTTCCTTGATTTCGATGGTCTTGCCAGCCACATAGTCGTTCTTCTGCTGCTCGGTCAACTCCTTCTTGAAGTAGGTGTTGAGTCGGCGGACTGTGCCGTCCTCGTTGAGCCAGTGGTTCGGGTCTTGCTGTCGCTTTTGAGTGCTGACGTCACCTTCCGCCTTCTGCTCCTGATTGTCAGTGGTTTGCTTCTTGTCACCGCTTTGTTTCTGACCTTGCGCCTGTCGGGTACTGCCAGGCACAAACTCCACACCTCGCTGCTCAACGTTCACCTGCAACAGGGGTGTAAACTTGCGACCGTTGGCGAGTTCTATCTCTTTACGGATCGGAAGCCCTGAGTAGAGCACTCGCTTGTCGTCCTTGGTGATGGGTGTCTTGCCGATGGTGTCGGGAATGCGCACCTTGTTGGTCGGGATGTCAACAATCTCGTTGGTGAGTCGGTCGATGCTGATGAAGTGGGGGCGCAGCTCGCCTGTGTTCTTGTCGGGGAAGTCTACGACCTTGCCGAGGTTGCCGTTCTGCAAGAGGTTCTTCTTGTCCTCCTGGGTAAAGGTGTAGCCCTTGTATTCCACATCGAGTTTCGGCTCGTTGCGCACGAAATGCGGTACCAACTGGAAGTTGTCGTTCTCGTCCTTGCGGAATGACAGGCGAGCCTGTATCTCAATCTGCTCACCGCCAAAGGTCGGCTTCACGGTGACAAGCCCCGTCTTGCCGTAGTTGAGCAAGGCTTTCAAGTCCTTCTCGTTCATACTGTTGAAGTCGATGCCGTACTTGACACCCAACTCCTGCAGGTTCACATCGTTACCGCTGATGAGATTCTGCTTTGCACCCGGAGCGGTCTGTGCCTGCTGCTCGGTTGCGGTCTGTTCTGGTTTCTGTTCCATGTCGTTCTCTTTTTTGTCGGTTTGTTCTTTTGTCTGTCCTTCCGATTGCTTTGCCTCTTTCTCATAATTGGAGGTGTCAATCTTGTGGGCGGAAAGAATCTCCTTGTTTGCATCTGGGTCTTTCAGCAACTCCTTCATCACTCCGAGAAGGTTCTCCGCCTGGTCAGCCGCAATTCGGTAGAATCCGAATCGGCTTGGCTCCTTGCACTGGCGGAAGAAGTTTCTGAAGAAACTGTCCATCATGTCGCTGTTGCGGTCGAAGCGCAGGAAGTCGGGCGAGTTCTCCGCATTAGCTGGCGTGCGCTTCGGTGTGCCGTCTCTGCCG
>ERZ808286.1783-NODE-1783-length-9992-cov-4.741974_pt1 | contig 9992 bp, 12 predicted proteins | sample MGYA00521276_ERZ808286 | MGnify/ENA primary metagenome ERZ808286 (study PRJEB31516, sample SAMN03275607) | gut metagenome | biome: mammalia-associated habitat; material: feces | host: Papio cynocephalus | place: Kenya | collected 2012-08-01 ... | reverse complement strand
ATATATTCAAGAATCGGCCAGAATCGACCCATTGCCCATCCATCTCTATGCTCATACTATCAGCTGCATTATCATCCGTCATGCGGCAATATTGTACATTAAAATACAATGATTTTTTCCACTCATTGATATTACCGGATACCAATAGCCTAGTAGGCATATCTGATTTTTTCGTTGTATAATAACGTTGATTTTTTACATATACATAGCTATCTATGCGCGGATGGATATAGGGCATCATATCGAGCCATGACTGGATTTGCTGTGCACCCCATTTGCGGCTTATCGTCTGCTGACAAGTGATGATATTGGCAGGGGTGATAGTAATGGATAGCTTAATGCGCATATGCGTCTTGAACAGGTCGATGCGAATTTCTGATAATGAGCCACAAGCTAAAAATCTGTTGATTATTGCTATCACCTACCTACATTATCATTTATTTCTGAAAAACATAAATTGGCTCGTATTTAACACCTTTGCCAGCAATGCTACTAAGCACCATATGATATGTATCAATATGGTTAAGATTTGCTTGACACATAAATTCATAGCAATCAAGTGATAAAGTTGGTGCATTTTTTACGTTTGCAATGTTTACAATAACATATCCACCGGGCTTTACCGCTTTTGCTGCATTAGCAATCATGGGACTTAGGAATTTATGTAGCCACGCCGTGTATGCCGGATAGCGATTGCAACTATTATTAGCTTCTTCGGAATATACCTCAGTATTAAAATATGGAGGCGATGTGAAAGCAATGTCAAAATAATCTTTGGGCAACTCCAAATCCTCAAACGGCTGGTTATAAATTGTGATTTTTTTATCAGAAATAATCTGCTTAACGTCTACAGATAGCTCGATAAGCCCGTCATACGTCTTAGTGCTTGGGTCTGTACCTACATATTCCGCACAATCAGACGCCGAAAATCCAAGCAACCGCCCACCAAACCCGCTACACATATCAAGCACTTTGGCTCCATTACTACCAAATTTATTATAAATATCCCTTGCAACGGTTGGTCTAAAATTGCTTACACTCTGTTTTGCGCCATACACTTTGGCGTTCTGTCTGATGCGATTATCAGTCCAGTTGAGTTCGTTGTGTTTAAGCTTCCATAAATACGTCTTACGAATAAGCGCTCTCAACTTGTTGTCATCATCCCACATATCAGAAATAGACGGAGAACCATTACATCTCACATCAATCCAATGCGGGAAATATGTCCATAAAACACCGCATCCAACCATAGATTGCCCAATAATTTTATTACTTTCATCAATGCAAGATGAGGTCTTTTTTAATTTGTTGATTTCTTTTTCGATGTCATATTTTGAACCGTCGTAAATTGGAAAGCCTGTTTTCCTATAATATACGAATAGCTCTTCAACATCATTATCAATATTGTCATAGCACAATCTCATCTATTTATCACCTCGCTGCTATTATACAATAAAAAGCCGGAGTTGTCAAGCCCCGGCTTTAATATTTTTTAATTATCCGGGAAAATCATCCCAATTAAAATCATCATCGTTGTTGGTCGTGTTAGAATCGTTATCTACATCCTGCGACTGTTCGGGCGGAAACATAGATGCGAAGTCGGGGATTGGCTCATTGGCAGGAGCGGCGGTTGTGGTCTTGGTGGTGGTTAGGCGCTTAATCTCTCTGATAGTAAAATCACCACTACGAATCTTGTCAACGCTGTGGAACATATCTGGCTTGCAACTAACAGCAACCTTGCCATTCTGTCCAACAAACTCCTCCTCGCGGAATGTTGCGCCCACCAACTTCTTTACAAACTGCTGCTCATGTTCTTCGTCCCAAACAAAACCCTTATTACTATTCTGAATGGCAGTTACAAACTGCTTAAAGAACGGCAGGGCACGTTCGTTATTTGCGTCATAAGACTTAGAGAATCGGCCACCCCACTTTTTGTTCTCATTAGTATTCGCTTTATATCTATTGTTGTAATAATCTTTATACTCACCCTCTGCAATATCATAATAGAAGTCGAGACGTTTATACTCTGGTACATCGACAACTTTTAGGATTCGGAGAACGTAGCCTCCAACTGGCAGACGCTTATAACTGCCGTTTCCCGCTTCCTTAACCTTACTCAGATCAACCTTTTTCATAGTAATTACCTTTCTGAAATTTAATGAAATTTATATATTTTACTCAGCCGTTTTAGCTGTAGCAGACTTCTTAGTAGCCCAACCAAGTTCTTCAAGAACGAGCATAATATCATTATCTACTTCGTTTACATCTTCAAAATACCCGAATGGAACTCTTGCAGAACAATTACTATCTCGAAGGATATACTTGTACTTATCATCCTCGTGGCGGCATAGCAAGACAACACTAATATATGCCGGTAGCTGAATCTTCTCTAGTTTGCGACCATTAGTTACCAGATTCTCATAGCCCTCATCATTGACGCTTGTGTGACCGACAAGGATGACTACTAAATCTTCCCGCATATTATTTGCCGCATCGACAATATCATAACCGAACTGCCCAATATCAGACCATTTAGTATAGCTCTGCGTCTTATCGGTCATCTCTTTGCGAAGCATGGCGGAATTGATAGTATCAAGCACAATGTATTTAATCTGTTTCTGCCGTTCGTTGATAATCCGCATAACACCAAGAATCTGGTCAGTATCCGCCGTCTTCATGTAGTTCTTATTGGTCTTGTTGTATAGCTTATCAAAGCCCTTCCATGCGCCAAACTTGCCATCTGCGTTAATCCAGAACGTCTCCTTTGGTGGTAGGTTACGCAGACTTACTGTCTTACCACTTGCAGGTAGTCCCTCAATTAGAATACTCTTACTCATACCTTTACTTGCTTAATCCTCCTTGACAAAATATCTAAAATCTTCCCATTTAATCTTAACAATTACACGGTTACCGCATCTATCATTCAGCTCCACTTTTGGTCTACCAACCACACCCTCCATCATAGCAGTACCAATGGTGCTATGAGGATGCGACATTACATAATCAATACCGTCCTGAATCGTTCCTTCAAGAACAATAGGAACAATGTCAATACCAAACATTTTAGCAGTCTGTTCTACCCATTCACGACTTTGATAGTTACCGTTAATCATTACGTCAAACAGGATAAAGTCAACATCGGGCCGATATTCACCACCATTCTGAATCTTCGGGCCGTATCCTTCACCAAATAAAATAACATCCTTTTCGCCAAACGTCTGTTCAAATAGCTCTTCGGCTTCAAGTGTTCCAAACAGCTCTTTCAGCTTGTTAAGTAGATGATTAGGAATCTGTGCCTTATCTGTCCTACCACCAAATTCTATATTATGCCCATCCCAATAAACACGGATATTCGTGCCGTCAATCTTTTCTGTAAACTGCCAAATATTGTCCTTTAGATATTCAACCGTTTCATTTCGGTAAGAATCAAGAACCAGCCGTCTTGTTCCTTCCATATCGCGATTAAATACGGTTTCAATTTTACTGTATGTCTGCATTTAATCTCCCCCCCCACTTTCTTCTTTACTCAAAAACGCTACGGCCATAGCAACGGCCTCTGATAATCTAATATCGCTATAGGTATACTGATGATATTCCATACATAATGCCTTATACTTGCCATATTCTTTGACTAACAAATTTGCAGCTTCTTGATTTGTCATTATTTACCTCAATCAATTTCTTTTAGCCAAAAATCACGACGACAGTCCTCGCAGAACTTATAACTACATGGACTACGTTCTTGATACTCCTCATCAATGTTCATAGGGCATAAAAGTACACAACCATTTATTATTCTTGATTTGGGAAAACATCGAGTAGTTTATCCTGCATTGTTTTGATGGGATGTTCTTTTGCCCATTGCTCAACGGCGCATACTTGTTTAACGCAGTCGTCATCTGTATCATCATCCTCACAATGAAACAATGGGCAACTATCTTCACAAATATTGTTATTACACAATCTTCTTCGTGCTTTCAAAAATTCAACAGCATCCATATTTCAATCCTCCTTGGGTTCGCCCATTACTTTATTACACAGATACCCATAATCTCTAACAACGGCATCTCGTATATCTAGCCAGAATGCCGCAAGCCAATCAACCGACTTGTCTGGGATTGCAAGAACTAGGGTTGCTGCCACTCTCGGCCCAGCGCCAAGTACATTCTCAATTTGACACAGCAACTCATTACTTTTGTTTACAATTTCTTCCATACCTTCAGCTCTTGGTAGGTCTGGTCTGTTCTCACCCATTCACCATTTTCATCCTTCTTCATCTTATTCTTTTCTTGTGTCACAGCTCTAATTGCATCACCACGCTCTAATTTGTTCTTAGTCCAAAATTGCCGATTCGCCCGCATTTCACGCTCAATGCCGATACTGATATTATACAGGCGGCAATATACTGTGCCATAACCAGTTGTCTTAGCATCAAGCACAAGCCAATCTGTAATGGGCGATTTAGGGTCACATACCGTACAATAACCAAGATATTCAATCTGCCACTTAATGCGGTCAAGAATTGTAACTGGCTCAATTTTAGCATGCTTGATGAGCGCCGTGATTAGCGCCTTGTTGTCTATCTCTCTAAATTGCTTGTCAGTCTCTTTACCGCAACAAGGGCGAATTGCATCTATCATTATATCATCAAATGATGATTTTGTCAATACTTTGGCTGAGATATATTTTTGAAAAATATCATATTCAACAATGAGCCGATTCGGTTGAGCAAATTTTTCAAAATACCCAAGATGGAATAGAATTTCAATGGCTTTCTTGTTAATTCTATTATCGTCCATAAGCGCTTGATACAATGCGGCGCGATTTTTCAATCCGACTTTCCCCAGCTCATATAATGCCTGTGATGCGCTCTTGGGCATATCTTTGACAGATGACATAGTTTGCATAATACAGTTGTTAGCTCGGTCTATATTGAACGCCCTGTTATCATCCCCAAATTGAATATCCTTGAGCTTGTAGCCGCGCTTTAGCATCTCCTGCTTGATGAGCGCAACTTTGTCTTTTTCGCCCTTATCAGTAAATCGTTGTAACACACACTTATAAAATTCAAGTGGATAATGCGCCTTTAGATAAGCAATTGTTACACTATCAATAGCCATACAGTAAGCATGGGCGCTATTAAAACCATATGCGGCACTATTTTCAATAATCGTCCATACCTTGTCAGCAAGCTCGTGCGCTTTATTCTCATCATCCGTTTCACCTGTATCAAGAATGGCTTGAGCAAAATTCTTGATAAATTTGGGCTTTGCGTCTTTGATGATATAATCCTTCTTCTTACTGATTGCCTTGATGATAGTATATGTTTCAGACATAGGGAAACCAGCAAAACCAAGGACTTTCATTAGAGATTCCTGATATAGAATGAATGACGAGGAGCAGTATTCGTCCTGAAGCAAATCATCAAGCGCCTTGATGCCATAGTCAAAATGTTGCCGTTGCTCAAACATCTGATACATAGACTGGAAAGATGGCCTAATCGCAGCTATAAACTGGGTCAATTCGGCAATATTCTTTGGCTTATACCGCATTACCTTTTGAGTTGATTTTGGCTGTTCGCATTGGTTGACACACTGAGTATAACCATCGGCATAAATCTGCCACGTCGCGTCATCATGCGCGATTTTTTCAAGAAGCTGGTTGACTGTAAACGGTTCTATGCCAGCCTCTTTATAAATATCATATGTCAAACCAATACTATCGACAATGAGATAGTCTTGTTTGAGATACCCAAAGGCATCAATCGTGCCCGATTCAATATTGGCTACAAGTACCTCTTTGCCGGTTGCTTCAGACTTACATAAGCTGATGCCAATATCCGATTCAATGTCGCCCTCATAGCACAAGCAGCCGCATGGATGCCCTTTAGCCGTATCATAAATACCTAGATATTTTTTACATCCATCTACCAACTCTTGATATTTCGGCTCGATATACTTATGAATGTCAACCGTTTCACCATCTTCAACGTGCTTCTTAGCCGTCTCATATCGGTCAATCTGCTTACTTACTTCATTGGCCGTTTCAGGTTCGACATTATAAGCTCTTGCATACATCTTCCATGCTGCCTTGAATTTCAGCGTACCAAGTGCTAATAGGTCATATGTGCCAAGCTCCCCTACAAGGTCGCGCTGAGCTTGAATGAACGGCTGGCGGTCACTAACGTTATTATCAATATCAGGTGGTGTATGGCTATCCAAGACGCGCTCTTTAGTTAAGAATCGCTCTGAATACATAAGGACAGGACTGTTGACCTTATCAACTTTAGTAAGCCGCAAGAGCTTATTGAGATACATAGAGACGGCAGAGCCGCGTCCAGATGGAGTCAAGATACCACCATATTGCTCTTGTCCGCGCTTCATAACCATATATGACAAGATAAAATAATCAGCCATATTACAAGCCTCTATTTCGCCTATATCATGCTTAATCTCTTGATAATACTGTTGTAGCTTATCCTTGTTAATATCAGCCTTCTGTAAGAACCATTCATCTTTAAGAATTTGCTCAAAGATATGGTTACGCTCAGCTTGTGTCTTATTGCGCAATTCTTTGACAACAGGCACCTTCAATGAGCGGTCGAGTTTGATGTCCTCAAATTCAAACAGCACATTAGTATTATTGATAGAGGACTTAATCTGTCCATCTGTCAATATGCCCTGTTGCTTGAATCGCTCAAACAGTACATCATATGTTGGATAGTCCATATACCATCCATCTTCATCCTCATAGTGGATATTACCCGACTTAAGCAATTCATCACGGTCTTGCATTTGAGCCTCAGTGATAACATGACTATCACAACCGGCGATAATAGGCACAAGTAATTCTTCACTAATCTGGAGGATACACCGATTCAGTTCTTGTTGCTCAGGGGTATTGTGCGCCTGCACCTCAAGATAGAAATGAGGGAATGATTCTGCTAGATGTCTGACAATATCATTTATATCATCATACTTATTCCAGAACGCGACACAAGCTGTTGCAATCATCACATCGTCATATGGCAACTGGTCAATCAACTCAAGGTCAATACGAGGTCGCGCATAATATCCATCCTTATTGGCAATGGATAAAATTTTATTGATTGCTTTGCGCCCTTTATCGGTTCGAGCCAACAACACAATATGACAGTTGCTTCTATCAGGTTGATGCCGGTCTTTTACCCAATATGCCTCAGCGCCATATACCCATCTGATGTTCGTACCGTTCTTCTTATTGAATTTTTCAAGGTCATCATATTGCTTGAAATAATTTCCCGCCCATCCATGCTCTACTGTAGTATAGATACATGGTTTATCACCATATCGCGCTTTTAGCTCGTTCCAATAATCCACTGGCAATAGCGGGCTATCTTTCGTATATCTATTACTTAACGATGTATGCTTATGGTAATTTACCCAAATTGGCTCATTCATCACGTCATCAGCTCAAATACGTCTTCTTTTTCTTCGTACTGAATAATCTGCCCAAGATAATATTCGACCTCGTCATTACAGGTATCGAGCCAACATACGATAATTTTACCAGTATCATTAGATTCTTCTCGGCTTGTCATTGTAACAATATATTCACCATAGTCTCTATGATGTACCTCAAGCCGCATCTTGCCGTCAAATCGACAATCATCATCAAATCCCTGAATGGCTTGATTTGTTTCCATCTTGCGCTTAATTTCAACCTTAAACACACCAGCGTTGTTTTTCAGCTTAATAATATCGCCAACGCTATATTCCATATTTTTTATTCCTCCTTCATATAACCATCGCAATATTCACATCTTGCCTCGTTCGGATTATACAGTTTTTCAGTTGTCATAAATTTTATCGTTCCCCTTATGTTTTATAGTTCAATCATAGCAAACAATTCTTTGAGTTTGGTTGCAGTAACATCTTTCTTTTTTAACCATTTTTTAATATCCATACGAATATCAGGCTCACACCAAAAATCGACTCTAACAACAAAATATCTTTCATTCTGAGTAATTAAAGAACGAAGATGTAAATCATAGATAAGCTCATCAGTCACATTGTTACTGACCTCATAGATGCGAATCGAGCCAGTGTATTCATTAACTTCTCTACAAATAGCAAGCATTGTCAATACCTCATCTACTGTCAAAATACATATTTTTCTTCTTCTTCTTTAAGCTCAGATTTAAGAACAATACGGATGCAATATCTTTTGTCAGCAGGCCTCAAGACAACATAATCATCATCAAGTTGTTCCTTTAGCATCCTGAGAACCATATCCATCTTTTCTTTTGATGTGTTAAGTATAATATAAAAAGGAGCGGTTGTCAAGTGGATTATTTAATTTTCTTCCGTTGGTTCACCAACAATTTCAAAATATCGCGGTAACTCCGGCAATAACCTGATATTTCTGCCAAGCAGAGCAGTGCGCAATTCTGACAATAAATTTTGAGCTTGTTCACAACTTACACCCTCTTTGAATCTAACAATGTATGTGCCACCATTTTGCAGGGATTTGACGTTCCTAATTTCTTTGTTGTTCATATAAAAATTCTCTGATCTTGCTGAGTTGCAACAACCCTACTTGATTTACCTTGTTTGACAAGTGCATCTTGTAGGGTATGGGCAAATTCGACTTTACTCGAAAATTCACTATGCACCAAGCACAGCCTGTCATAATCAATTTGTTTATAATATTGCATTAGTTGGTTGTAATTAGCATGAGACGAGAATGTGTTCAAGCAATATATCTGGGCGTTGTTCTGAATCATCTCACCATCAAGCATAATTTCCTTAGCGCCATGCTTGATTTCATATGCAAGCGTATTAGGGCTGGCATACCCTGAGAATAGCACGGCGTTGTGGCTATTTGGCAGAATATATTTAAGGTGAGCTAATGCCCTCCCCGCATTTAGCATGCCACTACTAGCGACTATAATAGCACGTTCGTTCGATTGCTGGACGGCTTGGCTTTCTTCCCATGATTCAATCAGGCGCAAATTCAGCTTATCTTCATATTCTAGTACGTCTGGCCATGCCTTATATATGCGATAAGCAAGAGGCGAATCAAGATAAACAGGTATCATCTGTCCGTCAATCTTGCGCTCGGTAGCTCTAGTACGCCATAGTACATCAAGAATATCCTCGGCTCGTTGTAGGCTAAAGCACGGCATTAAGATGCGGTTATATTGATATATGGCCGCATTGATAACCTGCTCATCATACCAGCGGTCTTTCTTTATGCTGTAACATCTAGTCGGGTCGCTATAAGTACATTCACCAACCACAACGTTACATCTAGACAACGGCTCGATTGGCGGTACAGATACACTCTTAGCTTCAGTGTTAAAGTCGCCTGTAAAGCCAACTCGCTTAATACTGTAGCCTTGTTTGATTTCCAACATGGCTTGAGCCGAATGGACGATGTGACCGGCATGATAATAGGTTAGTTTTGCGCCACCTACGATTGTCGTAGGAACGTCAAACGGCACTTCTACAAGCCATTGCATCACCTTATCAATATCGCCCTCAGTAGCCAATGGAGGCGCTTTGATACCATGTTTATTTTGCATCTTTAGGCTATCCTGCGCCATGATTTTAATACAGTCTTCCATCATTATTTTGAGAATGGGGATTGAGCCTTGAGGAATGTAGATGTATGCCTGCATACCTATAGCAACTGCGGCTAAGAGTCCCATACAATGGTCTGAATGGCAATGTGTAATCACAACACCATGTATGCTCTTTGGCTTGATTTTCTTCATCAGGTCGCGATTCGCGCGATAATCAGCAACTAGATTATTAGTCTGAATCATGCCCATATCAACCGCCAACTTAATATTGTCAAATCGAACAATGGTGCATGAGCCTGTCACAGATGCCGCATTACCACCAATGAAATGTAAATATGGCTTGATAGTACCAGATGACTTAGCTGGCATTATCCGCCTCCATATCTCTCTTGCCAGTGGGCATATAAGCCCATGCTACAACATCATC
>ERZ808286.1782-NODE-1782-length-9993-cov-3.734655_pt1 | contig 9993 bp, 9 predicted proteins | sample MGYA00521276_ERZ808286 | MGnify/ENA primary metagenome ERZ808286 (study PRJEB31516, sample SAMN03275607) | gut metagenome | biome: mammalia-associated habitat; material: feces | host: Papio cynocephalus | place: Kenya | collected 2012-08-01 ... | reverse complement strand
GTCTGAAAGCTTCAGTTTGGGATTGCTGAATATCATATCTTTTTCACTGTCTAAAGGAATAAGATGGATATGGGCGTGGTTTACTTCCAAGCCCAAGACTGCTTGCCCCACCTTGCGGCAAGGAAAAGCCTTCTTAATGGCAATTGCCACTTTCTTGGCAAAAACCTGCATCTTTGCGATTTCATCGTCAGAAAGGTCAAAGATATAGTCCACCTCATGCTTGGGAACTACAAGTGTATGCCCTTTTTTCAGCGGATTGATATCGAGGAATGCATAGAAATCACTATCCTCAGCACATTTGTAGCTGGGAATTTCTCCTTTGATAATGCGCGTAAACAAAGTTGCCATGACCTGATTGATTCAATCGTAGGATATATTGGTAATCTTCAGTTCCATTTCACCACGCGGTACAATGATTTTCACCGTATCACCGATTTTCTTGCCCAACAGACCTTGGGCAATAGGCGTGGTGCTGGATATCTTCCCCTCGCGCAAATTGGCCTCGCTCTCACTCACAATGGTATACTTCATCTTGAGCCCGGTCTTCACGTTTTCCATTTCAACCGTCGAAAGAATCTGCACAGAGTCCTTGGAGAGCTTGCTGGTATCTATAATCTTTGCATTAGCCAAAGTCATCTTCAGCTTATTAATCTTAGACTCCAGCATTGCCTGCGCCTCCTTAGCCGCATCGTATTCACTGTTCTCAGACAAATCTCCTTTATCGCGTGCTTCCGCTATCGCAGCAGAGGCAGCAGGACGATCGATTAACTCCATTTTTCTTAATTGCGCTACCATTTGATCGTAGCCTTCCTGTGACATGTAAGCCATAACATTATATTTATTGATTCTACTTGAAGCGTAAAAAATAAAAGAATCCCGATGTTTCCACATCGGAACCCTCACACTCCTTGATATTTGCTGCAAATTTAGGCATTAAAAATACGTCGCCAAAATTTTTCAAGACTTTTTTCTCCGCATCAAGTAAAAACATGGCTTGCTTGTCATTTTGAACGCAAAAAAAGATATAACTTTGTGCGAATTATCAAGATGAATAGAAGAAAACAATAAAAAATCAGACTTAGATGAACGTAATTACAAAAACTGTCCAACTTCCTGATGGACGTACTATCAGCATTGAGACAGGAAAGGTGGCCAAACAGGCTGACGGCTCTGCCGTACTTCGTTTGGGCAACACCGTGTTGCTCGCAACAGTATGCGCAGCCAAGGATGCAGTACCAGGAACAGACTTCATGCCGCTTCAATGCGACTATAAAGAACAGTATGCGGCAGCAGGCCGTTTTCCGGGCGGATTTACAAAACGTGAAGGCCGGGCCTCAGATTATGAAATTTTGACCAGCCGTTTGGTAGACCGTGTATTACGTCCGCTGTTCCCCAGCAATTATCACGCCGAAGTATATGTAAGCATCATGCTACTAAGTGCCGATGGCATAGACATTCCGGATGCATTAGCCGGTTTTGCAGCCAGTGCGGCAATTGCATGTTCAGATATTCCAATTGAAGCACCAATCGGAGAAGTACGCGTTGCAAGAGTAAACGGAGAATACATCGTAGACCCGACTTTTGAACAGCTTGAAAAGGCTGACATGGACATTATGGTGGGTGCCACAGAAGAAAACATTATGATGGTCGAGGGCGAAATGGATGAAGTCTCCGAACAAGACCTTTTAGGTGCACTCAAAGCTGCACACGAAGCCATCAAGCCCATGTGCCGCCTGCAAAAGGAACTTTCCAAAGAGCTTGGAACGGATGTCAAGCGGGAATACTGCCACGAAATCAATGATGAAGACTTACGGACAGAATGCCGCGAGGCCTGCTATGACAAGGCCTATGCCCTTTCAGCAAGCGGACTGGCAGACAAGCATGGACGTGAAGACGGATTCACACAAATCCGAGAAGATTTCAAGGAAGCCTATGCAGCAAAACATACAGAACTGACACCTGAAGAGCTGGAAGAAAAGAACGCTTTGATTGACCGCTACTACAATGATGTGGAACGCGATGCAATGCGCCGCTGCATCTTAGACGAAGGCAAGCGTTTGGACGGAAGAAAAACAACGGAGATACGGCCTATCTGGTGCGAAGTAAGTCCTCTGCCAATGCCTCATGGTTCAGCCATTTTCACTCGTGGCGAGACCCAATCCTTGGCAACCTGCACTTTAGGAACGAAATTGGACGAAAAAATGATTGACGACGTATTGGATCAAAGCTACATGCGTTTCCTGCTTCACTACAACTTTCCTCCTTTCTGCACCGGTGAAGCAAAAGCGCAACGCGGCGTAGGCCGACGTGAAATAGGACACGGGCATTTGGCTTGGCGCGCACTGAAAGGGCAAATCCCCGAGGACTTCCCCTATACAGTACGCGTCGTTTCACAAATCCTTGAGTCGAACGGCTCATCTTCTATGGCAACTGTCTGCGCAGGAACCTTGTCGCTAATGGATGCAGGTGTGCCAATTAAAAATCCTGTCTCGGGTATTGCCATGGGACTTATCAAGAACCCCGGTGAAGACAAATATGCCGTATTAAGTGACATCTTAGGAGACGAAGATCACTTGGGCGACATGGACTTCAAGACAACGGGAACGAAAAAAGGCTTGACAGCAACCCAGATGGACATTAAATGCGACGGTTTGTCATACGAAATACTTGAAAAAGCCTTGATGCAAGCCAAAGAGGGACGTGAGCACATTCTTTCCAAACTGACAGAAACAATCGCAGAACCACGGGCAGACTTCAAACCCAATGTACCGCGAATCGAACAAATCACCATTCCTAAAGAATTCATTGGTGCCGTTATAGGCCCGGGTGGAAAAATTATACAAGGGATGCAGGAAGAAACCGGAGCAACCATTACAATTGAAGAAGTTGACGGCGTAGGCAAAGTACAGGTAAGCGCGCCCAACAAGGAAAGTATCGATGCCGCACTTGGAAAAATCCGTGCCATCGTGGCTATCCCTGAAGTCGGTGAGGTTTACGATGCAAAAGTTGTAAGCATCATGCCTTATGGATGCTTCGTAGAGTTCATGCCAGGACGCGAAGGCCTGCTCCATATCAGCGAAATGGATTGGAAGCGTCTCGAAAATGTTGAAGAAACGGGCATAAAAGAAGGTGACCACATACAAGTGAAGCTCCTGGAAATAAACGAAAAGACAGGAAAATTCCGTCTAAGCCACCGAGTATTGATGGAAAAGCCTGAAGGCTATGAAGAACGCCCGCAACGCCAACGTGGTGAGCGTCCGCAACGTCAACGTGGAGACCGTCCTCAACGCCAACACGGACGCAATGGTGAGCATAACCAAGAAGCAACAGACAACACCGAGAAAGAATAATAGATCATTTCATATCTCCATGTTCACAAAGCAGGGCACATTCATGCCCTGCTTTTTCGTATCAGCCCACTATTGAGCAGGTTGAAACGTGTGCAACAGAGGAATGAAATTACTTGCAAACAAACGGATGGAAATTGCCAAAAGTATAATGCCGAAGAATTTGCGTATTATGTATATAAACGCATCCGAAAAAAGTCTCTGTGCTTTTTCGGTTGCCTTCAATACCACATAAACCCATACCATGTTAAGGAACAAGCCTATCAGAATATTTATCATGGCATACTCTGCACGCAAAGAAAGCAACGTGGTAAACGATGCGGCACCGGCCAACAAGGGAAATACCAACGGAACCAAAGTTGCTGACTTGATAGGTCCGTTATTGCGGAATATCACCACGTCCAAAATCATTTCCAATGACACCAGGAAAAGTATAAAAGCACCGCCTACGGCAAACGACTTCACATCAACTTGAAACAAACGCAGTATCCACTCACCACAAATAAGGAACAAAAGCATAATGGCGCCACTGATAAACACTGCTTTTCCTGATTCAACCTTGCGTCCCTCTTTTCGCAAGGCAATGATAATGGGCGTAGCCCCAATAGCATCGATAACAGCAAAGAGCACGATAAATGAGCTCAATGCTCCTTGAAAATCAAACGAACCTAATACTGTCCAACTCATAATCAAACATATTAAAAGTTATTGCTAATCTTGTTCCACCTACAGATTACAGCCTCTATCGTAGGCCTGTAAAAGATGATGCGTTAGGTAGCTCTTCGTATGTTGGAAGATTATCAAAATCTATCATACGAAAAACCATTTCAGTTGCTCCTGCATTACCCACAATATAGTTTCTTGCACGTTTTCCGGCTTCCTGCAAAAAATCATTGTCGGATGTAAAGTGCTGCATCAGCCGCCCATAAGTATCTATATCTTTTATTTCGAAGCAACCGCCCAAATCCAATAAGTTCTGGGCTTCACGGAAATTTTCATTATTAGGCCCGATTATAACAGGAATACCATACACGGCAGCCTCAGGAACATTATGTATGCCCGCTCCGAAGCCTCCACCCACATAAGCGATATGTCCATACCTATAAATTGAAGAAAGCAAACCGTAGCAATCTACTATCAAGCAATCGGCATCGGCTGCATTGCCTGCCGTAGCACGGGTATAACGCAAAGATGGACGCTTCAGCTTAGACTCAATTTCAAGCAGATGTGCTTCACTGACCACATGAGGTGCCAGTATAAGCTTTTGCTCAGGATGGCGGTTAAAAAAATCTATGATGATATCTTCATCGGGCTGCCATGTGCTTCCGGCCACTAATATCCGTTCCTTAGGGGAAGCAGACCGTACGAAAGATTCAACGAGTGGCAAAGGCTTGGATTCATCGTGTATCCGGATTACTCTATCAAAGCGCGTATCACCGACAACTGTTACATTTGATATGCCATGCTGCACAAGCAATTTGCGAGAGTCCTCGTTCTGTACAAAAAAACGGGTAAAGCACCTCAGCACTCTTGAATAGGGCTTGGCGTATTTTCTAAAGAATATCTGATTGGGGCGAAATATGCTTGACACGCTAAATACCGGTACGTGCCTGCGATGAAGAGCTGCCAAATAGTTCTGCCAAAACTCATATTTTATGAAGAATGCCATGCTTGGGCGAGCCAAACGCAGGAATTTACGTGCATTGAGTGCAGTGTCAAAAGGCAGGTAGCAAATTACGTCGGCTCCTTTGTAATCCTTACGGACTTCATATCCTGACGGTGAAAAGAATGTCAGCAGTATCTTGTATTGCGGATATTCTCTACGAATCTGCTCCATTAAGGGCCGTCCTTGTTCAAACTCTCCCAACGATGCTGCGTGGAACCATATATACTTGGCCCCGGGGTCTATCTGTTCCCTTAGTATACGATAGGTTTGACGGTGTCCTTGCATCATGAGGCGTGCTTTACGCTTAAAGAGCGAAGCCACGTTGACACAGAGCATATACAGATATATCGCGAGCGAATACATGCGCTTAGCCTAAAACTTTGATAGCACGATCCATTCGGCGCAAGGTTTCTTCTTTGCCTAAAAAGGAAGAGATGTCAAACATGTGCGGACCGACACCTGCCCCTACCAAGGTCAGACGAAAGGCATTCATCACGTTGCCTGTATGCAAGCCGTTGTCTTCTATCCATTTCATCACAACCTCTTCTTGGTGTTCTATACTGAAATCTTCAAGGCCTTCAAGTACTTGAGCCAGCCTGCGCATCGTTTCGGCCGAATCCTCTTTCCAACGCTTTTTGACGGTTTTTTCGTCATAGCTATCGGGAGCCACAAAGAAGAATTTGCACAAAGGCCACAGCTCTCTGACGAAATTCACTCGGTTTTTCATCATCTTCACTACCTCCTTTGCACGCTCCAGTGTGGTTTGTATGCCGTTAGCTTCCAGTATTTTCAAGAACTCAGGTGCTATTTCACTATCGGGCTTCTTCAGGATATATTCATGGTTGAACCATATACCTTTCATATAGTCGAACTTGGCTCCGGCTTTACTGCATTTGGAAAGGTCAAACTGCTCTATAAGCTCTTGCATCGAGAACAATTCTTGTTCTGTTCCCGGGTTCCACCCCAGAAGAGCAAGGAAGTTAATGACCGCTTCCGGGAAATAGCCTTTTTCGCGATAACCTGCACTTATGGCTCCCGTAGCAGGGTCTTGCCATTGCAAGGGGAAAACCGGGAAACCCAGACGATCGCCATCGCGCTTGCTGAGTTTGCCTTTACCGTCCGGCTTAAGCAGCAACGGCAGATGGGCAAATTCAGGCATTGTTGCCTCCCATCCGAATGCCTTGTAGAGCAACACGTGAAGGGGTGCAGACGAAAGCCATTCTTCGCCGCGTATGACGTGAGTTATTTCCATCAGATGGTCATCAACTATATTGGCCAGGTGGTATGTAGGCAGGTCATCAGCCGATTTGTAAAGCACTTTGTCGTCCAGCACCGAGGAGTTGATAACCACATCTCCGCGTATCAGATCTCTCACATGGATGTCCTTGCCGGGTTCTATCTTGAAACGCACCACATACTGTGCGCCGCTTTCCAACAGCTTGTTTACTTCATCTGCGGGCAGCGTCAGTGAATTTCTCATCCTTCCACGTGTAGATGCGTCGTATTGGAAGTTTTTGATTTCGTCCCTTGCCTTTTGCAACTCGTCGGGAGTGTCGAATGCATAATAGGCACACTCTTTGTCTAAGAGCTGCCGAACATACTTGCGATAGATGTCGCGTCTTTCAGATTGACGGTAAGGACCTTTGTCACCACCGAAGGAAACCCCTTCATCAAAGGGTATGCCAAGCCAGTGAAAGCTTTCCAAGATATACTCTTCTGCACCAGGCACAAAGCGATTGGAGTCGGTGTCTTCTATACGGAAGATTATCTTTCCTCCATGTCGCTTGGCAAACAAGTAATTATACAAGGCGGTTCTTACTCCGCCAATATGCAGTGGCCCTGTAGGGCTTGGAGCAAAACGTACTCTGACCTCTTTTGATTGCATAAAGATATGTTTTGAGTGCAAAATTACACTTTTTTTATGAGAATCGGCTGTTTCTGCAGGCTTTATACCGGTTTTCGCATGAATGCTCAGCGATGAATTACGCTGCGAACAATAAACAATAAATGGAGTGCCACAGTAGGAACAACACCATAATGATGTGACATGATGCTGAAACGTTCCCACAATGACTTCCGATGGTTCTTGGTTGTCAGTCCTCCGTCCAGATAGTCAGCCACGGCGGCATGTACATTCACCAAAGGCTGGCCTCGCAAAGCTGCCTCTTTCATGATGCGGATGCACCAGTCAAAATCGGCTGAGAAGCGATATTTCAAGTCGTAAGGCTGATGACGGGCTATGTCAACCTGTGCAAAGAATGCCTGATGGCACACCAGCATGCCCCACTTGAAGCTTTTCCACGAAAGGCTCTCCGGAGGAGAAAGCCTGCGTTTGCGCAGAAAATGCCCTGCATTGTCTACTATAAAAGTATCACCATAGACAACAGCCGGTCTGCATGTTGCTGCAGCGACAACCCGCTCAATGGTATCATCGGCATGCAGTTTGTCGCCCGCATTCAAGAACAGGATGTAGTCTCCGGTAGCCATTTGCAGTGCCTTGTTCATGGCATCATAAAGGCCGTTGTCATTCTCACTTAAAATTACAATCTCATGGGGGTGTTCTGCCAATGTGTTGTGCTCCTGATAGCGATGCAGCAAGGGCAAAGTGTCATCAGTTGAATTTCCGTCAATAATCAGATGCTCTATTGACGCATAGGTCTGGCTCGCCACACTTTGAAGTGTCCTTTCAAGCAGACCGGCAGCATTATATGTCACGGTCGCTATTGTCACTTTCAATGGGCAACAGCATTTATTTTTCATGGTCGTCACATAACCGGTTGTAGATTGCAATGTACTTCATTGCAACGTTGTGTTCAGAATAGTTGGCCACTGCATAGCTGCGTGCTGCCTTCGATACTTCGGCATAGTTGCACTCACATAATACCCATTCGAGACCTTTTTTCAAGTCTTCCGCGTTGCGCGGCTCGGCAAGATAGCCTGTTGCGCGATGGCTGATCATTTCGGGAATTCCACCTACACGGAACCCAATGCAAGGCAATCCGCAGGCCATGGCCTCAACGATGGTATTGGGCAAATTGTCTTGCAACGAAGGAATAACAAATGCATCGCAGGCTACATAGAGCGATGCCATGCGTTTTTCGTCCTCGACATATCCCATCGGATATACAGGATAAGGAAATCGTTCTGCCAGGGTTTGTGCATCTTTGCCCACTGCAACGATGGCAAGCTTGTCGCGTGATTCGGGATGAGCTTCGGCATATTGCCGGCAGGCATCCACCAGATAATCAAGCCCTTTTATAGGTAATGTCGTGCGATAAGCACTGAACAGTATCAATTGTTTGTCCAATGGCAGACGACATTCATTGCGCATCTTGTCTTTCGGCTGCGGCCTGAACAGCTGTATATCTATGGGATTCGGTATGTCAGCAACTTTCTTTCCGCGCAGCAGATAACTGCTTTCTGCCTCTTCGGCCAACCATTTGCTGCACGCCACAAAAGCCACACCTGAGTTTTGCAAGATGCGGTCTTTAGCCTGAAATACGCGATAGCTCAAGTCGTGCTTTGCGGGCTTCTGCAGCAACATGCAGTCATGGCATCCTGTCTTAAAACGCTCACAATCGTGTGCATAATGGCAGATTCCGGTGAAAGGCCACATATCATGCAAGGTCCATACCACAGGCTTTCCCGACTGCAATATCGCGGATATGTTGCGCAAAGACAGGAAACCTTGGTTGACCCAATGTAGATGTATCACATCGGCCTCTCTATACTCCGGCAGTGCTGTTATGTTGGTACCGCACATTGCGGTATCTATATCAAACAAGTGCTCTCGACTAAAGCCGTTGCCTGCCCAGATGCGGAAACGTTCCCACAAAAAGTTATATTTCAATCGCCATGACTGGGGCAGTTCAACTACGGAGAGGTTTTTGTCAGACTTCCGTCTTACGAGCATCTTGGCTTTTACCCCGTTGTTGGTGAGGGCTTCCTTCAGGCGCAGAGCCGCGATGGCCGCACCTCCGGTTTTTTCGGATGCGTTTACTATCAGTACTCTCATTTTGAAGTCGGCTTTTGGGGTTGCTCGTTAGGGTCTGTCAACTGGGGCAAGAAGAAGAGCGAATGGACTACTCTTTTGTTGGGAGGCGGCAATTTGCGCCAATCATGGTATATGCTTTGCAGGTAGCTGTCTACATGACAAGGAGCTTTGAAGCGGCGTCCTTCAAACTCAATCTCGCCCAAGGGGAAGATGTCGTCTGTACGATATATGGCTCCATACCAGTTATAGTAGGGGTACGAACACATATAGGTTGCATCGCACCATGGCTGCAGGAGCTTCCAAATTCCCAAATACAACAGTCGTTTCAACCCGAAATAGACCAGTTCTGCTGCCGAACGCCAACTGTAGTAGTGTGGGGCATGCAGTCTGAAGTTCATGACTGCCAGGCTACGGGTCACTTTCTTTGTGAGTGCATGAAAGCGGGAGGGATAGGCCACAAATGGGAAGATGTCTACAAAGAGTCCTTTGGGTGATGATGACCGGTTGTCGTCATCGGCATCTGCGAAGAAAGAGTTCAGATCGCGCACTTTATACACAGGGTTGTGCATGTCGTCATCGGTCTCGGGTGTTTGCAGCACGAGCCATTCGGGCAGTTCTGCGGGAGCTACCTGTAAGAAGCGTTGCAAATCCTCTTTCAGCATGCTGATGTCCACATCGTCGTCCCAGGGAATGAAGCCTCCGTGCCGTGCCGCTCCGAGCAGGGTGCCGCCGTCCAGCCAGTAGGGAATATGATGGCGGTCGCATATTGCAGCAATTTCTTCCAGTATGCCCAGCATCTTCATCTGTGCCTGGCGCAGATGCTGCTGTCTGTATTGCTCAAGATATTTGCCTGTCATGCCGTCAGTTGTATTTGCGTGTCTGTGTCAGTTTTCTTCTGAAAGCAGGTCATTTTGGAATGATTGCCATAGCTTGTCGGCCGGCAATGCGGCTTTTACGCTGATATGAAGATGCGAAACGGGGTGCTC
>ERZ808286.1776-NODE-1776-length-10027-cov-7.740574_pt1 | contig 10027 bp, 3 predicted proteins | sample MGYA00521276_ERZ808286 | MGnify/ENA primary metagenome ERZ808286 (study PRJEB31516, sample SAMN03275607) | gut metagenome | biome: mammalia-associated habitat; material: feces | host: Papio cynocephalus | place: Kenya | collected 2012-08-01 ... | reverse complement strand
CTACGGCTTTCCCTGCCGATTGGGGAAATTACGAGAACCTCACGCTCAGTAAGGTGCTGGGTACTGCATCTCCGTTTGCCGGTGCTTCTGCTGGATCTGTGTGGGGGTATAATACTTCCTATAATAAGAAAGCATTGAAAGATGAACTGCACGCCTCCATTGAGTTGTCAACTTCAAATTCCGATGCGTGGATGGTTACTCCGGTCATTGATATGACAAAAGTATCCGGCAACTATGTGGTCTTCTCCTTCGATGCGGCACTTACTAAGTATAATTCTTCCGATGCACCTACCTCGTCTGACAACCAGCGTTTCTATCTCGCTGTCTCGGAAGATGGCGGGGCTACATGGAGCAAAGAGGATCTTGTTACCTGGAGCAATGCGGCTTCCGACTCCGCGCAATATACACTGTCGTCTATTCCTACCGGTAACGGCAAAAACTACAAGTTCGATTTCTCGAAGTACGCAGGCAAAACCGTACAAATTGCCTTTGGCGTGTACGCTTCGTATGCTTCGTCCTACTACAACCGGTTGCATATAGACAACGTCCGTCTTGAAGAACGGAGTTCCGTATGTTTCGGGGTAGAGGATGTACAGACCTTGGCTGCTATGACAACCTCTGCCGCAATGCGTATCGTGCCTTCTCAGTCCGACTCGGTATGGCAATATGTCTATGGTATCAGCGGCTTTGCTGTAGCCGACAGCCTTGCTAATTGTCATAATACCGATACCGTTGCCTTTACGCTCTCCAACCTCGCAGCAGGCACCTCGTATGATGTCTATGTGCGTTCTGTCTGTGCCGTTGGTGATACCTCCCAATGGGCAGGTCCCTACACCGTGCTGACTGCGTACGCTATGCCGTTTGTGGAAGAGTTTACCGGCATCTCCACATCAAAGACATTGCCGCCTGCGTGGACTCGCTATTCTTCTGTACCGATCGCTACGCTGCTCTCTAAAGAGTATCCGTTTGCCAATGCTACTGTTCCTTCTTCGGATACCTACTGGGGCTACAATTCATACAACAGCAAAGCTCTCGCTGACGCTGACCATATTAGTGTAGAACTTTGGTATTCTTATTCCAATGCTTGGTTGCTTACTCCGCAGATAGAAATCGCTGCTTTGGAAGAGGGGTCGGCTGTCAGTTTCTCCTTCGATGCGGCACTCACCTATTACTCTTCCGATGCGGCACCTACCTCGTCTGACAACCAGCGTTTCTACCTTGCTGTTTCCGAAGATGGCGGGGCTACATGGACCAAAGAGAACCTCATCACATGGAGCAATGCAGCTTCCGACTCGGCGCAATACACGATGTCGTCTATTCCTACAGGAAACGGGCAGAACTACAAGTTCGATTTCTCGGAGTACGCAGGCAAAACCATACAAATCGCCTTTGGTGCGTATGCTTCGTCCAACGACAACCGGTTGCATATCGACAACATCCGTCTCGAAGAAACCGAATCGCTTTGCTTGGGAGCGAAAAGTGTATCTTCTCAAAAGATTACTTCTACCTCTGCCCAGATGCGTATCGTGCCTTCTCAATCCGACTCGGTATGGCAATATATCTATGGTATCAGCGGCTTTGCTGTGGCCGATAGTCTTGCGCATTGTCATAATACCGACACCGTTGTCTTTACGCTCTCCAACCTCGCTGCAGGCACTTCGTATGATGTCTATGTGCGTTCTGTCTGCGCTGTAGGTGATACCTCCGAATGGCTGCCGGCACATACGTTCCGTACGAATTATACCCTGCCGCTCACGGAGGATTTCAGCACTGTGGATACAGCGTTCCCGGCTGCATGGACCACTTATAGTTCGCTCTCGCCGTCCTCTTTGTTCGCAGGAGGGTCGTTTGAGAACGCTACACCGTCCTCCTATGGTTGGCAGTACTCGGCTACATACAATGCAAACGCTTTCAGTGGCGACAAACACGTCTCTGCTTCGCTTACATATTCTAATTCCTCCTATTGGCTGGTATCCCCGGTAGTGGATATGACCGATGTGGAAGAGGCATCTAATGTGGTACTCTCGTTCGATGTCGCACTTACCGAGCCTAATACATCTGCGCACCCGTCCTCCGCAGACGACCAGGAATTCTATGTGGCTGTCTCTGAAGATGGCGGAAAGACGTGGACACGCGGAAATGCAACCCTTTGGAGTGTATCATCTGCGGCTGACTACTCCATCGAGGCAATCCCGAATGGTGCAGGACAGTCCTATACATTCAATATGAATAAGTACATAGGTAAGGCGGTGCAAGTGGCTTTCGGCGCATACCAAGGACCTTCATATGGTTCGTATTATACGGATGAAGTGCGTATCCATTTGGATAATATCCGTCTTTACACCGATGCCAACCTCTGTTTCGATATCGATACGGTGCAGCAGACCAATGCGACTACCTCGTCTGTTTCGTTGCGCATAGGCGATTCGAACCGTGCGGCTACGGCATGGCAGTATGTATATGGTGTCAAAGGATTCAACAGGGCTGACTCCGCTGTACACAACACTGCTGCGCTCGACTTTACGCTGACAGGCTTGAACCCGAACACAAGTTACGATGTCTATGTGCGTTCCGCTTGTGGCAGAAACGACACTACGGCGTGGGTCGGACCGTTCACGTTTGCTACGGCATACATCCTGCCCTTCAACGAGAACTTTGCAGACATCTCCACGACAAGGCAACTTCCGGACAACTGGCTCACCTATTCTAACAAGTCGCTGACCGTTGCGGCTCTCTGTGATGGAACTAAATCTTTCGTTACGGAAACACCGCTTGCTTCGTCCGGCAGCACCACCAAGTGGGGATACAACTCATCGTACACAAAATATGGCTTCGCCGATGAAGAGCATATCGGGGTGGAATTATACTCTTCTTATTCGGGCTCTTGGCTTCTTACTCCTGCAATCAACCTTTCGGCTGTTGCAGAGGACGAACTGGTGGTATTCTCTTTCGATGCGGCACTTACTAAGTATAATTCTTCCGATGCACCTTCTTCTTCCGACAACCAGCGGTTCTATATTATGGTATCCGAGGACGCAGGAGGCACTTGGAGCAAAGAGAATACTATCCTCTGGAGCAATGCTGCCGATGATAATCCACAGTACAATTTGTCGGATATCGCCGACGGAAACGGACAAGGTACACAGTATCTGCTGGATTTCTCCAAGTACAAAGGCAAAACCATCCGTATTGCCTTCGGTATCGAAGCGTCGGCAAACGACAACTACCTGCATATCGATAATGTGAGTCTGTACGCGGCTTCCTCTATCTGTATAGCACCGGTCAAGGTTACGAAGGTCAGTGCTACAACACAATCGCTTACTCTGCATATCGAGACCCAAAATACGGATGCACAATGGCAGTATGCCTATGGGCTTGCCGGTTTCGCGCTCTCAGATGCGATAGCGAAGGCTGTTACCGATTCGCAGGATTTCACGCTCACGGGCTTGAAACATACCACCGACTACGATGTCTATGTACGCACTGTCTGCGGGGAAGCAGATACCTCTAAATGGGTAGGACCGTTTGGCTTTACAACGGACTATGGTATCCCGTTCTATGAGGACTTTGCCGGCATCTCCACAACAATGAAAATGCCGGATGGTTGGCTTACCTATGCCAAAATTCCGGACTCTCTCCTGTTCAATGGCAAGAAATCGTTCGCTACGGAAACTCCGCTCAAAGTCAATGGCACTACATCTAAGTGGGGGTATAACTCTTCTTCTACGAAGTATGCTCTGTCCGATGAGAACCATTTGTCCGTTGAAATCTCATCGTATAGCAACTCCGGATGCTGGGCGGTAACACCCACAATCGATCTGACTATGGCTGATGATGCCGGGCACATCCTCTTTGCTTTCGATGCAGCGCTTTCTTCTACTTATTTAACATCCGCACCTTCTTCGTCCGATGGGCAACGTTTCTATGTGGCTGTTTCTGAAGACGGAGGGGCTACGTGGAATAAGAAGAACGCAATCCTGTGGAGCAATACACCGGCTGACTCTGCCGACTATATGTTGTCGGAGATATCTAATGGAGCAGGTACATCGTATCAGTTCGATTTCAGCCAATATGCCGGTAAGGTTGTTCAGATTGCATTCGGTGTAATGGCAGAGAAGAATAGTTCTTTCCTGCACATCGATAATGTACATCTCTATGCTGCATCATCGGTTTGCTTCGGAGTGAAAAAATGCACACTCAAGTCGGCTACTGCCACTTCGGCTACACTCGGCTTTGTACCCAATGATGCCGCTGAACAATGGCAGTATGCGTATGGTACGGCGGGATTTATGTTGAGCGGCAAAACACCGGTTCACCCTGTGGATACCACCGTGTTTACCGTCAACGGCCTTGCGGCACAAACGCAATATGACGTCTATATACGCTCTATCTGTGCGGTCGGAGACACCTCCGCTTGGGCGGGACCTTATACCGTTACCACCGCTTATACCGTGCCGTTTGTGGAGACATTCGACGATATGGCAAACGTCCTGTTCCCAGCCGACTGGACACGCTACAAGTTAATTAAGTATGCAGACCTCATCGCGGGGACAAAATCGTTTGATACAGCAGAACCCTATACGTCCACGAGTTCATCGGAGAATGTTTGGGGGTACAACTCGTATAACAAAAATGCACTGGAGGATGCCAATCATATAACCATTGAGTTATATGATGATTACTCCGACTCTTGGATGCTCTCCCCTGTTATCGACCTCTCTACGGTGGCGCTCAATGAGGCACTTGAGTTCTCCTTCGATGCCGCACTCACCTATTGGAGTGATTCTGTAGCACCCACCTCCACTTCCACACAAAAGTTCTATATCATTGTTTCAGAAGACGGAGGATCTACATGGACTGCTGCGAACACCACCACATGGGGCGAAACCGGTTCCAACTATCTGCTCTCTTCCATACCGGAGGGGGCGGGTACATCCTACGAATTCGATTTCTCGAAGTATGCCGGCAAGACTATCCGAATAGCCTTTGGTATAGAGGTTAAGGAGAAAGACAACCGTTTGCACTTGGATAATATCGCGCTCAAGCGCATCGTTACCCGAGACTATACGGCTACTGCCTGCAACTCAACCGATTATATGGACGAGTATTTCTTTATCGCACAACAAGACTTGGTTTTGGGGAACACTACCTATACAACCAAAGTTCCCGGTACAGAAAATGCACCCGATACGGTTGTTAGCCTCACGCTGAATGTATATCCCGCCGTGCGTGTCCAACTCCGCGACACTATCTGCGAAGGATACCATTACAACGAATATGGTTTCGATTTCATTGCAAAGAACTCTACGGTTGTACCGCAGATGTTGACATCTGCCAATGGATGCGACAGCCTCGTCGAACTGCATATCGAAGTAATCCCGACACGCCGAATCGACACCACTATCATGGCGTGCCGCAGTTACACCTACCAAGGCGAGACCTATTACTCCGACAAAGTATTCGTCGATACGCTCGCTTCGGCTTTGGGCTGCGACAGTATAGTGCGTACTTTCCTGCATATATCCCCCAACGGAGATACACAAACCGAATGGCGCACATCTGTCTGCCAAGGCGACACCTACGAAGATGAGATCTTCAGCGGATTGACCAAAGCAGGCACCTATACGCAGACCGTACAGACGGCATTCGGATGCGATTCCACTGTAACGCTCCGCCTCTTGGTCGCTGATGCCAACCGTGCTGTTTACGACACCATCCGCAAAGAAGACCTGCCATATATCTTCGAGGGAGAAATCTTCTTGGGCGAGAATACTAAGACCGGAGACTACCCGCATGACATCCAATCATCTTGCGGACAGGTTACGCTCCATATGCATGTCTATATCGAAACAGGTATCTCCGATGCCGTTATCCATAGCCTGCATCTCATGCCTAACCCCGCCAAAGTAGGGCAACCTGTCAGAATCGTATCGGAGGTAAGCGGTAGCAGGGAATATGCACTCTCGGTCATCAGTGCCGTCGGACAGGTGGTTTACCGCTCCGATGTACCGCAGGAGTACATACCCGCATTGCCCGTCGCAGGTGTTTACACCGTCCGTATTGCAGCCGACGGCAAAGTATATCTTGCCAAACTGTTGGTACACTAATACCCGCAAACAAACTTTTCAAACAGACTTTTGTTTATATTTGTAAACAACTGCCTCTGCTGATAAAAACCTCGTTAGCAGGTAACATCACCACAAGAGACCGTCTGAACTCGTCAGACGGCCTCTTGTCGTGTATCTAGTGATGAGAGTATGCATTTAGTGGTGGGAGACAACGCGGCTCGCATCGTCAAGTTACAAATAACATCTTGCTGTGCTTATGGAGACGACGCGGCTCGCGTCGTCAACTTGTGTTCTCACCGGGGACGCGGACGCCCCGTCCGCGGTCAAGTCAAATCATCAGACTTTCTTTCCATCATAATACCTTCCGTATAACAACATCGGGTTATTAACGGGTTATTAACGGGTTATTAACGGGTTATTAACGGGTTGTTCAGCATACTATGCCGAGAGTATAACGGATGTTTACCCCGTCATCGGCACCACCCTCCCGTAGGAGACGCAGACACCATTCCGGGGACGCGGACGCCACGCCCGCGGTAATTTGCCTGTTGGAGCATTTGGAGCATTTGGAGCCGGTTGGAAGCGTGTAGAGCCGTATGGAGACGACACAAGCCGCGTCGTCAAGTTCCTGTTGCATCAAGGAAAAAGTGGCACTGCGGCGTCTTGTCGCAGTATTTATCAATGCTTGATTGCATATTCCCATTTTTTTTTGTAACTTTGCAGGCTGATTGATAATATGGCAGAGAAAGACTTTATATTTCGTTGTTTTGCAAGCGGCAGTAGCGGTAACTGCTACTACCTCGGTACATGGGAACGCGGCATCCTTATCGATGCGGGTATCTCCGCACGCTTGATACAGAAACATTTGCGCAGCATGGGCTTGGACTTCGGAAATATCATGGGTGTGCTGGTAACACACGACCATGCCGACCATATACGCGCAGTGGGGACACTCGGAGAACGGGTGCACCTCCCTATATACAGCACACGCCTCATACACGAGGGGATTGACCGCAACTACGGCGTACGGGAAAAACTCAAAACTGCACGGCGGTATTTCGAAAAGGGAGAGCAGTGGACGCTCGGAGACTTGACCATCAATACGTTTGGCATCAACCACGACTCTACCGAGTGCGTGGGATATGTGATTGACTACAACGGACAGCGGTTTATGATTGCTACAGACTGCGGCGAACCCAACGAGCAGATGGAAGCCTGTATCCGAACAGCCAACCATCTTGTTATCGAGGCCAACCACGACGAACATCTCTTGCTCAACGGACCCTATCCCACCTATCTCAAAGAGCGTATTCTTTCCCCGCAAGGACACCAGAGCAACTCCACCTGCGGAGACCTGCTGGCACGCAACTACCACAACGGATTGCGCAATATATGGCTCTGCCACCTCAGTCTGGAAAACAACGACCCAAAAGTGGCATACAATACGGTCGCGGACAAACTGCGCGGAATAGGGGTGGAACCGGGGCGGGACGTCTATCTGAAAGCACTGGAACGCACTGACCCGAGCCGTATCTACCGCTTGGGAAATACAATATTGAAAGATACTGAAGAATAAATAAAAAAACGGGAGGTAATATGGAACGATTAGTGATTATCCCTACTTACAACGAGAAGGAAAACATCGAGGCTGTCATTACGGCGGTTATGACTCTGCCGCTGGATTTCAGCGTGTTGGTAATCGACGACGGCTCACCCGACGGTACGGCGGACATCGTCAAACGCTTGATGGCTAACCAATACAAAAACCGGGTGTTTATCATTGAACGTGCAGGGAAACTCGGACTCGGAACTGCCTATATCACAGGCTTCAAATGGGCAATAGAACACCAAGCGGACTATATATTCGAGATGGATGCCGATTTCAGCCACAACCCGCAGGACTTGATGAAACTGTATGATGCCTGTGCCAACGGAGGTGCCGATGTCGCTATCGGAAGCCGGTATGTAACGGGCGTGAATGTGGTAAACTGGCCTATGGGGCGTGTACTGATGAGTTATTTCGCCAGCAAATATGTGCGTTTCGTACTCGGTATGCCTATCAGCGACACCACAGCGGGTTTCGTATGCTACAAACGCAATGTGTTGGAAACTATCGAACTGGACAAAATACGCTTCAAAGGATATGCTTTCCAGATAGAAATGAAATTTACCGCCTACAAGTGCGGTTTCAAAATTACCGAAGTGCCGATTATCTTTGTCAACCGTGTCTTGGGTACAAGCAAGATGTCTGGCGGCATTTTCTCGGAGGCACTGCTGGGTGTCGTACGTCTGAAAATCAGTTCGTGGTTCCGCAAATACCCGAAAAAGAATGGATAACCGCTATCTGATAGGGCTGTTCGGACTCTGTGTGCTGTTCCTTTCCGCATGCGGGAAAAAGGCGCAGACAGAACAGGAGTACATAGAAGAGGAAATAGTCCCCGTCCGCTACGAATACGGCTTGGCTATCGACTCGTTCCGAATCGATACCGGCTATGTCGGTACAGGAGAAACCCTTGGAGGCATACTGAACCGTCTCGGGGCTACAGAACAACAGGTGGGGCAGGTCGGAACACTCCCGAAAGAAGAGTTCGATGTGAGGCAGATACGTGCCGGCAAACAGTATCTGGCACTGTATAGCACGGACAGCGCACACAACGGGGTACTGCGCTATTGGGTCTATCTGGCCGATGCGCGGACGGCGAAAGTGCTGCACCTGACCGACTCCCTGCACGTCGAGCATATACAGAAACCGGTACGTATCATCCCCCGCAAAGCGGAAGTGGTGATTGAGTCAAGCCTGTGGAACGCTATGGCAGGCAACGGGCTGCCCGTGGAACTGGCTCTCGAACTGAGCGAAATATATGCTTGGACTATCGACTTCTTCGGCTTGCAGCAAGGCGACTCCATACGCGTTTTCTACGATGAACAATACGTGGACTCCACTCGCTGGGGCATCGGACGTATCTATGCGGCCGATTTCTACCACGCCAAACGGTGGCAGGAAGCATTCTGGTTCGATATATCCGATTATCAGCCTGCCGGCACACCGTGCAGAGGCTATTTCGATGCCGACGGCAACAGCCTGCGCAAAGCCTTCCTCAAAGCACCGCTCAACTATAGGCGTATCTCCAGTAAGTTCTCCTATGCACGCAAACACCCCGTCTATAAAGTGGTTCGCCCGCATACGGGAGTCGATTATGCCGCACCAGCAGGAACACCTGTAGTCGCAATCGGAGACGGGGTGGTGATAGCGAAAGGCTACAAGGGCGGTGGCGGAAATACGGTCAAAATACGGCACAACTCCACCTATACCACCGCTTACCTCCATCTGAGCAGATACGGCGAGGGTATCGCTGTCGGCAAACATGTGAACCAAGGGCAGGTCATCGGCTATGTGGGCAGCACCGGTGCCTCCACAGGACCGCACCTCGATTTCCGCGTATGGAAAGGCGGCACTCCCATCGACCCGCTCAAGATGGTCTCACCCCCCGTCGAACCCGTACCTTCGCAATACCGCCCCGTTTTCGACTCGGTAGTTGTGACTCTGCGCGGGGAGTTGTAGGGCAAGGTACAAACATTATATGAAAATAATCATAAGTATGACATTAGAGAATATATTGACCAAGAAGGTGCAGGAGACTGTGAAGAACCTCTACGGCATCGAAGTAACAGAACAGCAGGTACAACTGCAAAAGACCCGCCCCGAGTTCGAGGGCGACATCACCCTCGTGGTGTTCCCCTTTGTAAAGGCGGCACGCAAAGCACCAGCACAAGTGGCGGCAGAGATTGGCGAAGCATTGCAGGGCGACTTGGTAGAGAAATTCAACGCCGTGCAGGGCTTCCTCAACCTCAGCATTGCGCAGACCTATTGGCTGGAACAATTGCAAGCCATAGCCGACACCGGGAACTACGGCTGTCATACCCGCACCAAAGAGGACGGCACGCAGCCGCTGATGATG
>ERZ808286.1769-NODE-1769-length-10067-cov-6.929485_pt1 | contig 10067 bp, 5 predicted proteins | sample MGYA00521276_ERZ808286 | MGnify/ENA primary metagenome ERZ808286 (study PRJEB31516, sample SAMN03275607) | gut metagenome | biome: mammalia-associated habitat; material: feces | host: Papio cynocephalus | place: Kenya | collected 2012-08-01 ... | reverse complement strand
TTGGGGAGACTTTTTTGCTTCGAACTACGTTTACCGGACAGCAATAAAAAAATATCTGCGCACGAATGTGGTCGGTGTGCAATTATTCAGATTGAAGATGGATAATAAAGCCCTGATTACACAGGCAGAAGAAGAAATAGAGTATCTCGAAAACCAATTTAAATTTATCAGCAATTTAGAAGACAACCGGACTTTCTATGGGCAATACGGTATGACCAAGCAGGAGAAATTGCTGGAGATTGCGACAGAGATAAAGGCTCAGAAAAAAGAGTTGGCTGTTTACAAAACGAAGCAAAGTCAGATAGATAAAACCATTGCCATTAAAGCAGAGAAGCTGCCCGGGATGTATGACGAGGCGGTGAAAGCGTTGGGAATAAAGAGTGCCCCTACTCTGCTGAAGGAGAAGAAGGAGGGCAAGGCGGACTATACGGCAGAGCGTGCAGCGTTGAAGGAGGATTATACAGAGATGTATTACGGTTACATAGACGAGGACACGGAGCAGTTGCCCATAGGAAAGATGGTATTGGAGTATTCTGAAGCCGGTTATTGGACATGGGGCAAGACGGTAATGACGCGCGATATGCTACAGGATATGGGTTTTTATCCTGCGAAGGTGATGAATGGGGGGACAAATATGTGATAGACGTGGAGAATATGCGTCCTGTGGCGGTTCAGTTTGACTGCAATGTGCCGGATGGGAATGTGCAGTGTCTGTTGCAGAGCCGTCCGATAAAGTTGGGCAGCACCCATCTGAAGTCGTCGTACAGAGTAGTAGTGCGCGGTACGTTTGAGCGGAGCGATGCTGTCTGTGTGGAGAGTGTGAACGGTACGATGTTCAACATAACGGATTTGGACAAACTGCTGCCTTGGTGCAAAGCGGGTACGACGCTGTATTACAAGGAAATTCCTCTTGCAGGAAAGAAAAGTCGCGTTCCCGCCAAGAAGATTTGGCAGTGGGAGGATGCCGACGGCAATGCGGTGAGTTTGGATGATTACGGTATAGAACAGGCGACGAGTGTAGAAACCAAAACGTACGACACACTGACATTGTCCATAAAAGAGTACTATGCGGGTTTGTACGTGTTCGGCAGTTTGGACGGGGAACACTGGATGCCGATAGGCGGTGCGGATAAACTGCTGTCGCACAACCGTTTTCACGACATCGGCGTGCGGACGCACCGTGTAAGTGTGAAGTATTTGGTAGTGGTGTTCACGGGGTATCTGAGTACGGACAGCCATATAGACGGAATGGAGATAACCACAGAAACACGATATAACGAAAAACTAAAATAGGAGGAAGCCCTGTAATAACAGCAAGTATCATAAGTGCCGTGATAGCAGGCATCACGGCATTGACGAGTGCGGGAATGGCGGCTAAGAACGCCTCTGACGCACGTAAGACAGCGATGAAGAACTCCGCCGCAGCGGAGGAACAGAAACGCACGGACACGGCGTTGTTCAACCGTCAGTATTACCAAGACATGAGCGAGCGGAGCGAGGTGAAGAACATGCTCCGCAAGTTGCGCGAGCAGCAGGCAGAGCAGCGGAGTGCCAACGAAGCCCGTGCGGCAGTGCTGGGAACGACGGAGGAGCAGCAGATAGCGCAGCAGGACAGTCTGAACAAGAGTTATGCGGACAGTCTGGCGGAGATGACCCGCAATGCTTCGACGCTGCGGGACGGTTATCTGACGAATTATCAGAACAACCTGCACGACTACTACACGCAGCGTATGAACAACAACAACGCTCTTTCCACTATGCAGAAGGACATGAGCAACCAGTGGAGTCAGGCGGCAAGCAATGCGTTCCAGACAGCGGGCACTTTTGCCGTTTGACGAAGGAGCGTCCGGATATGAGCGACGGCAAGAAAGCAGCGCAGGCGATATTCCACGGTGCGATAGAGCAGTTGATAGAGCAGGTGGGCAACCCGTTGAAGTTAGGAAAGGGCAAAGCCAAAGTGGACGACGAAATAAGCCGTCAGATAAAAGACTGGGTGAAGAAGGATTTTTGGGAGAAGGTGAAGAGTGCGGGAAAGGGCGTGTTTGACTGGCTGAAAGAAGCGGGCGAGGAAGGTATAGAGGAGGTAGCGACCGAAACAAGCAATACGATATTCGACACCCTGCTCGGTATCGGTGATGAGAAAGCGGAGGGCATAGTGAACGAATACCGTGAAGCGGCGGCAGCGGCGGCACAGGACGGCAAGGAGTTGACGAAGGGTCAGTTTTTGCGTGGGACAAGACGAAGCAGTTGTTTGACAGTTTCATCGGCGGCGCGATGGCGGGCGGCTATATGGGTGCCGGTGCGGCGGCTGTAAACAAGACGGCGAGCCATAGGAGCAAAACGGAGCGTGCTGCATTGCAGGCACGCGCTGAAGCGATGAGCCAAATAGTGAATGACATAGCCCAAGAAACAGGACTATCCCGAAAGGCAGTACTGCAAGAGATGGATATGGAGCGCGCAGAGCAGCGCAACGGCGGTCAGGCAAAGGGTCAGCATCATTTCTTTTTGGACAAACTGAACAGCGGTTTGGTGGACTACAATCTGCGTCAGAGCGCGGATTACGGCTGGGTGCCGGTACAGAACAGCAGTGTCCAAGTCATTGACGTACCCGTTTTTGAGAACGGAGAGACGAAGACTTACCGTGTGATAGTGAACAACCTGCACTTGAACGATGACGGGACGAAAGATACGGCGCAAAGCGGCGACATAGAGATAGCGGATTTGGGTGCGCGAGAGTATGTACGGGAAGACGGTATGCGTCAGAGTGTGCTGGAGCGTCTGAACAATGCGCTGCGCAAGCAGCAGGCGGAGCGTGTTGCGGCAGAAGAGCAAGCCGCGCAGGAAAAAGCGATGACTGAGCAGCAGGAGCAGATACCGCCTGTTGAGGGAAGAGAGAGTGCGGAAGCGGTTGCAGCGCAGGACGGAGAAACAGGGCAGAGTGATGCGCCCGTTGCGGAAAGCAGAAACAGCGAGCCTGCGCCGAAACCTTATCCGGTGAAAGCGGACGGTACGCCCGATTTTGAGCAGATAGGTACAGACCCTGAGATGAGTGTGGCGGCAGCCCGAGATATGGGTCTTGACGAGAATGTGTTGATAGACAACTCGGTGGCACGTATTGGCGACGAGATAGAGGCGACCCGGAAGAGCAAAAAGATGTCGGTATTGGAGCAGATGGCACGTGTGGACGCACTCGAAAAAGAGAAAGCCCGCTGGGAAAGTATGCGTCAAACAGAAGAAAATGCGGAAAATTCGACGGAAAGTTTGGGTAATCCGATAGAAAATAGTAATTTTGCAGACGAAGGAGAACAACAAAATGACACTGGAGGAATACAAGAACAAGATACGGGAGTACGCCCTGAGCAGGGGAATGGACAAACAGGGGATGGAGTGGCTCGAGGAGGACATGCAGAGTCTGACACAGCAGACAGCGGACAAGATATGGTGGGGGGAAACAGCCTACCTGCTTCTGCTGTAACCGACCAATTAGATGAGCAGAACCAATCAATAGATAACCTATTACAAGCCAAGGGCATACGTGCTACACCGAAGAAAGTGGTGCGCGTAACTGCCCAATCTTTCCACGATGCGATTGCACAAGGCAAAGTACACAACACTATGGGGTGGTGTGTAGATGTGCATGACGCAGCGGATTACGAAAACGATATATGTCTTCTGACAGAAGACGGACAAGCAGGTATCGCTATCACACCCGATGGCGATATAATCTCGTTGTTCTCTAACGGTAACGGGAAAGGGGTTGCTAACAAACTCATTCCGATGGCTATTGCTATGGGCGGTCGCAAAGCAGACTTCTATGCAACTCCCAATAGTGCCGATTTCAATAATGGTTTACAAAACCTATATGCCCGTTTTGGTGCAAAAGTAGTTGCACAAACACCATTTAACGAACAAATGGTACGCAATGAGAACCCCGAATGGGTAGCATACGAAGAACGACTTGTGCAAGAAAAGATTGCCGAAGGTCTTTCGGAGGAAAAAGCCCGTGAAAAAGCGCACGCCGAGGCGACAGACCACCCCGTAGGTGCTTGTATATTCCCCGCTACAGCAGAGGAAGCGATAGAGTTCAAGGCGCAGAACCCACAGTACACCGTGGATATGGATAAGGTGGAGAAATTCGAGGGCGAGAACGGCTATGGCGATATGATTGAACATCGAGACAAGGAGTTGGAGAAAGAGAAACAGCAGCCGAAGACAGAACCGAAAGAGGAGAACGGGACGGGTGATAACGAGGTCTTGAACCTTGAGAAAGACAAGAGTATCGTAATACTGACACACCCGATAAAGAGCCATTACCCGCTGGTGCGTGTAGCCCGAATGAGTATAGAGGACGGGAAGACGGTCTATCGGGAGATAGGCAGCAACGCCGTGCTTGACACCGAGAGCGGTTTTTGGACACCCAACAAGAAGAAAGAGGTTGTCAAGAATGGCGGTGTGCGCTACTTGGTAGTGGAGAAGGCAGGAAAGAAACGCGGCATCCCTGTGCGCAGTACGGTATGGCAGTTGGCAAAAATCAACCGGCAGAACGTACTGAAAGTGAACGGCAAGAATGTTACGGGTACTCGCGGCTTGGTCGATGTGCGTATTGACCGCAGGGCGCAAGCCAACGAGGCGTATAACAAACTGACAGATATAGTAGGTGTGCTGACCAAAGCCTTGGTAAAAGACCCTATTACGGGGAAAGGCATTACTCTGCGTGATATTCTTAAATTGCGCCCGGAGAGTTTCGAGGTGCAGAAGACCGACAAAGACGGCAAACCTTTGTATGACGAAAACAACCAGCCGATAACCGAACAGAAGGTAATGACTGTTTGGGAGCGGATACAGGCGAAGTGCGACGAGATTGCCCAAGAAAGCCGCAAGGCTTCCGACGAGAAATACAATACCCACTCCACCGAGAAGCAGATTAAAGAGCAGTCGTCTGCCTTACAAACCGACTTGTCTGCTGCGATGTCCAAGATAGCGGGTGCGTGGAACAGGGTGTGCGAGAAGAACTCTGTGGACGCGGTCATCAAACGGCAGTTGGAGAATATCGACAGCAAGTTGATAGATACGTATCGGGCATTACGCAAAGAAATCTACGGCGAGGAGCGTGTGGAGATACCTACTGCACAGATACCCGACAAGAAACTCGGCAAGTCGGGCGGGCGATACACCCAGCAGGACAGCAGTATATTTCGCTATATGCAAGTGGTGGCAGAGATAGTGCAGCAAGCAGAGGCGTTGCACGAAGCCGAGGTGGAGACGCTGAAACAAAAAGCAGAAAGCAAGCGTCCGACCCCTGAGGAGGAAGCGGTTATGGCAATACCTGTGCCTTGGGATTTGGACGCATTGGCTATATCTATTCCGTGGTATGCAACGGGCAAAAGCGAAAAGGAGCGCAACACCAACAAGAAATCCAAGGACAAGACCGAGGAGGATTGGCTGGCGGATATAGACGCTATAGACAATGCGAATGACCTGCGGAAGAAATGGATAGACATCAAGCGGACGGCTCTGTACAAAGACCCTGACAACAAAGCGTTCAGAGACAGAGTGGAAGATGCGGTGGACGACAAAGCCGCAGAGTTGGGTGTGGATATTGACTATCTGGACGACAACGATAACGCAAGCCGAAAGCCCAAGCCGAAAGTCCGCACGATAGACGATGTAGAGAATGACTTGACGGCTGCACGGCTGGCACTTGAGGACGCAATGGACGAGGATGATTTTGACAGCGTAGAGCAGTTGAACAAGCGTATCGCCGAACTGAATGCCGAGAAGGAGAGTATCATCAACAGCCAAGCGGAGATGCAGCGTGGCGGCGGGGTGGCGCGTGCCGTTACCCCTGTGCAACGCTTTGTAACCAACGTGGTGATGAAAGCGTTGGGGAAGGTGAAAGGTATCCGCGTACACCGTGCCACGCAGGAGGATGTAGCGAGAGTGTTAGAGAGGATAAAGAACGGGCAGAGTAATGCCGAGATGATGGCACTCAATGACCGTTTTAACGAGAAACTGGGTACATTATCGGAAGAGAATGCTGACTCGCAAGTATTCGATTTAGGTTCTCCGTCTCCAGTACTATTGGCAGCAGGCGTTCAAAACAAGCCGTTAAAACTATATGGCAATAAAATCATCAAGAAAGCCAAAGAACACGGGTACTCAATTACCGAATTGAGAAATCTTCCGGAAGCCGTGGCTAATCCTATTGCCGTATTCAATAACTACCAACAAGACGGCAGCCGTTCCATTTTGACGGAACTCAAGACCGCCGACGGTAATTTCCTTGTAACCCTAACCATTGGCAAAGGCGGTGTGGATATTGATTTTAATATCATCAGTTCCGTTTTCGGAAAAGCAGAAAGCAGTGTTGTTAATTGGATAGAGAAAGGCTATGCTACTTATCTGAACAAAGAAAAAACTCTTGAATACCTGCACTTCCCCGCACCAATCGCGGCAGCCGCAAATACCCAAGAGTTAAATGACGTTGCAAAGGTAGTACAAAATTTTGAAAATCCCAAATTTGAGCAACAAGAAAACACCAATGAGCCGATAGAAACCTTTGAACATCCCGACGGCACGGTGTACGGTTGGGCGGTAGGCAACGAGATTTATCTGACGGAGGAAGGAATGAACTCCGAGACCCCTATCCACGAGTACACGCACCTGTGGGCAAAGGCGATGGAGAACGTCGACCCGAAAGGCTGGGCGAAGATTGTGCGCCTGTGCAAAGCGAACAAAGCCTTGTGGGAGAGCGTAAAGAACGACCCGAACTATGCGAACATCAAGGACGATGAGAGCCGTATAGCGAGCGAGGTGTTGTCCCGCTATGCAGGCAAGCACGGTATGGAGCGGCTGACGGAGGAAGCGGAGCGAATGGCGAAAGAGGGCAAGAGTTTCGAGAGCGACGTAGAGTCGAAATTGTTTGTGAGCCGCATAAAGAATGCGCTGAACAACCTGTGGAGTTGGGTAAAGAACAAGTTGGGCATTGAGAACTTGGACGATATATCCGACCGTAGTCTGTATGACCTGCTGAACGGCACGGATTTGGGCTTGGAGGAACTCGGACTGACCACGGAGGAGAAACATATCGCCGAGAAAGCGAAAGCCGACGGCACGTATATGCAAGCCCCGAACGGCAAGCCGAGCAATCTGAGTCCGAAGCAGTGGCTACAGACCCGCACCGAGGCTTTCAAGAAATGGTTCGGCGATTGGGAGGACGGCAGCCAAAACAAAGGTATGCTGCTTGACGAGAACGGCGAACCGAAAGTGGTGTACAGGGGCAGTGCCAACGATGACTTTGTTTTCCGCAGCCGTTATGGCGAGGGTACATATTGGTTTACAGACAACCGTGAGGTATCGGAACACTATGCCCGCCGTGGTGCTGACCACGAACTGACGGACTACGAGTTGGACGGACGTGTGCAACCCGTATTCCTCCGCTTGGGCGACAGCAGCACATACAACGCCGAGGGGCGCAACTGGGAGAACGTCTATACCGAGCCTGTGTATCAGATTATCGATGAGGAGAGCGGGGCTATCACGGCAGAGTTCAAGACCCGAGAGGAAGCCGAGCGGTACTGCGAGGAGAACGGTCTCGACCCGGAGATAGAGATATACGAGAGCAACGGCGTAACGGGTGATATAGCGGAGCAGCAGTTTGCCGACGGCAAGACGGGCGTGGTATTTGAGAATATAGTGGACGGCGGCAGTCTGGCAACCGACGTAGTGGCACATATCCTGCAAGACACGTATGATGCTATCGAGAAAGCGGAGCAGAACAAGGTGAAGCGTGCGATGTACGACTTGTTGCGCGAGAACCCGGAAGTAACCCGTGCGCTCAGATTGCCTGTACCGCAGGAGGTCTATTACGTAAAGGACGAAGCGGGCGAGTGGGTACGCAAGAGCGATGGACCGACAAAAGAGGAGAGAGCCGAAGCACGGTCTATCATGACACAGGTGCGTATATTGGAAGCCGAGATAGCGAAAACCTCTGACGAGGCAGCCAAGAACGCATTGTATGACGAGATAGACGCTTTGCTGGAGGCTATGCCTTTTGCCGACGAGTACACCACCAAGAACGTATGGCAGAGCGAGCAGGAGAAACGGAGCGAGAGTGTAGGCGTATGGGTGGACGGCGTATTGACAGAGATGCGTTTCCCGAATATGGAGCAGGTAGCCAATGCACTCAACAACAAACTGAACACCCAATGGAGTATCGCAGCCGCACGTCAAGTGAACGGTTTTATAGCCGGCACCTGCACGCAGTACAATCCTGCTTTCTTTGCGGTGAACTTTGTGTGCGATGTGCCGTTCATACTGGCGAAAGGCAGTGCCGAGTACGGCTACGAGTTTGCCGCCCGTTTCGGTCAGGAGATAGTACGACCGACCAACCTGTATGCGATAGGGCAATATCTGTCAGGCGGTTTCGGCGTGGATATGCGCGAGATAATCGATATTGCCCCCAAAATGAACGAGTTCAGCGAACTGTGGACACGTTTCTCCGCCTACCGTGCGATGCCGGATTGCGGTTACAGTCAGGCGGAAGCGTTGAAAGCCGCCAAGAACCTGAGTGTGAACTTCAACCGCAGGGGTTTCGGTTATGCCATAGGCAACCTGTTGAGCAGTGTCTCGATGTTTGCCAACGCCACGATACAGGGTGCGAGCGGTTTCTACCGCACTTTCGGCGGGGACACGGCGGGCAAAGGCAACAGCAAGGGCAGACGTGTGGCACGCGCGATAACCAATTTCGTGGCTATCCCTGCCATTGCGGGGGCGTTGTTTACCCTGTTTACGCCCGACGATGACGACAAAGAGAAGAAGATACCCGACTGGGAACGGGACAACTATATCTGTATCGGCAACTGGCGTATTCCACTCAACGAGCAGATAAAGCCATTCTTCCTTGTGGGTGTAAATGCGGTGCTGCTGGCACAAGGGCGGCGCACGTGGGGGCAGGTGGTCAGCAGTATGGCAAAGAGTATCACACTCAACCTGCTGCCCGTACCGCCTACGGTATCGCAGAGTATCAATCTCGGTATCGAGAGCGTGGATGGGACGCGGGACGACGTGCGATGGGAAACCAGAGTACGCGAACTATGGATGCCGCAGGGCTTGCAGAACTTCAATGCGCTGGCGGAAGGCAAGGACTTTATGGGGCGTGATTTGCGTGCAGACATCGGCGATATACCCGAATACCGTGCAGCCCCGAACGAAGCGCAGATGTACCAAGACCTTGCGTATATCGGCTATGTTATGGGCGGTGGCAGAAAAGATATGTATTCCACCTATAAGAAGAACGGCGACGAGATAGACTACAACCGCAACCCGAAAGAGATAAAAAACAACATCTTCTTTACGCTTGCGCCGCAAGGCTGGGTGGATATAATGCAGACGATGTGGGGTATAGGACACGCCGTGGCTACCAAGGACAGCGTCAAAGAGAGCGTGCGCACCAAGGACATACCTATCGTGAACCGTTTTTACAAGCCGACGAGCGTGGAGATGTACCGCTACGGTATTCTGAAGCAGACGAAAGAGGAGTTGCAGATGTATAAAGACCGTCTGAGCAACGCAAGCGGCAAGCCAAAGGAGCCAATGCTGCGGCGGAAATAGAGATAAAAAAACTCAACGCCGAGAAACTGGCAAAGGACGAGGAAAAGATAGAAGAGGTTGTAAAAATCTACAACGCCATCAGTACCTATCAACAAGCCAAGGCGTACGGTATGAGCGAAAAGGAACTGAAGAAACTGCTGCCCGAAGGATTTGAAGGTACAGACGAGGAGCGGAAGGCGTGCATACAGGTAATGCGCCAGTGGCTGATAGACAGCAAGGGCGTAAGGGCTATGGTGGACGACGAGGGCGACATCGTGGTACGCTTCAAGTAGCACTTAGGCGAATAATACAAGAATACCCTGCGGAGCAGATAACTTCCGCAGGGTATTTTTGTATTACGAGTGGCTGTACAACTCTCCGAACTTGCCCTCTATGAACACCACGAAAAACACATCGTAATTTTTCATTCTCTTTCTCATATTGCTCTGTGTTTTTGCTGTTGTCTCCACAATGGT
>ERZ808286.1768-NODE-1768-length-10080-cov-4.908030_pt1 | contig 10080 bp, 17 predicted proteins | sample MGYA00521276_ERZ808286 | MGnify/ENA primary metagenome ERZ808286 (study PRJEB31516, sample SAMN03275607) | gut metagenome | biome: mammalia-associated habitat; material: feces | host: Papio cynocephalus | place: Kenya | collected 2012-08-01 ... | reverse complement strand
CGACCTCGCCTTCTTCGAGCCAAGTCTGGTGGATTATGTCTTGGTGGGTTACGATAAGTTTTTCACGGAGTATTGTGTTTATCGCTCGGGCGGCGGATATTGAAAAGCCGTATTCGAGTTCCCTGTCAAATTGTTTCATATGGTCTCCTTACTGTGTCGATTTCGAGACGGTTGATTCATGTTCTAACTTTAATTTTTCGATTTTTTCTTTAGATAACGTAACGTCTTTTAGTTCGAGTCTCGATACATCTAACTCGTTTATATTTTCAGGGGTCGGTTCAACATTCGTCACTTCGTATATCTTCTTTATTTCCAAACATTTACTATCTGGATATTTTGTGCCGTCATCCTTTTTCTTGCCCTTTTGAATCTGTATTCCACCCATTTTAATTTTATACAATTTATCAAGTGAAATATTTTTCACATACCCTTTAACGGAACCAATTTCCATATTAAGAAAAGGACGATGCTGTTTCCATCCGATTATACCGTATAATATATCAAAAACAGCAGGATAATCTTTTCTTAAATTTGGATATTCATCCAAAAATTTATTTATTTGATCGTACATTGGGTCGTACTCGTAACATATCGCAACTCTCCCAATGAAAAATTCATTCTCGGGTTCTTTATCTTTGGGATAATTAATCCCTGCAAATTTTATATAAAAATCATCATCCATATTATTCATAACCTGTTCTCCTTTATATTTCTATTATATCACTTTTAATGTCATTTGTCAAATGTTTTATCGTGGTTTATTTGTTTTATTTTCTTTATTACCTTCGATTGCAATCGGTTTTATCAATTCTCTATGTCTTATTTCTTGGAGATAGTCTTTGATTTCGAGGTATTTCTTTACCATAACATCGCGGTTGCATTTAACGACTAAATAACTTTCAGACATATCATTATCTGAAATCATACCTTCGCTATCTTTGTATAAATACTCGGCGTACCTTTCCGCCGCCCGTGTATTTAATTCATAAAAATAATTCGTTATGAGTTGATTCATCATCATTGCACCTTCAGCTTGATATTGTTTTTGCATTTTACTTATATCATCGCCAAGCCCCTTAAATCTTTGGTACATTCTCATAATTCCAGTTCTAACATTGGTTTTTACAACCCATACATCTATCTCATCCCAATAATTCTTTATACCAAGAGTTGCTCCGCATTTATCTAAAACTTTTTGTTTAAATTTGCTTAATTTTTCTCCATCGTCTGCTATCTCACATACGTTTTCGGCGCCCATTTCGTTTAAAATTTCACCTTCGATTTTTGTAATCATTGCGGATTCAAGTTTCGAAGCATTTCTCGAAAAACTAGATTTCTCATCCACAACCTTCATTTCCCAATAATAGTTTATCTTTTTACATATATGGAGTTGTGATAACGCCCTCTGCAATAATCGAGAAAAATATTGCATTGCGTCGTTATAAAATCTTTTTTCTATTATACTCATTTTAGCAGGTTTATAATAGAGATTATCTTCTTGATACTCGCCAGGCCATAAACAATTTTTAAAAAACAATTCATTCGCAAATCCGAGTAATCTGAACAATTGCCATTTTGTTGCCCTGAATTCGTAAAAGTCATTTTGTGGATTTGACTTTGGGTCATATAGTAGCATTAACAATACCTGATAAATATACTTGTGTTGTTCGTTAGTAATTTCTCTTAGTTGCTTTGCTGTAATATAATTTGCATATTTGGGTTCTTTATAAACTCTTGTTATTATAAACCCCTTTCTGCTTATTGGTTCAAATTCGAAAAAACATTCCCATTTACGTTGCTGATTATATTTCTGGTCTGGGTTAGTTTGAGGTTTATCTCCTATTAATTGGCATAATTCTTTGTATGAATAGATTCTGCCTTTCTTTAAATTTCGCACATCGAGTAGCCCAACTTTATTAATCACTTTTTCCCTTTCTTCTTGATCTATCGCATATGACGAATAATCATATTTCCTGTCTTGAGGAGTAAATTCTTCTGTTTCCCATTTTGGTATTTTCCGTATGCTCATATAATCTCCATTTTCTTGCGTTGTACGCTCCCTTCGGTCGCTGCTGGCGGCGCCTTATTTCAGTACTGAAATTTCACGATTTTTAGCCAAAATTGCAGATTTTATCGGAGATTTTGGATTTTATATTATCAATTTTCTTGGATATAATATAACATGATCACTCTAATTATAGACAAACTTTTTGATAATATAAATTGCAAAATTGCAGATTTTATCGGAGATTTTGCTCAAAAAACGTGTATTTTTACGACGTTATGGGCGGCGGCTACTCCCGTCACCCACTCCTCCACTATCTGCTTATATTATACCACAATTAATTTTCTTTGTCAAGCATTTTAATTGACTTTTTTAGAATTATTTGGAATTTCTTTTTATTTATTCTTTGAGCCTCCGCGGCTCCAGGATTGGCTTTAGCCAAGCCCGAGCGGTATTAAGCGGAGTTAGCCTGTCGGCGTTTGAGACCATTGCCAGCTACTCTATTTGCTATAAGCAATTATGGCTGCTGCAAGCTGCAATTGTAATCGCTGTTCTAGTTATTGCTCCAAGCCTGCATTGCCGTTTGCTCCACAGACGTTTCGCCAACGGTTGTTCTTCGCTTCCGTAGCTCGCTTCGCGTCGCGGCACTCCACCACCGCTTCGCGCTGCTGTTCGTGAAAGTTCGGCTCCGCCGCCCTTTACTTTTGCCTTAACAAGAATGGAATGTCAATTCTCTAATTGAGAGAATGAGTGTTTTTTAGATAGTATAAGGGATTTTGCCTCTGTTCACTTATTGTAAAAATCACTATTCTCCGATTAAGAGAGTTACTTCCCTTTAGCCCAGTTAGCCCACATATCCGAAACTGTCTCTTCTTTCTTCGGTTTCTTTGTTACGGGTTCGGAAGTCTTGGGTGTAGTAGTTTTGGCAGACTTGGTTACAGGTTTCTTTGTCTTCTGCGACGCCTTCTTAGCCGCCGCCTGCGCTTTCTTTTTCTCGGCTGCTTTACTCTTGCGCTCCGCCGCCTCTGCATCTTTCTTAGCTTTCTGCTCCGCTTTTATTCTTGCTTGTTCTTCTATCTGCTTTTGCCTTCTGCGGTTTTGCAACGCCTCGTAGTTCTTTAACAATTCTCCGTCGTTCTGGTAACATAAATCGTACAACCATTGAGGTAGGGAATATTGCTCTTCGAGTGTCGCTGTTTGCATCTCTACCGATATTGTATTCCCTTCTTGCGTGTATAGGAGTTTGTACCGCTTTTGCGTGGAATCATCGATAAAAACGATTTCTCGACGTTGGAATTTGTCGTATGGTGCAAGGCTTAAATATTCTGAATACTTGGCGGCGGGCAAGGGTATTTCTTCTGTGATGAAGTAAACTGGCGGTTTGCCGAAACGATAGGCGTTCTCTACTTCGAGAATGTATTCGACTTCGCCTGTTAGTTGGTTTATTCGCTCCATTACCATTTCACGCGAGGCTAAACGAAGCGCTGTTCGGTTGTCTATTTTGAGATATAAAAATCCAATCGGTCGGTTTATTAGGAATATCAGAACTTGCGTTGAGGTAATATCGGATAGGATTTTGCCATTTTTGGGTATTTCTGATAAGATTTGATTGGATATGCGCTGATTGGATGAAATTGAAACTAATCCTTGTCTGTACATTTTTCTTTTTTTTATTTTAAGTTAAAAGAAAAAGAGAACGTTATCCCAAACCAACCCATTCCAGTCTAATCTGACCATACCATTTCTCCTTTTTCTTCCCATATTATATAACCACATTCTATATGATATATGAATCACATCATTCCGATATCAAATTGATATTACTTCCCGTTAATAATTTCTATTTATTTCTCTCAAACACCGCGCGACTATTTTATTAAATGTTTGCCCGTTGCCTCCCGAAGCGCATTCGATTTCCCCGAAAACTCCGAGATAACGCTGGAATCCTTTTACGATTTCCTGGCATCCTTTCAAGTCGGTGTCGGCGCACCAATCTATTTTCAAGTGATCGTCGCCTTCAAGCCATTCAAACTCGTAATCTATGTCGCTATCCAAAGCCCATTTGCCGAACTCTTTCAATCTCTTAGAATCTTTAGATTGGCTAAAAGAATGGCACGCCTTTTCCCATCGTTTCTTACTGCATTTCAAAATCACTATTCCGCCTATCATCTTTTCTCCTCAACCTTTAATTTCCAGGGCTAATTTCTGGTTCCGTACATCGTATAGAATTACGTGGTCATATTCCTCTTTCAAGATATCTTCTTTGAATTTATCCAAATCCTTTATTTGATCGTAATCCCAAAGAGTAGCCCAGCCTTCTCCTCCGCACTGTTTATACAACAGATACTCCATCTTCCATTCCCATGGCAAGACAGACAAATCGTCCTCGTCGCTTATTATAAGCAATACCTCGTCGTTCACTGGCCCAGCCTTTGCAAAATCTTTGATTGCTTTTAACGGTTTATTAAAGAAGACATTTCCCGAAATAGTCAAACTGTTTATTCGAGCTACTCTGAAAATCATATTCCTTCCTCCCCTAAAAACTTACTCACTCCGTCTTTCAGTTCAAAGAGGATTCGAGTTTTGAATACGGTTGTATAAGAACATTTATCGACCGTCATAATCGAGTAAGACAAGTCTTTGTAATTATCCTTGGTAGCATTCTTGAAAAACGGAAGGGTGATAATAAACTCCTCTTTATCTCTGACGTACTTGAGCCAAAGTTCCCAACAAAAGCTGTATAAAGTAATGTCTTTTAACTTTAAGTCTTTTGGGATACCGTTGGAGAAGAGATAATTCTCTTCGATAAATTTCAATCTCGTCTTACTATCTTTCCCGTCGGGTTTAAACTTACCTTTATCGTGATCGAAATCGCACCAGATTTTATGCAAGTCCGTAAGTTGAACATGGTCGGCAATTCCTCGGATTATATTCACAGAGTCTGCTTTGATCAACTCGGCTTCGTACTGCAAGTCGGTTATTTGCGCGAGTTTAGATTGAAGCAGACAGTCATTTTTAGCAAGCTTGGTTTGAAGGTTACTTTCATAACTAGCAATCATATAATTTGAATCCATATTAATCTCCTCTATGATATCCTGCGTCATAAAGTCCTACACAAATTCTTCGAAGTGTATTGTTGTTTATGTCTTGACCGCCAGAATTTCGAATGGTGCACGCCATTCTGTTCATTACATTCTCGAATATGTCCCCACGAGCTTCTTCTAATACTTCTTGGGTGGGCATAAAATAGATTTTATTTTGTTCTTCATAAGCTATCATTTGCTGAAAAACTTTCACAGCATCTTCGTGGGAAATTATAACAACCAAGCTCTATATGCTCCCCACCTGGGAAGGTATCTGCATAAATATCGGCACCAGTATCGTTTTTGATTTCGACTATATGGTAGCTATGAATGTCGTATTTTAATAAACCATCTTGAGTTACAACTGAAAGCATTTTTAGTCTCCTTTGTTTTCTGTATTTTTATTATACCACATTACTTGACATTTGTCAAGCATCTGACGCGGATTCTTAAACCTCGCACGACTTTAGTCGCGGGTGTTCTTGCGCTAATTCATAAAGTTATTTTATTTCCGTTTTTTCTTCTTATGTTTCTCTGCGTAATGCATTTCGGTTGAAACAACAAGATGACAAATTAATTCGGCAACCGAACAAATTAGAACATAACTAATTATGCCTGCAACAAGAATTGCTAAATATTTTAAAATATTATCCATCGTAAAAGATAGAGCACCTTTAGCAAAATAAACGATATATGTTGTTAACTGTGCAATAAAAGCAAGAAACATTAAACCCTGAAATCCTTCTGTAATTATAGATGCTAAATTTTTTGCTTCCTCAACACGCTCTTCCCACATGAGTGAATTATCCTCTGGTGTTTCAATCACAAAACTAAAGTCGCACGAGCCCCAGTCATCCTTATGGTTTTTCATTTCATCTACCTCCAATATCAATTAAGATTTGACGACGGGATGCCCTCAGCATGATTAATCGTAATCTTGAGGTTTGTGATTTTACACCCCGCCACGTTTTGAGCTTTTATGGCGCATTTTAAGAATCCAATGAATTCCTCGTCGGTATCTACTCCGACACCCTCTTTCATCGCGCTAAAAACCTCTTCTGAAACTTCCATCCCATATTCTATGTTTATCTTCATATTTTTCTCCTATTCAATCCAAAAATAAGTTGCGGGCGCCAAATCTGCTGTCCAAGAATCGGTACTGAAATTGTTCCAAGCTTTCAGAATATTCCCGAAACAATGTTTGCAACCCTCGATTGTTCCCCAACCGTTTTCAGATTCGTATTGTTTATATTTTTGCGGGTATTTTTGCAACTCGCTTAATCCTTGCGAAATGCGAGGAATTACGTCCGCACACAATCCGTTATTGGCTTCGTTGTTCCATTCGAGCCCTGTCGATTTTCTGATCATCTCTCTTAAATTCCAAGTGATATTTGCGTTCGGGTCGCAAACCTCGACGTAACGGTTTTCCAAATCTTCTACTTTAACTTTAAAACTTATATCGTAACTCATGCCTCGCCTCACTCAAATATCGAAAGTAAGAAATAGCCGATTTTCCTAATCTGCGTTTCGTCTTCGTTCAGATCTACACTCTTTGTTCTGTCGGGTTGGTATCCCCACCTATACAAAACATTATGCGCACGCCATTCTCTGAGCCAACTCCCTATTGTTCTCTTGTAAGCAAAAACCGTGTTCGAAAGAATTATCGTTAAAATCTCTTTCTTGGTTTCGTTTGAGCGAATTAAATAAGAATCTTCAATATGAACGTTTGTGTTCGTCATATAATAAGAAACCGTTTTTGTTTCGCCGTCCTTTTTGTCTTTTATGGTAATTGTCTTGACTTCCATTTTAATCTCCTTTTTTAATAAGAAAGTTCTTAAACAATTCAGCAAATCTCGCTTCGTCGGAACTTCCGTTGCGCGTATCGATTTCAAGCATCAACGGCTTTGATAAGTCGAGACTGAAAATGCCTATGATTGATTTTGCATCAACGGCAAACCTTCCGCCATGCAAGATCGTGTCTTCCGAAATATTTTGCGTAATTGAAACAAATTTATTCACATCTGCAAAATTGTTTAAATTGATTTTGAAATACATTTATTCTTCCTCCTCTAATAATCCCAATTCGTCTGCGCACCCATAACAGTAATCGCAACCCTCGGCTTCTATTACATAATCGGAGTCTATCTCGTCGCCACAATTGTCACAGTATATATGTTCTACGTGCGTCATCGGGCAACTTCTTCCTAGACATGGGACACCTGCTGGGCAGCTTACGCAATCGTTTCCTTCTCTTCTCATTGTGGGTCGCCTCCTTTGTCAAAATGAATGATTATTAGACATATCGCAAAACAAATAAGCGAAACCAAACATCCCATGACAATCCTTATCATTTATTACCTCTTTCAAGTGGAATAAATATCCACTTTTGCAATTCTTTTGAGTATTTCCACAAATGAGCCCAACACTCATTCTGTGGGCTGCTTTGGTGCTTCTTCGGTTTCCTCTTTTGTTGTTTCTGTAAATTCACCATCAATAATTTCCTCTATGATTATTGGCGACGCGGACTTCATCTGACCCGATTTGACTAATTGATCTACGATCTTTTGTTTTGCATCTGTTACGTTTGCCGCTTCCACTTTGAACACCGTCTGTCGGTATACCATAAACTCATAATTTTTCATAATTTTCACCTATAAGTCGTTTATTTTAACTTTTTTGTAAAATTTTAACAAAAATGCCAATTAACACGCATATACCGCGACTTGTTAATTTTAATGCCTATTTTTTAGTATTTTTTTTAACAATTTACCGCGATTTTGCGATAATTTTCGCCGTCAATCTCCTTCGTATTTATCGCTGAAAATATCGGTTTTTTCGTCATATTTGCTTATGAAAAACTCGTCATCGGACGCGGAATCATCCTCGTCGTCATCGTTTTCAAATATCTGATCGAAGCATTCCCCGCAAATACCGCTTATCATAAGCTCGCGATAATTTACTCTTAAATCGGGGAACACGTCTTGGACATGTGCGCCAGCATCGAGGCGTGAGAATTTTTCTTCTTCGGCTTGCACCGTAATTTCCTTGCCGCAAAATCTGCATGTATATTTTCTGCTAATAATCATATATATTATTGCTCCTTACTTTGTGCTCTTATTATACCACAAAAAAATCCCCTTGTCAACTAAAACAAGGGGGTAAAATAAAATTATTTATTTTTTTTGTGGAAAAAGTTTCGAAGGTTTATTATTATATACTTAAAGAAGTTGATGAGCCTTTTTAAAAACGAATCTTTTTCGGGCTGCGGAATTGTCGTGCTTACGGTAATTCCCCACCACTCATCTGCGGGGTATTCATAAGGCATATAGCAATAACCTTTATCGCCCCATAAACTTCCCCACGAATTCTGTATTATCCAGCCATTCTTATTCCAACCGACACAACACATCGCATGTCCGCCAGTCTTTTTGCTGTCTTTTGTCGGTACCTTTACGTGCGTTCCGAACCCTTCGAAAAGCGTTGTGCCGATAACAACCGCGCCCTGACGCATAATTGCTTTTTTAATTTCCCTTTCGCTATACAATCTACAATAATTCACTATCTTAGATTTAGCAGCTTCTCTGGCGTACTCTTCGGGTTTTTCGGCGATTTTCGCTTTCATCTTCGGGTATGTGCCTCTGTAAGGGAAAACTATGTTTAAACAATCTCCATCGTGGTTACAGTTTTTTAAAGCCTGTCTGACAATCATTCCTTCGCCTTGGGCATCCGTGAGTTTTCGGTTGCCGTAAATATAACCGCGAGAGAAATCATTAAACTTTCCTTCGGCTTTATACTGCCCATGAGCAATTGCAACGGCGATAGCGTGCGCAACGCAATCTGAGTTGGCACCCTGATTAAGCACGGGGACTTCTTTGTCAGTTATGTACTCCTCGGGGAGTTCTTCGTCATCGAGCGCACAAACGGTTTCGAGCGTGTAATCTCTGTCGTCGGGCGGTGACGGAATGTAACCATCGAGCGGATGCCCGTCAATTTCGAATTTGACTTTTTCTTCATCTAATTCTGCCATGTTTTTTCTGCCACTAAAAGCATATAAAAATATATAATACTTTAGAATTCGGGTATCTCACGATATTCCCATTACTGCTTCTACCTGACCCATTTCGTAAATCTACTCTGGTTTGTATATCAGTCCACAGTCGTAAATTCCTCATTAGCCACGAGTACATATATAAAGTAGCTTGTTTATGCTATTACTTTATATTCTTTGGCATTTTTAAGATTGACTGCCGCGTTCAAATCTCTATCTATAATATTTCCACATTCACAGATATAAACTCTATCACTTAGTTTCAAATCTTGTTTTATCATCCCACAATCACTGCAAATTTTAGAGCTTGGATAAAATCTATCAACCTGCCTTAATTCTATTCCGTTCAAAATACATTTGTATTTAAGTGTAGAAACAAATTGATAAAAGCCTTGATTTGCTATCGCTTTTGATAAATGCCTATTTTTTAACATACCACAAATGTTTAAATCTTCGATTGTAATAAAACTTGGTTCTCGTTTTATGATTTCACTTATAATTTTATTTTGATAATCATTTCGAGTATTCGCTATTTGTTGATATATTTTTTGTACTCGCAAAATTTGTTTTTTTATATTTTTACAAGTGGCAATCTCCTTTTTATTTTTCTTTTTTGCTTCATATTTTCTCGAGAGCGCTTTCTGTTCTCGCTTCAGCCTTTTATTTAATTTTTTTTGTTTCAGTGTTTTATATTTGGTGTTATCGCTTAATATTACAAAATCCTTTACACCTAAATCGATACCAATACCATCGCATTTATTGTATTTTTGTATTTTAATCTCTTCATCAACTAAAACACTTACATAAAATTTCCTCGCATGTTTAGTAATTATCCCGCTTTTTATTATTTTGTCAGTCGGTATATATCCAAATTCTTTTAATTTACACCAACCGAGTGTAGGTATCTTTATTTTATGTCTTTCACATTTTATCTTAGCATTTTT
>ERZ808286.1764-NODE-1764-length-10101-cov-5.626319_pt1 | contig 10101 bp, 4 predicted proteins | sample MGYA00521276_ERZ808286 | MGnify/ENA primary metagenome ERZ808286 (study PRJEB31516, sample SAMN03275607) | gut metagenome | biome: mammalia-associated habitat; material: feces | host: Papio cynocephalus | place: Kenya | collected 2012-08-01 ... | reverse complement strand
CTTACAAGAAGGACAACTATATGCAGTCGTTCCTCGCCACCCCTGAGAATTGCGATGCCATCAACTTGCAGTATCAAGAACTGGAGTCGAAGGTTCAGGATATGAACCATATCTCCCACAGTCTCGATCGTTACACATGGATGGCTCGTTTGCAGCAATGGATGATTGTGATAGCCTTTGCTATCGTCTTGTTTTTGCTCGTCGTCATCTACTATATATATAAGGTATATAGGAAGAAACTCCAGCTGAAGCAGGAAGCGGCTCGCAATATAGCCGAAAGTGGTGCGAAAAACAAGGAGGAGTGGAGGTCTGAACTCACCATGCTTGATGAGAGCGAGCGATACTTCATCGACCGCTTCAAGAAGAAGGTGATTGAGCGAATGGGCGATGCCGACCTAAAAATGGACGACTTGGGGGCGGAGATGCAGCTGAGCAAGGTACAACTTTATCGCAAGGTGAAGGCGATGACGGGTAAAACCCCTGCAGAGCTTCTAAAGGAGATGAGAATGCAGAGAGCCTACACGCTCTTGCAACAAACCGACAAGACCATCTCTGAGGTGGCAACCGAAGTAGGTTTTGCCGTGCCGGGATATTTCTCCACTTGCTTCAAAAAACAGTTTGGAATTCTCCCGACGGAACTTCGAGGAGAACAGAATTAAAGTCCCCAAAATCAGTACTTTAAAATCATTACGAAAGATTAGAAAATCGTTTCATGTAACATATTTATCGTTACAGGAACGATTTTTTTTATTTCTTATGCCGCCCTTTGACTAATTTTGCGGCAGAAATCAAAACAATAACAATTTTGAAATTTAAAACAACAAATAGTATGAACAATCTTTCAAAATTACTGATGAGCTCAACGCTCTGTGCATTTTGTACTATTGCAAATGCTCAACAAGTAAATGTAAGTGGTGTTGTTACTGACCCTACTACTGGAGAGAGTGTCATTGGTGCATCTGTTATGGTTAAAGGTACGAAGCTTGGTACTGTTACTGACTTCGATGGTAAGTTCCATATCGAATGTGCTTCAGGTGCAACTCTCGTCATCTCTTATATTGGTTATGAAACTCAAGAAGTGAAGGCTTCGGCCAATATGGAAATATCATTAAAGGAAGTGGCTAATGACTTGAACGAAGTTGTAGTCACAGGATACACTACTCAACGAAAGGCTGACTTGACTGGTGCCATCTCTGTGGTCAGTGTCGACGAGATTGCCAAGCAGAACGAGAACAACCCTATCAAGGCTCTCCAAGGTCGTGTGCCAGGCATGAACATCACCGCTGATGGTTCACCATCTGGTACAGCCACCGTACGTATCCGTGGTATCGGAACTTTAAACAACAACGACCCGCTTTATATCATCGATGGTGTTCCTACCAAGGCAGGTATGCACGAGCTTAACGGTAACGACATCGAGAGTATTCAAGTTTTGAAGGATGCTGCTTCTTCCTCCATCTATGGTAGTCGTGCTGCCAACGGTGTCATCATCATCACCACCAAGAAAGGTAAGGATGGCAAGATCAAGGTTGACTTCGATGGCTCCATCGCCGTTTCTACCTATGCGCACAAGATGAAGGTCTTGAATGCCAAAGAATATGGACAGGTGATGTGGCAGGCATACGTTAATGACGGCATGGACCCTAACACCAATGGCCTTGGCTATCGTTACGACTGGGGTTACAACGCCCAGGGCACTCCTGTGCTCAACGGCATCTCTATGAAGAAGTACTTGGATGATGCAGGAACAACTCCAGCTGCCGACACCGACTGGTTTGACGAGACCACACGCATGGGTGTCATCCAGCAGTACAATGTATCTGTAAGCAACGGTTCCGACAAGGGAAGCAGTTTCTTCTCTTTGGGCTATTATAAGAACTTAGGTATTATCAAAACATCAGACTTCAATCGTTTCTCTGCTCGTATGAACACAGAGTACAAACTTTTGAAGAACAAAATGCTAACCGTGGGTGAACACTTCACAGTGAATCGTACTTCTGAGGTACAGGCTCCTAGTGGTTTCTTGCAGAATGTATTGCAGTTCAACCCTTCTCTTCCTATTTATACAGAAGATGGCAACTATGCTGGTCCTGTAGGTGGTTATCCAGACCGCTACAACCCTGTGGCTGTATTGGAGCGCAACAAAGATAACCGCTATACTTATTGGCGTATGTTTGGCGATGCTTACTTGAATATCAACCCATTCAAGGGCTTCAACATCCGCACAACCTTCGGTCTTGACTATTCACAAAAGCAACAGCGTATCTTCACCTATCCAGTGACAGAAGGCAACGTTGCCAACAGCAAGAATGGTGTTGAGGCCAAGCAGGAGCACTGGACCAAGTGGATGTGGAACGCTGTTGCCACCTACAACATGGAACTTGGTAAGAATAGCATCGACTTGATGGCTGGTATGGAGTTGAACCGTGAGGATGACATCAACTTCTCTGGTTACAAGGAGGGCTTCTCCATCTTGAACCCAGACTATATGTGGCCAGACGCAGGTACCACCAACCCACAGGCTTACGGTGGCGGCTCTGGTTATTCACTTGTATCATTTTTTGGCAAGGCAAACTACAACTATGCCGACAAGTACATGGCTTCCTTTACAATCCGACGTGATGGTAGCTCTCGTTTCGGTAAGAACAACCGCTATGCTACCTTCCCATCTATATCTGTAGGTTGGCGTATCAACCAGGAGAACTTTCTGAAGAAGGCTTCCTGGATTGATGACTTGAAGATTCGTGCTTCTTGGGGTCAGACTGGTAACCAGGAAATTGACAACCTCGCTCGTTATACTCTCTATGTGAGCAACTATGGTGTCAACGAGAATGGTGGTCAGAGCTACGGTACTTCTTATGACATCGCAGGTACCAACGGAGGCAGCACCTTGGCATCAGGCTTCAAGCGCAACCAAATCGGTAACGATGACATCAAGTGGGAGACCACCACGCAGACCGACCTTGGTTTTGATTTCGCATTCTTCCGCAACACACTCTACGGAAACTTTGACTGGTACTACAAGAAGACCAAGAACATCCTCGTCAACATGCCAGGTATCGCTGTCATGGGTGAGGGCAGTTCTCAGTGGATCAACGCTGGTGAGATGGTGAACAATGGTTTCGAATTCAATATCGGTTACCGCAACCAGACACACTTCGGCTTGAAATACGACATCACTGCCAACATCTCTTCTTATCGCAACAAGATTACAGCATTACCAACAACTGTTGCAGCCAACGGTACTTTTGGAGGTAACGGTGTGAAAAGCGTCATTGGTCATCCTATGGGTGCCCAGGTTGGTTATGTGGCAGACGGCATCTTCAAAAGCCAGGAGGAAATCGACAACCACGCCACGCAGGAAGGTGCAGGCTTAGGTCGTATCCGCTGGAAGGACTTGAATGGCGACGGCAAGATTACAGAGGCTGACCAAGACTGGATCTACAACCCAGTGCCTGATTTCACATATGGTTTCAACATCTACTTGGAGTACAAAAACTTCGACTTCACTGCGTTCTTTCAGGGCGTTCAGGGTGTTGACATCATCTCAGACTTGAAGAAGGAGACAGATATTTGGGCAGGTCTTAACATCGGCTTTTTGAACAAGGGTAAGCGTTTGCTCGATGCTTGGAGCGCATCCACCCCTGACAGCAACATCCCTGCCTTATCACTCTCCGACAACAACAACGAGAAGCGTGTGTCTTCTTATTGGGTTGAGAACGGAAGCTACTTGAAATTGCGCACCATCCAGTTGGGCTACAACTTCCCACAGGCTATCATGTCCAAGCTTGCCATGCAACGCTTGCGTATGTATGTCAGTGCACAGAACTTGTTCACCATCAAGAGTTGTAGCTTCACTGGTGTTGATCCAGAAAATCCAAACTATGGCTACCCTATTCCTCTCAACATCACATTCGGTCTTAACGTAACATTCTAAAAAACATCAACATGAAAAAAATAATATATTCAGCTTTCATGATTTTTGCCCTCGCTGGTGCAACAAGCTGCTCCGACTTCTTGGAGGAGCAGAAGCCTCAAGGTGTCTTGGACAACGACCAGGTGAAGAACCCAAGTAATGTGGATAACCTCGTTATCTCGGCTTATGCTATTTTCACCACTGCAGAAGACATCAACTCTTCGTTCTCTATGTGGAACTTCGACGTGCGCAGCGACGATGCCTACAAAGGCGGCAATGGTACCAGCGACGGTGACGTGTTCCATCAGTTGGAGATTGAGCAGGGTGTGTTGACCACCAACTGGAACATCAACGACATGTGGGTGCGTCTCTACAACTGCATCTCTCGTGTCAACTCAGCCATAGCCCTGCTTGAGCAGACCAGCGACAACTACAAGTTGAAGGAGCAGCGCTTGGGCGAGATGAAGTTCCTCCGTGGCTATGCTCATTTTCTCTTGAAGCGTCTCTACAAGAACATTCCGTTCATCATGAACGCAAACCTCAGCCAAGATGAGTATAACAACCTCTCTAACACAGAGTTCACCAACGACGAGGGGTGGCAGCAAATCATCAACGACGTGAAGGCTGCCTACGATGTGCTCCCTGTCACTCAGAGCGACAAGGGCCGTCCTACCAAGGCTGCTGCAGCCGCCTTCTTGACCAAGTTGTATATCTACAAGGCTTATCGTCAGGATGACCCAACAAAGAATGAGGTGACAAGTATCAATCAAGATGACCTCAACATGGTCATCAAATATAGCGACCCTTCCATATACTCAGCAGGTGGTTTCGGCTTGGAAAGTGACTTCCACAACAATTTCCGTCCTGAGCCACAATATGAGAATGGAAAGGAGAGCATCTGGGCGATGCAGTACTCCATGAACGACGGTACCAAGTATGGTAACTTGAACTGGAGCTATGGGCTGATCGTACCTAACATCCCTGGTGTCACCGATGGTGGTTGCGATTTCTACAAGCCAAGCCAGAACTTGGTCAACGCTTTCCGCACTGATGCCGAAGGTCACCCTTACATCGACACCTATAATAATAAGGACTACGACAAGAGTGGAGACTACGCAGACCCTCGCCTCTTCCTAACCGTAGGCATTCCGGGTTTACCATACGAGTTTAATAAGAAATACATCATGGACGAGACTTCCACATGGAGCCGTTCCAATGGCCTCTATGGCTATTATGTAACCCTGAAACAGAACGTAGATCCAGAGAGTGGCTATCTTATCAAGGGTTCTTGGTGGGGTTCTTCCATGAATCGTATCGTGTTCCGTTATGCCGACGTGCTCTTGGAGCGTGCTGAGGCTTATGCTCAGTTGGGTGATGCAAGCAAGGCCATCTCTTTGGTCAACGAAATCCGCAAACGTGCTAAGCAGAGCACAGGTATGATCGCCAACTACCCAACCGACTACGGTGTGAAGTTTAACATCTCTACCTACGACGGCAACTATAGCGCAGAGGAAGCCTTGAAAATCGTCAAGATGGAGCGCCGCTTGGAGATGGGTATGGAGAGCGAACGTTTCTTCGACCTCGTGAGATGGGGGGTGGCAGACAGCGTGCTCAACAAGTACTTTGCTGGTGAGGCTGACAACTGCTCCATCTACAGCTCGGCCCACTTTACCAAGAACAAGAATGAATATTTGCCAATACCTTACTCACAGGTGGCAGCATCACAAGGACATTACACCCAGAATATAGGAGAATGGTAATATGAAAAAGATTTTATTTATGCTCATGGCCGTCTTGGCCCTCACTGCTTGCAGTGATGATAATGTATCAGACTTGAATCTGACAGGAAGCTGCTCCATCACGGAATTGGCTCTCGACAACTACGATGGTTCCATTGACAAGACCACTCGCACCATTACCGTGCGAGTGCCTGAAACCTACGACATTTCGCACATGAGTGTCGCTAAGTTGAGCCTCAGTGATGGTGCTAAGAGCAACGTCAATGTGAATGACAAGCTCAATATGTCGGCTCCGCAAACCGTGCACGTCACCAACGGCGATGTCTTCCTCGACTGGACTATCAAGGCTCATAGAGACGAGGCTAAGATTACATCTTTCAAGATCAATGACACGTATGTAGGTACCATCAATGAGGGCGGCAAGACCATCATAGTCTACGTTCCTGCCTCCTTGGACATCAAGAGCTTAACTCCAACCATCAACTATAGCGAGAATGCAACCATTTCTCCTGCTTCTGGTGTTGCAACAGATTTCACTACCCCAGTAAACTACACTGTCAGCAACAATACGGCTAACAGCACTTACACCGTGATCGTGAAGCAGATAGACAAGCCACAGGCTCTCTATGTCGGTCTGGAACAGAGCATGGACGAGTTGAATATGGAGGAAAGGACAGCTTGCAGCTGGATGTTGCAGAGCATTCCTAACTCACTCTATGCTTCCTTCACAGATATCAAGAACAGTAGCATCGACTTGAGCGAGTGCAAGGTCATCTGGTGGCACTTCCACAAGGACGGTGGCGTGGACGGAAAAACTACTTTCGAGAAAGCTGCACCTGAGGCGATAGAAGCAATTCCACAACTAAAGGACTTCTATAAAAACGGTGGTTCTTTCCTCTTCACTCGCTACGCTACCAACATGCCTGGTGAGCTGGGCATCACCAAGAACGGTGCAGTACCAAACAACTGCTGGGGACAAGTAGAGACTGACGCTGAGACTTGTGGAGGTCCTTGGGACTTCAAGATGACAGGTCATACAGACCATGCCCTTTACCAAAACCTCGTGAAAGGTGCTGATGCCAATAGCGTCTATACCACAGATAAGGATTATTGCATCACCAACTCTACGGCACAATGGCACATTGGCTCCGACTGGGGTGGCTATGCAGACTATGCTGCTTGGAGAGAAGCTACAGGTGGTATTGACCTTGGTTATGGTGGTGATGGTGCTATCGTAGTATGGGAGTTCCCTGCAGAAGGCACATCTGGAAAGACTCTTTGCATTGGCTCTGGTTGCTATGATTGGTATAGTGTGAACGAAAACTATACAGTGAAGTTCCACAAAAACATCGAAACGATGACATTGAATGCTTTCAATTATCTTATGAACAAATAAAAATTGAATCAAAATGAAAACAATGATGAGTTCTATTATATTGGCTTCATGCCTCGTCATGCAGCTCGCCTCTTGCAGCGAAAATGATGCTACCGTTGAGCAGAAAGACTGGTCTACCACCACTTACTTCAGCTCTACCGACGAGACTTCACAAGGTACTTACTACAAGCCAGCCGTAGGCTATGTGGGTGACCCTATGCCTTTCTACGATCCTGTGGTTGGCGACTTCAAGGTTTTGTACTTGCAAGACTTCCGTCCTAATCCTGTTGGCACTTACCATCCTATCTGGGCGGTGAGCACCAAGGATGCCGCCAACTACGAATCACTCGGCGAGTTGATTTCCTGCGGTAATATCAACGAGCAGGATGCGGCTATCGGTACAGGTGCCACCATCTATAATGAGGACAGTAAACTCTATTATACGTTCTATACAGGCAACAAGTACAACCCTTCAGCTTCTGACAATAGTCAAGCTGTCATGTATGCCACCTCATCTGACTTCAAAACTTGGACCAAGTGCAAGTCTTTCATCCTCAAAGGTGACGACTACGGCTATAGCAAAGATGACTTCCGTGACCCATTCCTCTTCAAGGGTGACGATGGCAAGTATCACATGTTGATAGCTACCACCAAGAATGGTAAGGGGGTTATCGCCGACTTTATCTCCGATGACTTGAAGTCTTGGAATGACAACGGCACGTTTATGACCATGATGTGGGATCGCTTCTATGAGTGCCCTGATGTCTTCAAAATGGGTGACTGGTGGTATCTCGTATACAGCGACAAGAGTTCGTTCATGCGCAGGGTGCAGTACTTTAAAGGTAGAACTCTTGACGAGTTGAAGGCATGCACAGCTAACGACGCTGGCATCTGGCCTGACAGTCACGAGGGCTTCCTCGACAGCCGTGGTTTCTATGCAGGTAAGACGGCAAGCGATGGTACCAACCGTTACATCTGGGGATGGTGTCCTACTCGCAAGGGCAAGGACAATACCGAAGTGGGTGCTTCTCCTGCTGAGCCAGAATGGGCAGGTAACCTTGTTGCTCACAAACTCATCCAGCATGAGGATGGTACGCTGACCCTCGGTGAGGTGGAAACTATCAGCAATAAATATAATAAGGAGTGTGAGGTTGAGGTGAAGGCTCAAAATGGTATGACAGCCTCTGATGGCACTTACACCTTGTCGGGCGACAATGCTTACATGCTCATGAGCCGTCTCGGTTATCACAACAAGTTGAGCTTCATCGTCACTACTTCTGGCAACATGGATAAGTTCGGCATCTCTTTGGTTCGTGGAACAAGTTCTAACGTATATGCCGACAATGCTTCTGTCTTCGAGAAGTACTACTCTATGATTATTAACCCCGAGGACGAAAACACTCGCAAGGTGAACTTCGAGGAAGAGGGTGAAGGCGGAAAGGGCTTCATCGATGGCATTGATGGCTACAACTTCGCTCGTCCAAGCGACAACGTTTACAACATCACCATCTACACCGACAACAGCATCTGTGTGATGTATATCAACGATGCAGTGTGTTATACCAACCGCATCTACGGCATTCAGAAAAATTGTTGGAGTATCAACAGCTACGGTGGCAATATAAAGGTTAGCAATTTAAAGATAAGCCAATATTAATGATTATGGAAAAATCTTTTTATTGTCTTATATATATTGCAACATATTTGTTAGTTAATGAACGATAATTGGAAGCAAGATTCCATGGTAATTCTTAAATTCTGCGGCAGAAAACAAGAAATTTTAGAAAATAAAAATAGGTAAGTTTCTTGATGGGTAGAAGGATTGTATTTCAGGATTATTTAAATAGAAACATCGAATAAACAATATAAATTAGGATTAATAAATAAATGCAATCTTAAAGATATGAAAAAGATATTTATCACAGCACTTGTCACTCTTTGCGGTCTGATCGCCAGTTATGCCCAGGAGACTTCCTTCTTGAGCAATAACCATTGCCTCTATCGCATCAGCCAGGAGAGCCAGCAGCAAAAATGTCTCTTGCTTCCTGTGCAGGAGAGTGCGGAAATCGCCAATATCAAGGTGATTGCCGACAACAAGCAGGTGAAGGTCTTGAATGTTCGCTTGGCTAAAGACCATGTAGATTATTACGTGCCTCTCTATATAGAGGAGTTCGCTGGTTTGAAGGGCTTGGCACTCGACATCCATGTGAATGGTGATTATAATCAGGTGGGTTTGAGTTCCCTCGCTTGTTGGAAGGAGATGAAGTTCTCTGACTCCTTCGATATGACGAATCGTGAGCAGTATCGGCCTGTTTATCACCACACTCCTGCTTACGGTTGGATGAACGACCCTAACGGAATGTTCTATAAGGATGGTGTCTGGAATCTGTATTTCCAGCACAATCCGTACGGTTCCCAATGGGAGAACATGACTTGGGGACACTCTACCTCCAAGGACTTGGTGCATTGGACTTTCGATGGCGACCCTGTTCAGCCAGATGCCTTGGGTACGATTTTCAGTGGCTCAGCCGTTGTCGATAAGAACAACACTGCTGGTTTCGGCAAGAACGCCATCGTTGCTCTTTATACTTCCGCAGGAGAGAGTCAGACGCAGAGTATGGCTTACAGCACAGATGGTGGAAAGACTTTTACCAAGTACGCGGGTAACCCAATTCTTACCAGCAGCGTACCTGACTTCCGTGACCCACACATGTTTTGGAACGAGGACATCAAGAAATGGAACATGATCTTGGCTGCTGGTCAGCACATGGAAATCTATACTTCCGACAACTTGAAAGACTGGAAACTCGAAAGTGCCTTCGGTGAGGGATATGGCAACCATGGTGGAGTTTGGGAATGCCCAGACTTGATGAAACTGAAGGTGCGTGGCACGGACAAGGAAAAGTGGATGCTCGTCTGCAACATCAACCCAGGCGGTCCTTTCGGAGGCTCTGCCACCCAGTATTTCGTGGGCGACTTCGATGGCCATAAGTTCACCTGCGATAGCAAGCCTGAGGTTACCAAGTGGATGGATTATGGTAAGGATCACTATGCCACCGTTACCTTCGATA
>ERZ808286.1763-NODE-1763-length-10104-cov-3.017116_pt1 | contig 10104 bp, 12 predicted proteins | sample MGYA00521276_ERZ808286 | MGnify/ENA primary metagenome ERZ808286 (study PRJEB31516, sample SAMN03275607) | gut metagenome | biome: mammalia-associated habitat; material: feces | host: Papio cynocephalus | place: Kenya | collected 2012-08-01 ... | reverse complement strand
AGATTGATATAGATACACTCATCAGTCATATTACGCTCATAGCAATTTATTGCGGCTTTGGCTTCATTAACGCTTTTAACCCAAACCCAATGATCGGAAGGCGGTGTCCGCACGTCATCCACCCACAGATACATAACAATTACTCTCCTTTATAAGATTTACATTTTTTATTCCAACAAGTATCACATTGACTCTTTTTCCTTTTGTGATTTTTAGGGTCAATAATTGATAAAATTGTATTTAAAGTATTGGGACAAACGCACATATAAAGACATTTATCCTCAACCGCGTCCGCAATTTCTGCTCTTAAATCTTGTTCTTCTTTTGGGTTCATAATTATTTTTCAAAATTAGTCAATTCTTCATAATGGTCAGGATAATCTAAATGAGGATAAATAGGATTGCCATAACAAGTAATGCATGGCCATTCCGCACGGATAAAGCCAAAAGAATTGCTATAACGACAAGTTTTACATCTTTTTTTACAAGTATTTTTTAAATCAGATACCCCAGTGCACAATTCCCAAAGATTTGTCATTTTATTATTAGTCATAATTAATAGCTCTTTTCCCAAATAATAACTTTTTCTCCGCAAGCAGGACATTTAATATATTTAGCCCAATAGCCATGAGTATCATCCCAAGGACAAATATCATCTATACTTTGAATGTCTCCATTTAAAAATCGTAATTTTGACTTGCATTTAGAACAAGTAATTTCTTTTTGAACTCCTGGTCCATATTTGATTACTTCAACCATTATTCAATCACCCAATAAACAGTTTTTCCGTTTCCGCAATTGGATTTACCGACTAATCCACGAGAAACAAGCCCGCGGAGAACGCCACTTACTGACGAAGGAGATATATCTACATTATGAACTTTTTTAATCCATCCAGAAAGTTGAGATGCGGAAACGCACTTATACTTTTTAAGAGTATCAATAACAATTTCTTTCTTTTCCATAAATATTATCTCCTTTAACTTTATATATATATTATAATATAATTTTATAAAAAAATCAATAAAAAGAAAAAGGCGAGGTAGAATATACCTCGCCTTATATTAAACTGAAATTAATCAGTTGTTATTGTTATTAGGAGCAAACTTATTGATAACACCTTCAAGGGTAGTACCACGAAGGAGACGATCAACGAAGTCAGCCGCGGACTCACCATTACCGATCGCATAAGGAGCAATACCAGTAGCAATACTATTGAAGACCTTACTCTCACTCTGAGCCTGAATCGCTGCCACAAGATCGGGCTGAATAGACTTCATAACATCAGCGACAGTCTTAGCATAAGCTTCCTGCTTCGCCTTTTCAATATCAGCAAGAGCCTGCTTTTCCGCGATACGAGCATCAGTTTCCTTCTGCTTACGAGTCATTTCAGCCTCATGAATCGCGTCAATGAGAACCTGCATATCCTTTTCAGCCTGCTTGGATGCCTGCTTTTCAGCTTCCTGCTTGCGGTTGACCTCAGCCTGAATCTCCAACTTACGGCGAGCTTCCTCACCCTGGAGGTTCATCTTATTAATGAGCTTGGTACTAGCAAGTTCATTTTCCTTCTTCTCTGCATCAAACAAAGCTTCAGCAACCTTAACACGGGCTTCTGCATCAGAAAGTTCAAGGCTCTTTTCGACCATATCACGCTGATGGCTTTCAAGGATTTCCGCGATCTCGCTCTCAACAGTAAGAGAAAGAACTTCACAATCCTTTACAAACATACCATTCTCGCGGAAGAAACGACCTTCGTGCTTATTAGAAGACTTCTCAGAAGTTGTATCAGAATAATCAATAGCAATATTACGAACAATGTCACTATAATTCTGATAGAAGTCTTCGATAGTATGCTTTTTAACTTCACGCTTCAGAAGAGAACGAATACGATCGCAAAGGTATTTAACATAATTATCAACAGAGAACCAACTATCCATACAAGCAGGATCAAAGTCAACGCAATAAGAAACCTTTACAGAACATTCAACAAAGTCCTTAGTCTCAACGGAGATAATATCAGAAACCTTGTTATTTTCATAGCGAAGGAATACAGTGTGCTCGACTCGATCAGTAGTCTTAGGCTTACCAGTACTCAGCTGAAGCTCCTCAAGAGTCTGATCATAATCAAGAAGAATAGTCTGTGGACCGCGGACAACCTTACGAGTGCCGTTCTTAGAAACGACATTAACTGCATAACCAGTCCAAACATCAAGACTTACAACACCATCATACTTATTATCAAGAGTAATGGTACGAGGCTTAGTATAAGAAGTTCCGCGAGAGATACCTGCATTACTCTCAAGATAAGCAAGGGTCTGAAACTCACGACTAATATTATTTACGCTATTGGTAACACTATAAGCGGTTGCGGTAGAGCTATCAAGATTTGCGGTGGCCGCCTTGACACTCTTAGCGATAGCCTTTTCAAGAGACTTCTCAGTAAGACCCGCATTATAAGCAAGTGCAGTCTGATTGCCAGGATACCACAGATTGCACTCACGCTGACTCAGCTTACGCTTAACAACGACCTCAGTACGAGGATCGGGAAGATACATCGCAGGACCGCGAACAGTCTTAATTTCACCATTCATGCGGTTCATTACATAAATACCTTCGCCTTCTGGAATGGCAATTGCATGATGAAGAATCTTTTCATCATAGTTAATAATAGCATGCTCAGGACGAGGATAATAAATCATTTGATTATCGCCAGTAATAAACAGTTCCTCACCAACAGGATGAACAGTGCCATCATCATCGGCATATTCCGCAATTACCTTAACATAAATACCAGAAATCTTAGACAACTCAATGGCGCGGAAAATATAACCGCCCTTGGGAGAAGTCACAAAACTCTCAGTAGGTTCAGGGAACACAACCTCGGGGCCGTGGACATAACGCTTATTGCCATCCTCATCCTTGAGAATACAATACTCAAGGCGCTCAAGAGTAACCGCATCACGAATATATCCAAGAGCATCATTATTTTGAAGAGGAATAACTTCAATGCCGGTAGGTGGAATATAAAAGGAAATATCAGTACCCTTAATTACAAGAATCTGACCATTTACATAATCCTTCTTCTCAGGGACAACAACATTACCATCTGCATCAATTACCTGGCCTCCCTCTGCGGAAGCGCTAGCCGCGTCATAAACACGTGCAAGAAGATACTGGTTAGTGCGGAGAGCATGACCCTTAACAACCTTAGCCATCTGACCTGGATAAAGAGCAAAAGAAACAGGGCCAGGAATATTAATCTTACGGCCAACCTCAATATCTTCGGGAAGATTATTAGAGGTACCGACCGTAGGGCGACGACCGCTCTTTGTAGGATTCTTCAGAACAAGATACCAATTCTCAGGAGCAGATGCGAAAAGAGAAATTGCTTCATTGTAACCGCATGGGAGAAACTTCTTACTCTTGGAGTCAAAACGAACAAGTTCATCAGACTGAGAAAGAGAAGTCTTGGTAGGTCCGACATGACAAAGGACATTACCCTTAGTGCGGTCAAGGACATACGCATATTCATTAATGGAAAGAACAAGGTCTTTCTGCATCATATTTTCACTCATATTTTAAGATTTACCTTTCTTTTTATTTTCTATAAATATTATATATTATTTTTTATAAAAAATCAATAAAAGAAAAATGGATTAGATATTTAATTAAATATCTAATCCATTAAAATTACTTGATACAAGCATAACGCTCGCTATTGAGTTTCTCCATCATAAGATCGTATCCAGTCTTTCCAGAAAGGATAGTCTCAAAAATGGTAGGACTCATACCGGATACAAAGGAAATACCATCTTTTACAGTCATTGGAATGTTGTTCTGTCTGGCGTTCACGTTCCAGAAAATAATTTTGGGACAATTATATCCATAAGCATTCCACTTTTTCTCAATTTGCTCCATTACAGTGCTATTAGAAGTTCCATAACTACCACAACGGACACAAGAGTTGAACTCCATGTCGCTAATGATAATCAGATTCTCAGGAATTTCATCCTGGGAACAGTTATTTTTAACAGCAGTTTGAAGCATAAGATCAAAAGCAGATTCGATATTAGTAGAACCACCCCAAGGAGCAGCACTAATACGCTTCACCTTATCGCAGAAATCAACGCCCTCAATTTCCATGAAATGAGGAGTAGACTCAAAAGTGATAAAATGATTAGCAAACGGACCCTTAGCCTTATCTGCGCAATACATGCCAATGGAAATAGCCACATTGATAGGAGCAGAAGCTTCACAACCGGTCATAGAACCAGAAGTGTCAACAAGAGCCATACCATTAAAAGTCTTACCTGCAAAGTAATCAGCGAGATTATCCCAGTACTTATTAATCATAAGACGATCAGTATTGTCCATAGGGATATTGCGATTATAGCCATACCACCCATACCCGCCATAACCCATAAGATCCATAGCCTTAGCAACACACTCATAAGGATAAAGAGCCTTGGCGTTAACCGTAGTGGTTGCATCCTTGGCAAAATTCTCATAAGTGCGGGCACCAGCCTTCTGACGCTCAATATCATGGCGAGCAAAAGCATTCTTATAGATAAGACCAGCACGAGAAGGAATCTTATCGAACTCGATCTTATCCCACTCACCCGCAGACATTAAACGCTCAAGAACATTAATACGCTTACGGAGAATAGAGAGAGTCTTACGATACTGGCGAGGAGTCATATTGAGGTACTTGCGGGTCTTCATACCAAGGTACTGAGACTTTGCAGAACTGGTATTCTCGCTCTTCAGCCACTTAGCCAAAAGAGAAGGAGTCTTGCACTGAACATCAAGAGCCAACTGCTCCTTAATAAGGGCATAAGCTTCATTCTCGATAGCAGTACCATCAAAGACGTAAAGATCGTCCCAACGACCAAACTCAGGTACATTCTTCAAATTGCGGATAGCAACCTCAACATCATTGTTAGCGAGCCACTTCATACAGACGCGGAAGAAGCGACGCTCACCCTGACCACCGCGCACATCACGGATATAAAACAGACACTTTAAAGCATACAGAGGATTCTCTCGATATGCCTTCTGGAACATAAGAAGAACGTCTTCATCGCTACGCTTACGCATAGAAGCACCGAGTGCAAACATATCAAGAAGATCACTGGTAGTAGTCTTATGGGTAAGGCCGCCATTCTCAGTGAGAGTATAATTAGTCTCATTCTTCATACTATTCAAAAAAGTATTCATAGTCTTCACCTAAATCTTTAACAAGATTCCTTTCTGAAAATTTAATGGAGGCAAGGGTGAGATTCGAACTCACGAATACCGGCTTTGCAGACCGTCCTCTTAAACCACTTGAGTACCTTGCCATAAAAAAGAAAAACGAGACTTTTATTTAATTAATAAAAGTCTCGTTTGGTGCGGTTGGAGGGATTCGAACCCTCGGCCAATAGCTTAATGGAGATGAAAATGAGATTTGAACTCATATCTTTTCATAAGAAATGTATTTCATTATACTATTTCATCAAGGCTACTGCTCTACCCCTGAGCTACAACCGCGTAAAACAAGACGCTCTTCTTTTTAATTTCATTACAACATAAAAGATCAGTTGCTGGATGCGTCTTTAATAATATATTATAATTTATCTGCTCTCTTAATTTTTTAGTTTTTTCAAACAATCCTCCAAAGAGAGCAAATCGTCTATTTTCTGATATAATTTTCATCTAAACGGCTTTTAATTTCTAGAGCCAAGTCATTTACACTATTCTGTTATATCATACTCATAAACCTACAAGCATTTGATTTTACATCAATCCTTTTATAGAAAACTTAAAATAAGTTAGTAGCACTGGTAAACCAGTAAAAGAATTTTTGCTGTATGGCTCTATGTTAGTTAATTAATCAGGCATTGCAATTTATCATAGACCGAATTAATAACTATGGAGCAGATGAAGGGAGTCGAACCCTCGCCAACAGAGTGGAAATCTGTGATTCTACCGTTAAACTACATCTGCATAAGCATTTTCTTTATATTGTTGAAAATGCTAAACAATCAATAGAGAGAATAAGAATTGAAAAAAAATTTTGTGTGTATACTTTTTATATACTTATTATATCTTATTTTTTTAAAAATGTCAAATTTTCTTATTTCCTAATGTAATATCGCATATAATCTTGATATGCTTTTTCACGAGTAGGAAATTCATAATTTAAATAAGGATAAATTTGCCAACGATACCAACGTGAAATCTCATTTTTATAAAAAGTTTCAAAATCACCTTCTATGGTATAATAATCACAAATATCATAAGAACAAAAAAGTTTTTTATACTCTTTGTAATTATAAGCTTCCTCAGAATTTTTTAATTTTCTACGAACTTTTCTATTTGCGTATTTTTTATATCCGCGATCTTTGCGATCGCCGCTATAAGGTGTTTTCTTATACGAACGGGACATGTCTTTTAACCTCCTTTAAAAGATGTTAAAAGACACCAATACGAACACGCATTATTAGACTCACTCCTTATATAAGATTGATTTAATATAATTAATAGATAAATTTACTGTATAAGGAATAATAATTAAAGGAATATTATTTTTTTTACACCACTAAATTTTATATTGATCTCTATATTGAGTAGATTTAAATTTTTCTTCTGTCTACCATCCACTATTACGATAATGCTATTCACCATTATATTCAATCAATACATTAAAATCTGATAAATAAAAATCAAATCTTGCTAATTTATTCGTATTAGGAAACCTGCAAGTATCAAAACTTTTTTGATACTCATATCTAATATTCAATTTATCAAATATTTCTTGTAATAATAATTCTCCTGTACTTATAGATTTTAAACAGATTGGGCATGCCAAACCTTTATAACCTAATAGACTATCAGTGCGTTTATTGATAATATTTCCACATTCGCATTGACATTCCCACATCTAATTTTTTAAATATTTAAGAATTTTTAATTTCCCAAAATTCTTTCCTATTAAGTTATTAGATAAAGGACGACCACCAATATTCGAATTACAACTACACTATTTATGTTCTCGTCTATTAAAATTAGTAGTAGAAATTTCAAATTCATTCCCACACTCGCATTTACAAATCCAATATAGATTTCTATTATCTAAATGTTTAGGAGCTTCTTTGATAATTGTTAAAACTCCTTTTTTCTATCCTATTAAAGAATTTTGAAATTTATTACAATCACACTTTTTAATATTTTCATTAAAAACTTTTTTCAATTTATGCTAAAAAATTTTCCCACATTTTAAACACTAAAAAGTACAATACCAATTTCCACTATTATCTTTATAATCTCGAGAAATTAACTTACACTAATTCTAGATATCTCCAGGATTATATTTAAATTTTGCCATATTTAATTACTCCTAAATATACTCCTAAAATGAAATAGAGGAAGAGAGGAGTATATCTCTTATCAAATAAGGAGCGACCTTATTCTATCCTCATATTTTGGTACGGGAGAGGGGATTCGAACCCCCAAGTTTGATGTGATCGCGCCGGCGGATTTTAAGTCCGATGCCTGTTCCGTTCGGCTACTCCCGCATATCCGATTGTTTTAACAAGACCCTTAAATAATATCCTTGAAGTTTAGTAAAGATTTATTTTATATTTGCTGATAAAGGTCTTTTCTCATTTTCTATATATATTATATATTAAATTTTTAAAAATGTCAAATTTTCTTTCGAGCCGATGTAAAGTATTTTTACTTTACACGCCCGCGTCCTCACAACTTATATCCATTCTATTAAATTTACGCAAATCCGCGATCTTCCAATTATAAGAAGGCTCATAAGTTGCTGTTTTCTGTCTACGTCTTCCCTTATTCTTACTCTTGGCTGAACACATAGGACATGAACAGTGAACTTTATTTTTTGAGTACTGATGTAAATTATTATAATAAGGATGAGCAATATCACCATACACTTCTCTGGTGATTCTACGTTTTCTTAATGCTTTTCTTTTGGATACATCACGATTATAAGCACGAGAATTAGGTTTCATATGTTATCCTCCTTATTAAATTTATCTGGCGCGGCCGGTAGGACTTGAACCTACAATCGGCGCTATGAACGCCGACACTCGCTTTCCAGGCGAGCCGACTACCAATTATCGCACGACCGCATATGGCGCGGGCGAGAGGATTCGAACCTCTGGAGGGTTATCCCTCGCCGATTTTCAAGACCGGTGCAATCAGCCAAACTCTGCCACGCCCGCATATAAAGGAGAAGAAAATCTTCCCCTTATTTATTACATCTCCTTAAGGAGACAATTTACTTCATTCTCGGCAAAAGACTTATCACGAGAAGCATCGTTGAAATAACTCACCATCTTATCATAATGAGCCTGAGCCTGATCCAGAAGCATCTGAGCTTCCTTCATCTTATACTCAGCACGCTTCATACGCTTCGCGGAAACCTTCGCATTACAACGCGCGGCCGCGAGCTTCTTACCATTGTCAATATTATAACCATCACGAGGATCACACTTCGCATAACCCTTGACAGTCCGACCGGCATACGTAGAAACCGCGCTCACAGTCTTTTTACCCTTGGGATCATTGTACTCATAAAACTTATACTTGTCCAGAGAATAATTCATAATTTTACACCTTTTACACATTTATTTTAATCTTTTGATTAATTTTATATATTTATTATATGTTATTTTTTATAATTTGTCAATTATTTTGAAATTTCCATTTATATTTAGCTGCAGTCTATCTTCGACCAGTACATACTTCAGTAATATGCTATTTAATTGTAGTATGTTTACATCCAGTTAAATTGTTTTCTACCATATATCTAGCAGCGGCACCCACTGAAGGAAAAGTTTGTAAATATTCTCCTTTTAAAGAATACATATTTACTACTTTACCATATTTTTTTGTTTGAATGTCTTGACAAGAATTTATTGGCTCATTATTTTGATGCAATATAAATGAAACGCTATCAGGACTTATATTTAATTTTTTAGCAACATCTTTTATAACGCCTATTTCTCTATAAATGGCGATAACTAAATCATAATCTATATATTTTTTACCGTCTCCACCCATAGTAGCATTATACCCGTTTTTAAAAGAACCCAATTTTTCAATCCAATAAATTTCTCTTTCTTCTGGATTGTTAGTCTCTTCAATTAGCTCAATATGAAAATGTTCTACTCCATATTTTCGCATTGCCGAATATAATGGACGTTTTTCATTGTGTTCTCTAAAAGCATCTTTACAATGTTCTTTAAAACGTTTCTCAATAGAAAATTCAGTTTTACCAACATAAATTTTCTAATTTATGTCATTAATAATCTAATAAATGTATGCCATAATTAAATAGCTCCTTTTTATTTTATTTAAGCAATTAGTAAAAACAGTTACGCCACGAGAAGGCTTGCTTAATGTAACCGAGCTGGAGACAGGAATCGAACCCGCAACCTACTGATTTGTTAGCCAATGTTTAATCCTTAATTAATTTAATTTGTTTGGGAAGTTCATAATCAACTGCATAAGTAATTCCCACCTTTTGACCATTTTTTGGAGAAACAAAACGAAGTTTTTTTGAAACAGAGCATTCATTTATTGGAATTAAATAACACATATTATTCCAATAAGTACAAAAATAATCTACTTCATTAGCAGTATAACGACGCTGTAAATTAGAATGAGTATTACTTCTTGAGCTTCTACAAGCAAATTCAATTACTCCAAAATCTACTTCTCGTGAAGTTTTACATTGCACTCTAATTAATTTACCATTAATATCTGCAATAAAATCGTATCTTGAATTTTCTCCATAAGGAATACTACATTGATAACCTAATTCATAAAATGCGCTAATACATTTTAGTTCAGTTAAATTACCTTTTTGTTTCGAAGTTAAATTCATTTTTATTAAATTTGGCTAACAAATCAGTTGCTCTACCTGCTGAGCTACTCCAGCATATCGGCACTAACGCAGTTCCCGCGTTCTTTCTCCCAATCTCTTTAACTTATCAATTAAAAAGTTCGTTGCCGAAAGAAAAAGTATAAGAGAAAAACTTTTTAAAATCTTTCTCTCTCAACTTTCTATAAATATTATATATTATTTTTTTAAAAA
>ERZ808286.1762-NODE-1762-length-10104-cov-3.331376_pt1 | contig 10104 bp, 8 predicted proteins | sample MGYA00521276_ERZ808286 | MGnify/ENA primary metagenome ERZ808286 (study PRJEB31516, sample SAMN03275607) | gut metagenome | biome: mammalia-associated habitat; material: feces | host: Papio cynocephalus | place: Kenya | collected 2012-08-01 ... | reverse complement strand
CGAGCGCCGGGCCGATGGAGGTCTCCGGCTTGACGAATCCCGGCACCTCGGCGTTGGTGGAATCCATCATCAGCAGGTCCACGCCCTTTTCGCCGAGCTTGCCGAATTCCACCAAATCGGTGATGCGGTGGTCGAGCGGCAGCTGGTCGAGCTTGATGTCGCCGGTGTCGATCAGGGAACCGGCCGGGGTCTGCACGAATACCGCAAGCGCGTCCGGGATGGAGTGGGTCACGTTCACGAATTCGAGGTTGAACGGGCCGACCTTGAGCTTTTCGCGTCCCTTGACCTCGACCATCGTCGGGTTGATGCGGTGTTCCTTGCACTTCGCCTCGACGAAGGCGAGCGTCAGCTTGGAACCGATCAGCGGGATGTCCGGACGGAGCTTGAGCAGATACGGCACGGCGCCGATGTGGTCCTCGTGGCCGTGGGTGAGCACCAGCGCCTCGACCTTGTCGAGACGGTCCTTGATGTAGTGGAAGTCGGGCAGGATCAGGTCGACGCCCGGCTGTTCCTCTTCCGGGAACAGCACGCCGCAGTCGATGAGCAGGATGTGGCCGTTGTATTCGATCACATTCATGTTGCGGCCGATTTCACCCAGGCCGCCCAGCGGCACGATGCGCATGGAGCCCTTGCGGTACTTCGGCGGTGCGATCAGCACGTCGTCCTGCTGGGGAGCAGTGGTCTGCGGAGCCAGATGCTGGCGGCGGCCGGTGCCACGGCTGGAATTGCCGTTGCGGGAGACGCGGGAGCGACCCGTTCCCTTCCTTCTGGAAGTGGTCTTCTCGGCGTTTTCGGACCTCGTCGATTTGCCGGACCTGGTGGATTTAGCGGATTCGGAACGCTTTGCAGCCTTGCTGCCGCGCCTATGTGTTGTTTTCTTGGTTTCTTCTGTAGCCATTCTTAGTTGGATTTCCATTTGCTAATTGCCCCCGCCTTTGCGGGAACGAGGAATTCGAGGGGCCTGCGCGACGGCGTTTCCGTAGCGTTCCGCCGTATCGTCACAATCATTTCCGATGACCGCGCAGACCATGGTCGCGATGGTTTCGTCTTCTGTTATGTATTCCGTTATAGCAGAAGCGCTACCGCGACAAAGCGCCGCGCGGATGGCCATGCCATCCGCGCGGCGGCAAGCATCATAGAAGGCCTGCGGCCTTCATGCCCTGTTCGGCACGTTCGTATTCGGCTTCGCCCGGACCGACGTTCGGCAAGCGCATGGTGGTGTCGTCGAGCACGCCACGGACCTTCAGCGCGGCCTTCGCCATGACCGCTTGGAAGCCGGTGCCGTTCAACGCCTCGACCAGCGGGGCGAGCTGGACGGCGATGCGCTGGGCCTCGTGGATGTCGCCACGGTCGAAGGCATCGGCCAGAGTCTTCATCGGGCCGGCCGCCGCGTGCGCGATCACGGAGATGATGCCGACCGCGCCGACGGAAAGGAAGGGCAGGAACAGGCCATCATCGCCCGAGTACCAGGTCAGACCGGTCTCCATGCGCTTGCGGACGGCGCCGGCGATGTCGCCGGTGGCGTCCTTCACGGCCTTGACGTGGTCGAGTTCCGCGAGGCGACGGTAGGTTTCCAGCTGGATGTGCAGACCGGTGCGTCCCGGCACGTCGTACACGATGATCGGTTTGTCGGCGGAGTCGTTGACCGCCTTGTAGTGGCGGAAAACGCCTTCCTGCGATGGACGGGAATAGTACGGGGCGACCACGAGCACCGCGTCGGCGCCCGCCTCCTGGGTCTGCTCCACCATGCGCACGGTGTGGGCGGTGTCGTTGGAGCCGGCGCCGGAGATGACCGGGACGCCCACCACTTCCTTGACCGCCTGGACCAGCTCGACCTTCTCCTCCATGTGGGTGGTCGGGGATTCTCCGGTGGTGCCGTTGACCACCAAGCCATCGGCGCCATCGGCCACAAGCTGCTTCGCAAGCTTTTGCGCGGCTTCGAAATCAACGGAGCCGTCGGCCTTCATAGGCGTGACCATGGCCGGAAGAATACGTCCGAAAGGAGCAGGATCAAGAAGATGCATTGTACCGTCTGTCATACGGTCAACGGTACTTCCCTCTACGGACGCATGCGACCGCCCATGGACACGGAACATCACATTCCATCCGGCCTGCCGGCAAGAACCGCAACCACGCATTGCAGGAATGCCGTGGCGGTGAATACGACAAGAGACATCCGGTAACCGCCAGTGAGCTGCGCCAGCATCCCGAACATCAGGGGACCGAGCGAGGCAATCAGATAACCAAGCGATTGCACAATCCCCGAAAGCGCCACAGTTTCGGCGCCGTCATGGCCGCGCAGGGCGATCAGCGCAAGCGCCACCACCAGAGAAGCCCCTTGCGCGCAGCCGCCGATCAACGCCCACACGGGCATGACACGAGGTAGCAGAAGCATGCCTAGACCTGAGATGAGCATGGGGACGCTGGATGCGACCGCGGCATAGACCTGACTGCCTCGCACGTCCATCAGCCTCGGAACAAGCAGACCGGAAAGGATGCCGACACCTTGGAAGATGAACAGATGCGCGCCTGCGGTGGATGCGTCGAATCCGATGGACGAGGAGACGCTTGGCATCCAATTCGACATCGTGTAAAAAGCGGATGACTGCAATCCCATGAACAAGGTGACATACCAAGTCATCGGCCGACGCAGAACATGCGCGAACACGGCGCGCGTCGAATCCGTGGATGCCGCGGCAGGCAATGGGACGCGACCATAATTTTCGCGGCCGGCATCATCGACTGCGGACTTTCGGCAGTGCAATATGCGCAATGACCATAATAAGGCGACGAGCAATGGCGGTACGCTCCACACAGCCAATGACGGTCGCCAATCATTCCAGATGCCGGCAATCGGCTCCGACAACAGACCCGCGGTGGCGCTTCCCGCGGTAATGCAACCGGAATAGATACCCGTCGCCATAGGCACATGGTCCGCATAATCACGTTTGGCGACCACCGGTACGAGAACGTTGCCGACAGCAATGGCGGATGCGAAAATCACCGTGCCAAGCCAAATGCCCGCGCTACCGCCGAATGAGCGGATGAAATCGCCAATGGCGATGCACAGTAAGGCGACAAGCACCGATGCATCGACTCCGATGCGACGCGCAAGGAACATGACCAAAGGACTCACCACGGCAAAAGCAAGCAACGGAATCGCCGTCAGCACGCCTTGCAGACCTTCGGCCCAGTGAAGATCCGCCCCTATACGAGCAAGCACTGGACCGACCGCAGCGATGGCGGGGCGCAAATTCAGCGAGACCAAAAAAATCAGGGAGGCCCATGGACCCGCGGCAAAGAGTTTACGTGCCCGGGAACCAGATATTCCCATAAATCCGATATGCGGCATTAGCAATCCTCAAGTTCGCCCAACCGTCCGAATACGTCATTGATACGCCGTATTCGTGTCGACGCATTCCGCGCCTGGTCGCTCACCACATCGACCAGCAACGCGGCCAAGGCGAATGCCGAAGTGAAACTCGACAATACATGTGAGCTCAACGCAACTTCGAATAGCGTTATGTCACGTCCGACGAGCGCGGCTCTGGCGGATAAATCGCCAATCACCGCCACGCGCACATGCTGCGCCAGCAACGCATCGATCACTGCCGCGAAGAAAGCCGGCCTTCTGCGGACGCCAACGACGATGGCCACGTCGCCCTCACCGAGTCCCGCGATTTCCTCGGCCACACTCTGGCCAGAATGCGGCAGAACATCAACATCCGCACGCAGCTGCAACAATTGCTCACGCAAGTGCAAGGCGACCGCATAGCAATTACGCCACCCGATCACGGCCACACGCCGCGCCTTCATCAACGCCTTACCCGTTTCTACGAGCGCCTGCTGGTCGACCCCCTCGAAGGTTCGTTCAAGGCTGTCCTCGTCACGCCGAAGATGATCCGTCACGATGTCGTCGCACCGCGATGACGCCGCTATCTCGGGAGCGCCAAGCCGATGCACACGGCGTACATCCCGACGGAATTCAGCCGCATTCGCATAGCCAAGTTTGCGGTATAGACGGCTCAGCGTGGGTTGCGACACGCCACTCAGCCGAGACAATTCCACGGAATTGCACACCAACACATCCGTCATATGCCCAAGAATGAATTGCGCGGCTTCACGCTCCGTCGACGTCAAAGAAGCGAATGACCTGTGGATACGTTCCACCAGCCCGTCGTCTTTTCGGCTCCCACGCATGGCTTCAGACTTTTTCGCGACAGATTCCCTTGAAATCGAAATTTCAGATGATTCACCGCCCATTATCCCTCATTCGAAATCTTAATTGCGTAAAACAATGACCTTTTCAATATATACCCCGTCTTTCAAGGCATCTTCACTTGTAAACAACCGTTAACATGAATGAAAAATTTCAGTCATTCGCCAATGCTGAAATATTTCTATCAAATCAATCATGGCACATAACCGGAGACCAACGGCTTATGCGCCGCAAAAGACGGGAGCGACATCATGGAACAGAACACTTCTTTCAAACCTGTAAACCCACCCCACCGGCTGCTTATGGCCCCCGGGCCCACCAACGTGGATCCCCGAGTGCTTGCGGCAATGAGCAAGCCGACAGTCGGGCAATTCGATCCATACATGTTCAAGATCATGGGCGAAGTGCAAAGCATGCTGCGCATCATCTTCAAAACCAGCAACACCCAGACCATGGTGGTCGACGGAACCTCACGATCCGCCATTGAAGCCGCGTTCGTATCAGCGATAGCGCCCGGCGACCCGGTGCTCGTGTGCTGCGCGGGACGTTTCGGCATGCTGCTGAAGGAAATCGCTCAACGCTGCGACGCCGACGTGCATGTCATCGACAAACCGTGGGGCGAGGTCTTCGGCCTTCAAGAGATCGAAGACGCCATCGCCACAGTCAGGCCAAAACTCGTAGCGACCGTACAAGGCGACACCTCCACCACCATGTGCCAGCCCCTTGAAGGACTGGGCGATATCTGCCATAAGTACGGCGCGTTGCTTTACACCGACGCCACCGCCTCCATGGTCGGCAACGATCTCAACGTCGACGAATGGGGAATCGACATCGCGACCACCGGTATGCAAAAATGTTTCGGCGGCCCCTCCGGCATGGCCCCCATCACCGTCTCCGACAGGGCAGCGGCCATTATGGAAGAACGGAAAAGCATTGAGGCGGGAGTGGCCGAAGCCGGAGAAATAGCAAAAAACCGCATCCGCAGCAACTACTTCGACATGCCTCAGATTTTCGATTACTGGGGTCCGCGTCACCTCAACCATCATACGGAGGCAACGCATATGCTCTATGCCATGCACGAGGCGGCCCGCATCATCGTCGAAGAGGGCATCGACAACGTCATCGAACGGCATCGCGTGAACGGTGCCGCCATGAGCGCAGCCATCGAAGGTATGGGACTCAAGCTCTACGGAGACCAAAACCACCGCATGAACGACGTGATCGGCGTGATGATTCCGCAAGAAGTGGATGACGCAAAGATCCGCGCACAGCTGCTCGACGATTTTTCCGTGGAGATCGCCTCGTCGTTCGGCCCGTTGAAAGGAACCATCTGGCGCATCGGCGTAATGGGATGCAATGCCCGCAAGGACGCAGTGCTCACCTGCGCCTCCGCACTTGGCAACGTGCTGGAACGCAACGGCGTGAAAGTCGATACCGACAAGGGCGTCGAGGCGGCACTGGCCGTATACGCAGACGCAAACCGGGACGCCTGATCACGCCCAGCCGATGGCGACGCGCGAATAGCGGCACAACAACGAAATACGGAGGGACACGATGAAAGCACAGGAATGGGCCACGCAGGAGGCCGATGAGATTCTCGACCGATGCGATCAACTGGCCAAATTGACCAGTATGGAAAACGGCATCGAACGCGATTATCTATCGCCGCAAATGGCCGAAGCCTACAAACTGACGGCAGGATGGCTTGAAGACGCCGGCATCGCCACGCATATCGATCAGGCCGGCAATCTGGTAGGACGACTCGAAGGACGCGAACCCGGACTGCCGGCACTGGTATTGGGATCGCACCTCGACTCAGTACCAGACGCAGGCAAGTACGATGGCATCCTCGGCGTGGTTGCCTCGGTATCAGTGGCGGCGCATCTGGCACGCAGCGGCAAAAACAAGGAATTGCCGTTTGCCATCGAAGTGCTGGGATTCGGAGATGAGGAAGGCGCGCGATTCGGTGCGACGCTACTCGGCTCGTATGCATTCAGCGGAGGCTGGCGCAATGAATGGCTTGACCGCATTGACCGCAATGGCATAAGCATGCGTCAAGCATTCATTGATTTCGGGCTCGATCCAGAGAAGATCGACGAAGCCGCTCGAAAACGCGAAGATTACATCGGTTATCTGGAATTTCATATCGAGCAGGGGCCGATCCTCGAACAGCGTGACAGAGCGCTTTCTTCCGTCACCTCCATTGCCGCGGCCAGCAGGTACATGGTCACGGTAAACGGGATGTCATGTCACATCGCGACACCGTACGACTTGCGCCATGACGCGCTGACCGCAGCCGCGGAAATCATCAGCGCCATCGATGGCATCAGCCAAAAGGCTGGCACCAGAGCCAATGTCGGCGAAATCTCCGCCGAGCCCGGCGGCGTAAATGTCATTGCGGGAAAGGTGACGTTCAGCCTCGACGTACGCGCTGGAGACGATGCCCTGCGAGATGCCGTGTTCGATCAAATCTGGAAACGCGCAGATGCCATTGCCGCGTCACGCCACGTCACAGTCGCCCATACGCAAATCCATAGCGCCAACGCAGTGCACTGCGACCCATTCCTACGCTCCTGCATCGAAAAAGGCATCGAGCAGGCAGAAGGCAAGGAGGCGTTCGGACTGGTCAGCTATCCAGGGCACGACGGCATGGCCATCGCCAGACTGCTACCAATCGCCATGCTGTATGTGCGCTGCAAGGGTGGCATCAGCCATAGCCCATACGAATCGGTGCGGGCCGATGACGTGGCATACGGCGTACAGGCCTTTGAACAGGCGGTGCTGAACGTCGCGGATCAAAACCCCGACAAATCGTGCACGGAATCGGAAAAGGAAGACTGAGATGAATGCGGAACAACAGGCGGATATCGCCATCCGAGGCAATATTCTTGTCGACGGCGTGCAAATCCATGGAACCGTCGTAGTGGACAATGGACAGATCACCACGGTCGCCAACACCCCGGAATACGAGGTCGAGGCCAAAGAGAACATACATCTGCAAAACGACGAAGTGCTTATCCCCGGCATTGTGGATACACATGTGCACATCAATGAACCGGGACGAACCGAATGGGAAGGTTTCGAATGCGCCACCCAGGCTGCGGCAGCAGGAGGAGTGACCACCGTACTCGACATGCCACTCAACTCGAATCCGCCGACGTTGACTTGCGAAGCCCTGGATCTCAAAAACAATGCGCCTTGCACAAGGCGCATGTGCAACTTGGCTTCTGGGGCGGTGTAGATGAAACGAATATCGGGCACCTCAAAAAACTATGGGATGCGGGAGTGTTCGGCTTCAAATGCTTCCTCTCCCCCAGCGGCGTAGACGAATACGGCTCATTGTCGTACGACAAACTCGAACAGGCAATGCGAGAGGTGGCGGAGTTCGGAGGATTGCTCATTTGCCATGCAGAAGATCCGCATGAACTTGCGTCGCGCACCTCGAAAATCGGGTCTACATACCGCAGTTTCGAGGAGTCAAGACCCGCAGAATGCGAAGCCAGAGCAGTGCGCAACGTCATCCGACTGGCAGAACGCACCGGCTGCCGCACACATATTCTTCACGTATCCAGCGGATCGACCGTCGATGTGATTCGTGAGGCGAAAGCCAAGAGGCTGCCAATCACCGCAGAGACCTGCCCACATTACCTAACGTTGGATTGCGATCACATTCCCGATGGGAACACCGCTTTCAAATGCTGCCCGCCGATTCGCGACATACGGGAGCAAGACGCATTGTGGCGCGGTCTGGTAGATGGCACTCTCGATTTCATCGCAACCGATCACTCCCCCGCCGATGCAAAGATGAAGGCAGGCACGCTCGCCACGGCCTGGGGAGGCGTTTCCAGCCTACAGGTCGGATTCCGGGCGGTACTGACCGCAGCCATGCGCCGCGGTCTTGGACTCGCCGACACGGTGCGATGGATGTCCCGCAACTCCGCGCTATTCGCCGGTTTCCACGACCGTGGCGCGATTCGCCCCGGAAACCGAGCCGATCTGGTAATCATCCGTCCAAACGAACGATTCACGGTCCACGCAGAACAATTGAAAAGCCGCAATCCAATCAGCGCATTTGACGGGGCCACGCTCAACGGCGTAGTTGTTCGGACGTTCATAGGTGGACACGAACCCCGTATCGATGAAAGGAATCTCATCAGACGTCCATGAACGCCGAACCAAAGATCCCATCGCCATGAAAGGAACAACCATGAGTCCCAACAACAACCAACCAACATTCGACAATGCACCCGACGTGTTGCCACGGGATCTGCTCGCGTCCATGAACCGGTACGAACAGGCGCTTATGGCCAATGACAAGACGGTACTTTCGGCGTTATTCGCCAACGACCCGGACGACATTCCATCCGTCCGGTCAGACGATAACGGCATACTCGCCGGGCATGCGACCATTTCCGCCTTCCGCAGGCAGCGCGCGTCCGCTCCGATTCGAAAATTGCGTCAGCGCATCGCCCGAATGCTCAGTAAGGATAGCGCCTGCATCATATCGCAATTCGATAAGGCGAGCGGCGGACAGATTTTCCAAACACAGATTTGGCAACGCATCGGCGATGAGTGGAAAATCGTCATGGCACATCTCACCTATCCCAAGACGGCAATCGATAAACGAATCTGGCGTGTAGTGGGAGCCCCACTCGTCGAACCCACAAAACCCGGACCGCTCTCAGGCATGCGCGTAGCCGTTAAGGATTTGTACGCAGTGCAGGGGCAGCGTATCGGAGCCGGCAACCCCGCTTTTCAACGCGCATCGTCCATCTGCGGGCAATCCGCGCCCGCAGTGCGCATGCTTCTCAATGCAGGCGCGGCAGTAACGGGCATAGCGCAGACCGATGAATTCGCATACTCTTTGGCTGGCACAAACGCGCATTATGGAACTCCCCCAAACCCGAAGGCTCCAGGACATGTCAGTGGCGGGTCGTCATCCGGCCCCGCCTCAGCCGTAGCGTGCGGTCAGGCCGATATCGGGCTTGGAACAGATACCGCCGGTTCCATTCGCATCCCCGCCTCATATCAGGGACTATGGGGCATCAGAACCTCGCATAATCGCATCAGCACAGATATGATACTTCCCCTTTCGCAATCATTCGATACCGTAGGGTGGATGACCCGAGACGCGCAGACCCTCGCCTTCGCAGGCAATGCATTGATTCCGGATCGAGACCGCATAAGCTTGTCGCGCACCCTTCTTATGTGCGACAAGCTTAATGAATGCGTAACTCCCGACGTCCATGAGGCTTTCGACCATTTTTGCAATGGCGTCCGCTCGGCAGTGTCCAATGAACGCATCAATACGCTGCGCTCCATCGACCAGGCACCGTTCGATCCAATGATGCTCGACAATTTCCTTTCGATTTTTCAAGTGGTACGCGGTTTTGAAGCATGGCGCAACAACGGTGAGTGGATCAGCGAGCACCACAATGACATCGCCCCCGAAATCGCTGCGAGATTCGACCATGATTCGCATATTTCCCATTCGCAATACATGCGCGGCCTGGAACATCTGCAACAGGCCCGATCTGCAATACGCGAGATCGTCGGAAACAATACGCTGCTTATTCCCACGGCATCATCAACCGCCCCGATGATCATGCCAAACGGCGACATCTCCAATATCGAAGACGCGCGGGCACGCACGTTGCGCCTGACCTCAATCGCCGGCGTCGGAGGACTTCCCGCCATAAACATCCCATTGCAAAACGCCAATGGACTACCATGCGGCGCATGTCTGCTCGGACCAGCCGGCTCCGATAGACAACTCATGGAATTGGCCAAAGAGCTATATCATAAATCGATATCTCAGTGAGCATAGACTTCGCTCCCGCAATCACGGCAGGGGGCTTCGGAATCATGATTCCGAAGCCCCCTGC
>ERZ808286.1761-NODE-1761-length-10107-cov-8.756466_pt1 | contig 10107 bp, 7 predicted proteins | sample MGYA00521276_ERZ808286 | MGnify/ENA primary metagenome ERZ808286 (study PRJEB31516, sample SAMN03275607) | gut metagenome | biome: mammalia-associated habitat; material: feces | host: Papio cynocephalus | place: Kenya | collected 2012-08-01 ... | reverse complement strand
AACTCAATACGCTTACGCAGGCGGAGTTTAACCAGCAGATGAGCAGACTGACCACCATCAAAGGCATCGGAACGGCTCTTGCGGCGGCACTTATCATCACCACAGGAGGGTTCACCTACTTTGATAATGCCAAGCAAGTATCGCGGTACCTGGGGCTTTGCCCGACCTATCAGCAGTCGGGAACGTCAATACATGTCAAAGGTCGCATTAACCGCAACGGAGACCCCTATTTGAGGGCGCAACTCTATACAGCCTCGTGGTCGATGGTAAAGTATAACACCGCCTGTCGGGAACTCTTTACGCGGTTGAAAGAAAGAGGCAAATCAGGAAAACCGGCGTTGGTGGCTGTGATGAACAAGAGCATCAGGCAATGTTTTGCGGTTGTCAAGCACGACACCGATTATCAGGACGGATTTGTCTCCAAGAAACCTCAACTACTCCCCGCAGGGAGCGCCTGCCGGCAAGGGAGTGTCGGAACACTCCCGACGAGGCAATAAAGCACCTTTTTACTCATAAAAATCATTTTTTTCAACATAGTTCGTACGAATGACATACGAATGACATAGACCTTTAAGCACGAGGTACAATAGATATGGTGCAATAATTATACCAAACATTATTAACAATGCACAAAAGAGATGGATATACGTGGTTATAAAATATATTCAGGCGGTATCTATATGGAACCAAGTGTTAGCAATGCGGTGCGGATGAGGAGCAACGAGTGTCAGGGCAACCGCATCAAAATAGTAACGGGACAATGAAAAAAAAAGTACAATAGTCCTCTAAATAGCATCGAAGTGCCGGCAAAAAGACATAATGGAACGCATATATGGTTCGGCAAAGCCGATAACGATGCGAGACACATAAGGCGTTCTACTCAGCCCACCGGGCTTCGTTATTGCTACAAAAGCACCCCATTTCGCTTATGGGCTTACGAGACTTCGCAGTCACTCAGTGCGTATTCGTTTGACGATGCGAGACGCGTTGTCTCCACAAGTGCATAGTATCCTCATACGGTTTGTGGCAAACCGACCGCGGACGGGGCGTCCGCGTCCCCAGCGATGGTGTCTGCGTCTATGGAATGGTGTCTGTGGTTCCGGAATAATACACTATTTTGATGCGGTTGCCCTGAACAAATAAGAAAAAAATTTGTGTATATCCATAAAAAACCGTAACTTTGCAGGGTAAAGGTATAATCGATGGTTATGGTTGTTATAATAAACCGGTAGCAATTATATGCATAACCAATGAGCAAACCGGTATGATATGTGTAACTGATTGAAAAATATACATTTATAACCGTTTCGATTTTTCCACCGGTTTGAAAAGCCGGTTTGAGTCAATTTTTTTATATAATTATTGTAACAAACAGTACTAAAAAACAATTATGGCAGAAGAGAAGAAGCAGCCTTCGGCAGACAAACTGAAAGCCTTGCAGTTGGCAATGGCGAAGATTGACAAGGATTTCGGCAAGGGTGCGATTATGAAATTAGGTGATGACAAGATAGAGGATATCCCTGTTATCCCGACGGGCAGTATCGGATTGAATATGGCTTTGGGTGTAGGCGGTTATCCCCGCGGGCGTGTGATAGAGATTTATGGTCCGGAATCGTCGGGTAAGACCACTCTTGCTATTCATGCGATGGCAGAGGTGCAGAAACAAGGCGGTATAGCGGCTATCATCGATGCCGAACATGCTTTCGATCGTTTTTATGCCGAGAAATTAGGGGTGGATACCGACAATCTGCTGATAGCTCAGCCGGACTGCGGTGAGCAGGCGTTGGAGATAGCAGACGAGTTGATACGTTCTTCGGCGGTGGATTTGGTGGTGATAGACTCGGTGGCTGCTCTGACCCCGAAAGCCGAGATAGAGGGTGATATGGGCGATAACAAACTGGGTTTGCAGGCACGTCTGATGTCGCAAGCCTTACGCAAACTGACTGCCACTATCAACAAAACGCAGACCACGTGTATATTTATCAACCAGTTGCGCGAGAAGATAGGTGTGATGTTTGGCAATCCGGAGACGACGACGGGAGGTAATGCATTGAAATTCTATGCCAGTGTCCGTTTGGATATTCGCAAGATAGGTCAGATCAAAGAGGGTGATGAGGTATTAGGCAACCAAGTGCGTGTAAAGATAGTAAAGAACAAAGTGGCACCTCCTTTCAAGAAAGCCGAATTTGACTTGATGTTCAATGAGGGGATTTCCAAAGTGGGCGAGGTGATAGACTTGGGTGTAGAGAACGGCATATTGAAGAAGTCGGGAAGTTTCTATAGTTACGGAGACACCAAACTCGGTCAGGGTCGCGACAACGTAAAAAAACTGCTTCGTGAAAATCCCGATTTGATGGACGAGATAGAAACAAAGATAATGGAGACTATCAAGCAAAAATAACTGATTTTCCACGACAGGCAATGTACAATTTGAAGCGGTTGTACATTGTCTTTTTATATTATGGACTCCATACAATTGATACTTTCGCCCCGTGAAGCACACAAAGCAGAGCAGATATACCGTGTGGTCAAGCGCTCGGTGGACGCACGGCAGCGCGAGTTGAGAGTGCTGCTCAGTGTGCTTGCGGACGATGAGGGTCGGAAGGTAGAGCGGGACGCACCTATTCCGCTCTATGAGCCGCCGCATTTCCGGGATGTTCATCGCGCAGACCATACGGCATATATCATCGGTTCGGGTCCGGCGGGGCTGTTTGCCGCACTGACGCTGTTGGAGCAAGGTATCCGTCCTGTCATTTATGAGCGCGGCAAGGATGTCAGTACCCGCAAGGTGGATATAGCGCGGCTGAACCGCAACCAAGGACTGAACATAGAAAGCAACTACTGCTTTGGCGAAGGCGGAGCCGGTACGTTCTCGGACGGCAAACTATTCAGCCGCAGCAAGAAACGCGGAGATATGCAGCGTGTGATGGAACTATTCCATTATTTCGGTGCAAAGGATAATGTTCTCTATGAGGCACATGCACATATCGGCAGTGACAAATTGCCTTCTATCATTCGTGCGATGCGTGAGTGTATCATTGCTCACGGCGGGGAGATACATTTTGAGACCTGTGTGGACGGGGCAATGTTTCACAGTTTGTGTGAAAGCGGTTTGCCGATAGTTCTTGCAATCGGTCATTCGGCACACGATACGTACCGTATGTTGCAGAGCGAAGGTGTAATGCTTGAGCCGAAAGGTTTTGCGATGGGTGTGCGTGTGGAGCATCCGCAGGCATTAATCAACCGGCTGATGTATCATAACCAGCCGCAAGATGTAATTGATTTGGTGGGCAATGCTTCCTACTCGCTTGTAACCCAAGTAGAGAGGCGTGGTGTTTATTCGTTCTGTATGTGTCCCGGCGGGCATATAGTGCCGGCGGGCAGTAGTGCGGAGAGTTGTGTGGTGAATGGGATGTCTGCCAGTCAACGTAACTCGCCTTATGCCAATTCGGGTATAGTGGTGGAGATACGTCCCGAAGATATTATCAATGCACAAGACAAGCCACACGATATTTCTACGCTGTCGTTTCAAGAAAGGTTGGAGTACGAGGCATTCTTGCACGGCGCCGCTAAAAGCCAAGCCCCGGCACAACGTTTACGAGATTTTGTGGAAGGCAGCCAGAGCCGCGATTTGCCTGCTTGCAGTTATTTACCGGGGATAGTGGCAAGCCGTTTGGACGAGTGGTTGCCCGGGCAGATAGGTTGGCGGTTGCAACAAGGTTTCCGCGATTTCGACCGCAAATACCACGGTTTTCTTACCAACGAAGCCGTTATTCTCGGTGTGGAAAGCCGCAGCAGCAGTGCAGTACGTATTCCGCGCAACAAAGAGACGCTGCAGTCGGTATCCATTCCTAATCTCTATCCATGTGGTGAAGGCGCAGGGTATGCAGGAGGGATTACCTCTTCGGCACTTGACGGAATCAATGCAGCGCTAAAAATAGCGGAAAAATATGTATAATTATGAAAAAGCCAAGTCTTTTGTTATGCTGTGTATGCCTGCTGTTAAATGTCAGCATAGCATACGGAGATGTTGTCAAGCGAGATACATTGGTTGAAGATTTCTCTTCTCCCGATATTGCCCAATATAACACTTATGCCACCCAAGCCGTCTGGACTGCCCAAAATGGAATAACGTGGCATTGTGAAAATATGAGAGTCGGAAAAGTCGGTAAATTATTAGTGTCATCGGGATTGACATACTATTACAATGTCCAACGTACATTCGGTCGGTTGCAAACAGGAAAGATACGCGGATTGCACAAACTGTCTTTTGAGACGGCAAGCACCAAAGGCAGTTCCTATTCAGTAAAAGTCAGTTACAGTCTTAACGGGAAAGACTGGATAGAGAAACCTTTTCCGTTGCAAACTTCTTATATGAAGAGAGACAGCATCGTTTTCCCCGAAACGGGGGACTACTATATAAGATTCTATATCGGTGGTGTTGATAAACTGTATTTGTATTTAGACAATATCACATTTTATACCGAGCAGACAGAAACGGGTGAGCGGATGGATATTGTGGATTGGACGGCGAACAGTCTGACGCTGAATATGAACGGCTGTGCACCGGAAACAGGTGTGCAAGTAAGTATAGACGGAGGAGCGGAAAAGCGTATAGAAGAGGGGAGTCGTTATTCGTATCTTGGGCAAAAGGACCGAACCTATTGTGTAGAAACAGAGAACCTGTATGCAGGAAATGATGTACAGATTGAGACAAAGTACGGGGATAGTGAGGGTAACGGGTATATTTCCAACCGCACATACAAAGTACCGTATATCTATGGTGATTCCACAGTACACAAGCGGACTTATAATACCGATGATGACATAGTGGTGCGCGGCGGGAAAACCACCCTGACGACAGAAGTGGCGGTTAGAAATGTGTATGTTTATCCTGATGGAGAGCTGGTAGTGGCGGAAGGAGGCAAACTGACCTGCGCAAAACTATTTGTCCGCACCAATGCCACAGAAGCCGGCAGTGTGAGCGGCAATATACAAGCACACGAGAGTTACTACACACGTATAGTGGCAAACAAAACGAAGTATTTTCAATTTGCGCTGCCGGTGCAGTCCTTCACCAGCAACGTAGTTACGACCGCAGGCGATGTATGCGTATTGGATAAGCACTGGCGACTGAATACGTATGACACACAACTCCGTGCCGAGCAGGGAAATATAACCGACAACTGGGTTCGTTATACGGGTGAGACTATCGAGGCAGACAAAGGGTATGCAATACTTTCCGCATCACCGTATTACAGAGAGTATCTTTTTCCTGTGGTCTATTCATCGGCAGGCAGCGATGCCAAAGTGGCAGTAACGGCTCCAAAGGGCGAAGTGGATGTGGCGCATGATGGTTGGAACTATATCTGTTCGCCGCATTCGGGCAAATATGCAAGTGTCTTGGCAGACGATCCGACAGAGCGGGTATATGTATCGGAACTATCCAAAGACGGCAACAGGTATTGGCAGCACGTGGCAGACACTATCTATCCTGCCCGACCTTTTTATTATCAGGCAGCCGAGGCAGGAAATCTTGTTTTCGGGGAGACTTTACGTTTTGAAGCAACCATATCCGAGACGGTGGCTGCGCACATCCAAGCGGCAAACACCGTTGCCACACAATGGCTGCAAATCGGATTGTATGATACCGCAGGGCAAAACGATGAGACCCATATTTGTTTGCACCCGACGAAATTCCATACTACATACGAAGTGGGCAAAGACTTACTCAAGCTGCACGGGACCGGGCAGCACGTGGAATTGTACAGCGTTATGCCGTGCGGCGAACTATGTTTTAATGCCCTGCCGGATACGACAGCGGAGAAAGAGACAGTGCTTTGTACGGTTGTACCTCAGAGCGGGAATTATACACTCCGTATAAACAAGAATGCGTATATTGATCGCTTGGCAAAAGTAGTTCTGACAGACAGGCAAGAAAACACACAGACCGATTTAACAGACCAAGACTATACATTCAGTTCCCCGCAGGGCGAAAGCAAAGGGCGGTTCGCTATACGATGTGTATTCCGTACACAAGAAACGCCTACCGATATGCACGAAGTCAAAACGGCAGGCGTTGCACAAAAAATACTCCAAGACGGACAACTCTACATATTAAGCAACGGGATAAAGTTTGACCTGCTCGGACGCAGGCGGTGATGCTATTGTTTTCTGCTTTTTGCCAGCCGGATAACCTCTTCCGCGATGCGGGTAGCGGAGTCGGTTTGGGCGAGATAAAGCGCATTGATATGGAGTTGTTGCAGTTTCTTTTTGTCCTCTATCAGTTTAAGAACAGTAGGGATGAGTTTTTCTTTGGCTTCTACGTCCCGTACCAGTACAGCGGCATCTTTTTTGACAAGTGCCATAGCGTTGTGTGTCTGGTGGTCTTCTGCGACATTTGGCGATGGCACGAGTATAGACGGTTTACCGAGCAAACAGAGTTCGCTGATACTGCTTGCGCCGGCACGTGATACGACCAAGTCGGCCAAGGCGTATGTGTCGGGCATGTTGCTAAGGAAGGGTGTGATAACCGAGACCTCCGTGGTGGCAGGCATGTTTTTGACGATAGTGTCGTAGTAGGCTTTGCCTGTTTGCCAAATGACTTGAATACCGGAGCAGATAAGGTTGTTGAGTCCTTGTTGCATAGCCTCGTTGATAGTGCGTGCGCCGAGGCTTCCCCCGATAACCAGCAGTACAGGTTTCACCGGATCAAACTGCACCCCGAATTCTTTTTCAAAGTATTTCAATGCTGCTTCTTTGGTTCCTTGCGTCAGGTTCTGGCGCACAGGATTGCCAGTAAGTATGATTTTCTCTTTAGGGAAGAACCGTTCCATTCCCTCATAGGCGACACAGATTTTTGCAGCATCGTCTTTAAGCAGTTTGTTAGTAACGCCGGCAAAGCCGTTCTGCTCTTGTAGAAGGATTGGAATGCCCATACGTGCTGCCACTTTCATAGCCGCCCCGCTCGCATATCCGCCTACGCCTACGCCCACATCGGGTCGGAATTCACGGATAATCTTTTTTGCTTGCCGCATAGAGCGCAGCAAGTCGATAAGTACAGAGATATTTTTCCATGGTTTGGAGCGATTGAAACCACGGACGGGCAGCCCGATGATACGGTAGCCTGCCTGCGGCACCCGCTCCATCTCCATACGTCCGATAGCACCGACAAAAAGGATGTCGGCTTTAGGGTCTAATTTGCGTAATGCGTTGGCTATGCTGATTGCCGGAAATATATGTCCGCCTGTGCCTCCGCCGGAAATAAGGTATTTCATATTCAATTAAAAATTAACAACTAACAACTAACAACTAACAATTAACGATTAACATACATAGTATATATGATATTCTATCGGAAATAACTCACTAATCACCCACTAATCACCCACTAATCACCTACTAATCACCTACTCTTGCTATTATGAGTCTATGGCGGTTTAACATATCATTATACTCATTGCTTTTTAGCGTGCAAATGTACAAAAAAGAATTGATATTGGCAAATTGGCATTATGGTGCAGACAGGCTGTTTATTATACGTAGCAAAAGAAAAACATTTGTTTTTTTGTATAAAAACAGACTTTTTATTAAGATAGTGCAGAATAATTGAAATTTTATTCGTATATTTGCACCGCAAAAATAAAACGCATATGAGTACAGAAGCAAAGAATATCCCGCTGTTGGACTGCCCTGTGGATTATCTGATAGGCGATGCGAGCGGTAAGATAATGAATGAATACGGCAGATTTCCCTGCAAGATAAAGTGCGGTGTATATGCTTATATAGTCCGTGGTACCGCCCGTGCGACTATCAACATCACACAGTATTCGTTCTGCGAGGGAGATGCATTGCTGCTGGAGCCCGGCAGTTTCCTGCTGATTCACGAGTTCTCAGAGGATGCGCTGGTATATTATATACTGTTTTCTTCTTCATTTTTGGACAAGAATACGTTTAACAACCGTATGTCGCTGACCGCTTTGCAGTTGCGTTCGCCGATAGTACATTTAGCCAAAGAGCAGGGGGAGGTACTGAAGAATATGGCACTGCTATTGATGCAGGCCAGCAACACCCGTCCGCCGATGCTCAATTCGGAACAAATGGTACATATATTCAACCTATTGCAGTCGAGTTATGCCTCATACGCACGTTCTCAGGATGAGTATATTGTGCGTCCGACAGACCGCAAGACGGAGATATATCAGGACTATTGCCAGTTGGTACTGAAACACTATCAAGAGTGGCATCACGTGCGGCAGTATGCGGCGTGTATGCGTGTAACTCTTCCGCACTTATGTTCAACAGTGAAGAGTGTGAGCGGACGTACGGCAGGTGATATTATCACCGATGCGATACTGACTGATGCAAAAGCCCAACTGAAAATCACCACATTGCCTATAAAAGAGATAGCCATTTCGTTGGGTTTCGACAATGTGGCGTTCTTCAACCGCTTTTTCAAGTCGCATATAGGTGTAACTCCCAAAGCGTACAGGAACAGTTGAGCGGCACATTACAGATTACCATTCGTAGCATTATGGGGCTGCCTTTTTTCTGAAAGCAGCCCCGTATTTTATTTTTGTTCCTATTCTGTTCTGTTTTCGGGTTATCGGCAGGAGAAGCGGAAGAGGGTGGTAGAGCGGTACTCTTGACCTGGGCGGAGGGTTGTTGACGGCCAAGACGGGGTATTGGGTGTGTTGGGATAATGCTGTGTCTCGAGACAGACTGCGTGGCGGCGTCCATATACTTCACCCCGTTTGCCGGTAACGGTGCCGTCCAAGAAATTACCCGAATAGACCTGAATACCCGGTTCGGTGGTGAGTACATCGAGTGCAATACCTGTAGCGGGGCAATAGAGCGTTGCGGCATGTGTATAGGCGGCATAAATGTCAGTGCCGGCTGCTTCCTCTTCCGGACAAACCGTTCCGCATCGGCGGGGATTGAGTATGAAGTTGTGGTCGTAGCCGTGTCCGTTACGCAGTTGTGTGTTGCCGGCATTGATGTCCTGCCCGATAGGTTTGGGCGCAGACCAGAAGTCAAAGGGCGAGCCTGCTGATATGTCCGCTATTTCGCCTATGGTCATAAAGGTGCTATCGACAGGTGTCATACGCGTGGCATTGAGCCAAAGGGTATGCGATAGTATGTCGTTGTTTCCGTTGCCCGTGAGATTAAAGTAGGAGTGGTTGGTCATATTGATGACGGTTGGGGCATCGGTGGTGGCGGTATAGTCTATGCGGAGTGTGTTGTCGCCGGTGAGTGTGTATGTGCAAGTTGCTACGACGTTGCCGGGGAAGCCGTTGTCTCCGTCGGGGGACTGAATAGTAAGACGGAGCGTATGGTTGTCGGGTTGTTCGGCATCATACACTTGATACTGCCAGCCTGTAGGTCCGCCGTGTAGGGTGTGTCCATAGTTGTTGGTGAGGAGTTGGTAGGTTGTGCCGTCGATGGTGATACGCCCGTGGTCGAGACGGTTGGCGTAACGCCCGATGCAAGCACCGAAGTCGGTGGGGACAGTTTGGTAGTCGCGTACATTGTCGAAGCCGAGTACCACATCCCGCATCACGCCATCACGGTCAGGTGCAAGGAGCGAGACGATACGTCCGCCGAAATTGGTGATACAGACCTCCATACCATTGGTGTTGGTGAGAGTATAGAGGGCGGTCTGCCTGTTATTGACAGACGATTGGAACTTGTCGGGTCGGAGACCTGAGCGGGTGGCAGAGGAAGTGCATGCGCATAAGAAAAGAAAGAGAAAGACTACAGGGACTTTCCCCATTCCCCTCAAAGAGGGGGAGATAATCAGATTGTGTGTGTTCATATTATACTGCATTGTTTGGTTAGCGGTGAATAGGGTGCGTGCTTTGCGCCGGCAATCGCCTGAATTTTCCTATGCTTTCGGCAAGAAAACCAGAAGAAAATAAAACGAAAGTGGTTTATTCTATCGGGATTGACGGCTGAATCACCTAAGAATCACCTAAGATTAACCTATGCTTATCGGCACGAGAATAAAGGGACTGCAAATGATAGCCAAAGTGATGATTTTATGGGATTATTCTTCAAGCATAGAGATGACATATCGGTTGGCCGCACGGACAGAGTCGGGATTGACCT
>ERZ808286.1760-NODE-1760-length-10116-cov-16.654209_pt1 | contig 10116 bp, 10 predicted proteins | sample MGYA00521276_ERZ808286 | MGnify/ENA primary metagenome ERZ808286 (study PRJEB31516, sample SAMN03275607) | gut metagenome | biome: mammalia-associated habitat; material: feces | host: Papio cynocephalus | place: Kenya | collected 2012-08-01 ... | reverse complement strand
TAAAAGCCCTGTAAAAAATGTCTAAATATGAAGAAACAACCTCGCGCGCATAGAGGGCGTTGCGTCCAACTGCCACAGTTCTCCGATGGACATGCGCTGCCAGCGACGCACATGGGCAGGCGGACGCAGCCTGTGGTCGGTTCTCTGAAGATGATGCTCAAGCGCCCAATGGCGGACTTGCGAACGGTCCACAAAGAACTGAAACTTTCTCCCAAGTTCGCTGGCCGCAAAGGCGTACGAATAGCGTCTGGACTCTCCGTCGGGGCCCAAGACTTTGAATAGAAATTCGTTCACTTCTTCGGGCCAGTCCGGCAAATGGTTCCCGCCGGAAGCTCCCGGAGACCAAACATCTGCGCGGCCCTCCGCTTTCGCCCGAAGGAAAGAAGAGCGCAACGCGTAAAGTTGCGATTGTCCGATTTGCAGAGACTCCATCGCCTGCCGCCGGTCGATGGAACCGGCCATCCATTGGAACATCGTGTCGCGAACATGCGCGACACCCAGCCTGTTAACGATTTGTTGTTTCATGTGTTATAGTATACACTTTTTCCGGTTTTGCTCTCAACACCGGGCGGTCCGCCCCCCATGGGGGGCGGGGTATCCGATAACTGCACGAAAACAACACGAAAGAGGCATTATCTATCGCTGAAGCCCGCTTTACAGGCCCATTCCCCGCATTCCGGTTTTGCTCTCTACAGCATTCCGGTTTTGCTTTCACCCCGACAGCGAGAAAAAGAGGGAGCGGGAAAAAGTGGAGCATCCCCATGCAAAAGAAACAGCCGCCGTTAAAATAGAGGCGACCGGCGAACGCATCATCCGCTCTTCAATCTTGCGCGGTCTTGTTCTTCTGGCGCAAGAGCCATGCGTCACCATCCTCTTTCGTATGGAAAACATGCAGTATGGTTTCGTCCGGAAAATGCCGTTGCCACGGATAGCGATAATACGCCTTTTTTACCGCCGCGTATTCCGATTGCCGCCCCAATCGCCGCAGCACCATCCAAACAAGAACACGATGGCAAGGAACGCCCATGAAATCACGAAACGATTCGATCCTGAACAACCGCGCATTCTTCCTGAGAAGAAACGAATAAATCCGGCGCTTTTCAGGATAAGTGCCGTGGATGCCCAACGCTCCGTAAAGCAGAAAGACACCCACGCCAGCGGCCAATGCACAAAGTGAGAATCCCGTCCTGGACAGCGGAAGCGCAACCCAAAAGACCGCCAACGCAATCACGTCCAACAGAAGAGCGTACACATTGACGGCAATCCAGAATCTCAACTTTGAAAGCATGTGTTAACGATTCTTCAAAAGCGTATTGAGAGCCGCGTTGGTAATCTCAATCGCCTGGCTCTTTCCACCTTTGAGAACGAACTCGTAACCCTTGCCGGAGGTCGTCGTGAACGAGAACACGTACTTGCGGCAGAAGCAGAGAATCTGACCCTTGAAGGCATAGTCGACATTGGAGATCGAATTCGGCATCAAGGTCGAGTAAACCGCCGCCGTGTCGAAGCACCAGAAGATTCTCTGATGCTGTTCGAGAACTATCCGCTTGTCGGTAATCGTCAGTTGTCCTGTCATCTTTATGCCGGAAACCTTCGCGAGAAATCCATATAGTTTCGCGATCATGTTCTCGATAATGTTGTCGGACTGCGCATACATCTCCGTCTGGAGCGTCACTACCACCTTCTCGTCGCCAATCAAGGCGATGTCTGAACTAGCCATTTTATTTTTCCTTTGTTAGTTCCCCTTTAAGTTAACCGATTGAACCGGGGGATTTCTTTCGGTTTTGAAGCAACGACTTCAAATTAGAATCAAGGGTTCGAATGGGCACTCTTTCGCATCTATCCGTACCGTACAGATTACAGCGAGTGCCCCTATCCCACCTTCTCGTACATTCGCTCTTTCAATTTTCTTCAAACTGGTCATGTATTTTGACTTTCTTTTGTTGTTGCGAGCCTGAATCAGCCGGTTTTTCACTTCATGCCACCTTCATTCCGGTAAATCTTACGCGGGATTTCCCTTTCCAGAAGAACAATACTATCTTATCATCTCCCGGGCCCGTCCGAATTGTGTGACTTTCTTTGCTTTTGTCGCCTGTTTCGTATTTGTCACCGGAATTCACGATTCGCTGGTCTGCCGCCACCGGAACCGATGCGGAGAAACGCCCGCACAAAATGTCCGGGCGGACGACATGTGAATAGAGCACGTGAAGCGCGAGAAAATCACTTGATCACTCCCGTAGCGTTCACCTCTCCCTGCGGTGTAATATATTTAAGCTGTCGATTGTATCCATTGGTGAAAGTGTTGAACGCACCTCCATAAATACTTCCTAGCGTAACCTTAGTAGATGGAAATGATTTCACCTGTCCGCTTTTATAAACCACAACCAAAGCCTCATTCTTCGTGTCTCCAACATCTGACAACGGGATGACGTCGTTCGCATTTTCCTTGCCATCCCAGAACGACCTTAGTTTTTCGCATGGAAAATTCGCGCTCACCAGTATCGGCAGATCATCCGACATATCGTCTGTTGCGTCCGCAAGAACACTCCATTTTACAGCGTCTGCCGAGAGGCAACCGTCCTTGGGTCTGACCGAAGAAACCACTCCGACATCGGCACCTGCTACGTAAGAAGAACACTTACCCGAACCCATTGAGCGTACATCAAATAGACAGTCGAAATAGTCTGTCGACGATTTGAATTTCTTTTCTGAAATGTCCATCGCCTTAACCTCTCCATCATTATCTTTTCCTATTGTCGCCGCAATCTTCTCCTTCCATCTCCTCAGCGTGTCTTTTGTGCGGTCCTTAAGGGATTCTTGTGGCTTCGGCCAAAGAGATCCCAGCCCCGCAGCTTCGCGTTCGGCATTGGCGTGGGTAATCGCAACGAACAAATTACTCCCCTGCACACTCAGGGCTTCAATTTTCGCTTTTAACCATGCCGCATGCTCGGCAGCTTGACGCACCCGAACTTGCTCCGCCACATCCTCCTCCGGGATATCATCATGACCAAACCACGACCTGTACTGATTATCCGACAAAATCTCGAAGAACAGCTTTTTCCCGTACTTATCGGGACGGACGAACCCCCGGTCTCCGGGTTTGAAATCCCAGTTTATTTGAAGTGCGCCGAATTCCCTTGCGGAATTGGCAGGGACAACGACACTCCCGCTGCGCGTCGAATTGCTCTCATTGGAAACATACACATAGACCTTTATGCCCTCAGCTGTCGAAAGATTATTTACCTGCAAAACCTGCTTGCTCAGAAGTCCGTGTCTTAAAGTTATGGCAAGAGGAGGATCTTTGAACGCTTTGGTATCACATCCAAGAATGGCGCTACCGACCATGACCAGCATGATTGTCTTAATGATATTCATCTTTACTTACCGTTAACCCTTTCTCCGTGCATGACGACCGCAGAATAGTGATATTTATTATAACATCAAATCCTCGTTTAGATAGTCGCTTTTCGTAAATTCGTCTTTTTTATCGTTTTGCGAACCAGGCACTTGATTCTGTTTTGCTGGAGATGGAAGTTGTGTAGCTCCAGGTTGTTTCATCGCATCAACCGAATCTTCCTTACCCGCACAAACTGTTTCAAAGTTTATTCGTGCACGCTCTGTGGCTATTCTTTTCTTCCTTTCTCGAACTGCATTTAGGGCTTCCTTCAATTCCGCAGATGTTGGCTCAGGAACATTTATTGCCGCAGCTGGGAATCCAATCACAACTGTATAAACATCCGGCTGAGTTTTCTTCGTCCAAATTCTTTGCATGCCCGACAAAGTGAATCGTTCTGGATGAAGGCAACGGTATTCCAACCATGCCTCATTCTTCTCCGATTCAAGGATATCCATCGGCCATTGTGCCGATTCGCGATATTTATTGCCGATGTTCCACTTCGCCAATTCCTCAGCCTTCGCGTAGCCTACTGCGCTACCTGAATTACGTGAAGATTTGACACGGCCGACTGCAAAGGCAATCTCGCCACAAACTGTGACCGGCTGCGAGAGAATAATGTCTTTATTGACCTCGAACACATCATGCGTCTTGTCCGCAAAAGCGGACAAGACGATGCAAATCGTTCCAACGAGAGCAGGTGATTTAGAACGCATCCTCATCAGCGCCCTGTCCCTGATTGTTGAGCGGGCCTGTCGGCTCCGCAACAGCCGCCGGACGCGCACCCGCGGCGGAAGCCGATGGTGGCCGAGCCATGCTCGCCTTGAGCTGACGGGCCTGACCGGCCTGCTTCGGGCACCAGGTGACGACACATACGAAAACCGTCTTGCCGTTCAATGGATGTTTGCACTTGACATTGCGAAGCGGCGCGATGCCGGCGATATTCATACGGCCAGCCGCCGCCTTGATTTTCTTTTTCATCGCGCTTTCGTTTGCGTAAGCCTCCGCGCCGCCCTCAAACTCTTCCGCCGTCTCTGCATTGAGCGTATCTGTCGCGACCGCAACCTGTTCGCCGGCGAACTCGCGAATCGCCGCCATTGCCGCCTGCTTCGCTTTTGTCTTGGCGGCGTTGGCAGACATCTTCGACTCGCTTATGGCACCTGCCTGACCGAATCCGACAAGCACGAGATCTCCATTCTCGTCAATCTTCTGCTGAACGCCAAACGTCGACATCAGCACTTTCGGATTTGACGAGACCTGCTGCGCAATCGGTCTCTTGCCACCGACAGCCGGGACGGGTGCTCCCGTCACGAGCGACGATGCCATCTGTTGGAGCTTGTCGCTCCAGATTGCAACAACGCCAATTTCTCCCTTACCGGACGACGGAGACCCTTCAAAAGTGCAGGCTGCTTGAAGGCCCAAGACCGTCGCCTGAGCCATCGTCGATATCATCTTACGATACTTCTCAGAATTGAGCTGCTTCCCGAGCGCGGCTTTCGCGGCCGCCGGATCCTTGACGGGGTCAATACCTTCGGAGGCCAACGCCTTATTCAACTTCGCATAGAGGAACTGCTTGAGTTTTCCGGCTACTTCCTGGCCTTCGGTCGGCGTCGGGCTGACCGCGCTACCCTCGGCATATTCCTTAGAGGTCTCCGTTGCAATATCCACGCCCAAATACACGACCATGGCCTTCTTGGCTTCAAGCATAGCCTTGTTGAACGCATTGACACGTGAATCGATATAATGCTGACTGGCGCGGGGTGCCTGAATGACCCCCGTTCCCTTCGCAACGAAAAAGCGCTTGCCCCCCTTCTCGTTCAACCCTTCCACCCAGCCTTTGGACGCGATGTACTCGTCCATCATCGAATCGACATCCTTCTCTTCAATCTCGCACTGGTCTTGCGAGGTCGCCTCTGGCGCCGAAGCGGTCTCTTGCGCAAAGAGTTGTCCGGCGGCGACCAGACATATCATACCTAACGTTAGTTTCTTCATTGTCTATTCTCCTTGTTTGATACTCCCTTGCGGGCGGTTAGTCCTCACTGTTCATGAATTTGTCTGTATGGTCGGCCATCATGCGAGCAATCATGTCGTTGATTGCTTCGTGTACCGGCTTTTCCATCTGTTTGAACGCTTTGGCGGCGCAAAGCTCGCGCTCGCGTTCCGGATTGTTTATGCACACCGCACTCTTTCGTGGATTGTTCGGCAGCGACAGGAGTTCTTCTCCCGTCTTTGACATGACCCTGATGATCATCGAATACTGCGTAAACGTCTGATCCTCATCGAGCGGATTCTTGACCCGGCGATACTCGCCGCTTGCATTGATAACATAGTCAGCACCCTCCGGCGTCTTGCTGATTTTGAAGCCAAGCTTGCGGAAGAACTGTCCGAACCGTGCAGCAATCTGCTTATCTTCTGCATCCGAGTCCGTGGACGTGCAGTTGAGATAGAACACGGGATCGCCCAGCGTCTTCAGGTACACGCGATACGAATCAAGAATCTTTTTCTTCGACACCTTGGCGACAATCGAAATACGCCAGCCCGCCGCAATCTCAAGTTCGTCTGTGACTCGATAGGTGTCGACGAATCCCTCGGCTCCAGAGAAGATCTTGTTCTTAACCTTCTCATTGTCGGTGATTTTCGTCGCGCCCACGACCATTGTTCCAACGACCTGCTCGACTGCGGCACGCAACGCCATCTGAACGGCATTCTGATGCGTATTCGCCTCGCCAACCGCCCTGACAGTCCCTTCGTCGCCAAGCGCATTCATAGCCGCTTTGAGCTCCTCGGTCTTGTCCTGCGCCTTCGTCGTGAGATAAATCCACGAGACCATCGTGTCTCCGTCATCGTCCATGGCGAGATCCTGTACGCCCTTGAGCAACTGTTTGACTTGCGTCTTGGTCGTCTTCGCAAAAAACTCACGGATCTCGCTCTCCTCGCCAACCGTACTTTCGCTAGTCGAAGTTTCCGTGGCCGATTCAATCTGAGTGCCAAAGAAACCGGCGAGATTCTCGAGTGCATTCGCGCGGGCGATTGTCTTCGCTTTGGCTTTGCTACCTGTGATCTCGACACTTCCCTTGGCAATAACATACACGCCGAGGGATTTCGTGAATCCTGCGCGGGATTCCACGTCGGCGGACTTCATCTCATCCCATGTCTTCTGGATCGCCTCTGGTATGGCGGCCGATGCCGCCATACCCGCCGCACAAACAAGCAGAAGAACCATTCGTCTCATATGCTTGTCCATTTCATTCTCACTTGTTGGCGTTCTGTTCCCAGTCAGCCGGAACGGCCATACCGAAAGCAACGGCATAAAGTCCGTTTTTCTTGTCGCCTTTGTATTGCTTCAAGAAACTGCGACCCGAGCCACGGATTTCCTTGACTATAGCCTTGGCGTCGGCATTGTCCGTGTTCCAGCGATAGACACGCAACTGCGATGTGCCGTCGTTCTTCGGCGTAGCCTCGGCATACGCAAGCGGAATGTCAAGTCCATCTTCCGAGAGGAATACGCACACCTGCTGGTTCGGCGCAATGCCCTCCTGCTGACCAGCCTGCATGACCATCGTATCGCCCGACCCGGTGATATTCGTCACGCGCCCACCCGTCGGGAACGTGTTGCCGAGCTTGTTGGCGACAATCGCAAGGCAACGAAGACAAGCAATCTGGATGGCCTGCTCTTCGGAGACATTGCCGTGCGCTTGCCCCGTGAGCGAATACTTGACCTTGCGATCCCACACGCCGCGCGCCTTCTCGGCGAAGTAGACGGTGCGCGTTTTGGCGTTCTCGCAACTGAAGTCACCATCTGCGCTATAGACATACACCTTCTCGTTGTGCAACTCGTTGATGGCGCATGTCACTTTAATTGTACCGGTGAGCATCAAGTCGCTCGCTTTGACCTCGTCCGCAGAGACAACCTTCACCTCCTCATCGAGATCCCCAAGCGCGTCCAGTTCGACCTTGCTGCGGTTATGGAGAGAGAAAATCTCAAAGCGTTTGAGCTTCGCCATCTCCGTCTGCATACGCGTCGAGAGATTCTTGTTGATCTTCGTCTTGCCATCGGCGGATTCGATCTTGACGTTCAAAACCATCTGCATCTTGCGGAAGTTGTCCACGCTGTAGTTCGGCGGCAACTTCACTTCGTCAAAACTTTCTAGTTCATCTTTTGAATAGTATTTTGCGGGAATCGGCCCACGTACAGCCGGCGCAGTCGCGCAGCCGCTCAGGATGGCAACGGCAGCCATCGCGCCATAGATTGCGAATGAAGAAGCCTTCATGTCAATAGCCCCAATATTTGGCCCGGCGGCATCAATCGCCGGGCCATGTTATATTATCATGCCCCGATTACCCCTCAACCGGATAGTCGGCCTGCACCTTGGCAGCCTCTTTGTCCGCGTTGACCATCTCGACATAGAGCGAGAGCCCTACGCCGGAATCCTTCAGCTGGGCACCGATGACCGCAAGATCGTCCTTGCCCTGGCTTGGAATCTTCATGATAGCCATTCCGCCCTCTTTTTGGGCGATGTCCATGAGTTGCTGAAGCGCCTGCGGCGTCTGTTCGGCGAACTTCTGCCTTGCGGCCTGGATTTCTGCCGTGATCTTCTGGATCCACGCCATGATCGCCTCGAAGTTTGTCTCCTTGGCGGTCTTGAGGTACTCGTTCAGTTTCGCAATCGTCTCGGCACCATTGGGCTGGGCCTTGACCTGGGCAAGGACTTCCTTGCGCGCGGCATCGCGCGTCTTGCCCTGCTGCTCGAGCGCTTTCACGTCGGCGACATAACCCAAGTAAATGCGGCGATACCGCTCCATGATGGCCGCCTTGTCGACCTTGTCGGCAATAGCCTTGTAGATTCCGAAGGGGGCGACATCCAACGCCTCGACAACCGCGCCAGCCGCTTTGACCGAAATCTTAGATTTCAGAACTTCAACCGGCGTGCGCTCCTTCTGCCATGCGGCGACTTTATCCTCGCCCGCGGCTCCTCCGGTTGCACAACCGCTCACTATACCCGCGAACGCAATTGCGCCCATTGCCATTTTAATTTTATTCATATTTAATCTCCTTATCTGACTTTTGCTTACTTATCTTTAGTATCATCTTGAACCTAGACGAAGTTCAATGCGATATTTCCAACAATTGGAAATCTTTCAAATTTTGCGAGCCGGTTTCCTCTCCATACTGCCTTCATCTCGGCGAATCTTACGCGAGATTTTGATTTCCTTTTCTCTTCCAAAAGAACAGCACTATTTTATCATCTCCCGGCATAGATTTCCATTTCCGAATTGTGCTAACATCTTTGTTTTTGTCGCCTGTTTTCGTATTTGTCGCCGGAATTCACGAATTGTCGTTCTGCCGCCCGCGGAACTGGTGCGGCGAACGGCCCGTGCGGGTCTTGATGAACGTCGAGAAATGCGCGACGGAGATGAACCCGGCCCGCTCGGCGACCTCCGAGACGGACAACCGCGTATGCCGCAGAAGCGAAACGGCAAGCCGCGTCTGTTCCTTGCGGATAAATTCCGCCGGCGTATCCAGCCCCGCCTTCAGGAACGCCGCGTGCAGGCACGACCGGCTCACGCCCAATCCGCGGCAAAGCGGCTCCAGCCGCACGATGCGGTTCGCGAGATTCGTCCGCATGAGGCCGATCGCGTCGAACACCAGGCCATTCCCGTTCGCCCGCAAGTCGCGCGCCATCGTCCGCAGGATATCCGTCAAGAACGCAAGATACGGCTCGGGTTCCGCGGCGTTTTCCGCGGCGTTCGCCTCCAGCCGGCGCTTCACCTCGCTCAGGCTCTCGTACTGCGGGGCGGTGCGCCCCTGCGCAAGGTCGTAGAAACCCAGGCTGTCGGCGTACGGTTCGGCCCCGCGGCCCGTGAAAACGCCATACACCAGCCGGTTCGCCGCCTCCAGCGCCCAGACGGACACCCGATGCCCGGCATAGATGACCAGCATGTCGTCCGCCTTCAGTTCGATCGGGTGCGCGGCGCCGTCTACCTCCAGGCGGAACGCGCCCTCGTAGCAGCGCAAAATGCGCAAATCCCCCAGATACATGTTGCGTATCACGCATCCGGCGGGCGTTCGCACCTCCGCCAACGTACGCACATGCACGTCGCGGACCGCTTCCGGACGCGTGTCCGGACCGGTCGCTTCTGTCCAAGTTCTGTCTTTTTCTTCGCTCATGCAACTCCCTGGCCATTCCTCTTCCAACACGAGCGAAGAAGCGGGCACACTCCCTCCCCTCGTGTCTCCAATGAGGCTGTAGGATGCCCTTGAGAAGCACACAAGAACAGGGGAATGTGCCCGCAAGCGGACACATTCCTCGTCTCGTACGGCCTTCTCAAGACGAAACTTCCTACATTTCATTGAAGCCGACGATGCGCGGAACGCAACTTTTCTGTATTTATGGCCGCCCTTGAGACGCCGCGCCTTCGCGCGACCTCCTCCGGACGACACAAACAGTATAGCAATATCGGACTGATATTGCAAGAGCCGATTCCTTGCGCACGGATATCGGGCAAGCGTTCGACCGCCCGTCGACATCCTACTCCATACTGCCCCGTCCGAAAGAAATCTTACGCGGAAATCCGGGAATTTCAGCCGGACGCATGCTAATCGCCGGCGTCTGGCCGCGGCATCCTGCCGGGCGCATCCTTTCGCCTCGCACGTCCTTCCGGCGAGACGGGGTGGCCGTTCCGGCGCAACGGCATCGCGGTTCCGGCGCAACGGCATCGCG
>ERZ808286.1757-NODE-1757-length-10148-cov-5.972555_pt1 | contig 10148 bp, 15 predicted proteins | sample MGYA00521276_ERZ808286 | MGnify/ENA primary metagenome ERZ808286 (study PRJEB31516, sample SAMN03275607) | gut metagenome | biome: mammalia-associated habitat; material: feces | host: Papio cynocephalus | place: Kenya | collected 2012-08-01 ... | reverse complement strand
TTGAGGGAATCTGTGTTTGCACAAATCCAGTGGGCTATTGACGCGCTGGGCGTGTCTGACCTGTGGGCATGTACTGTATCGCCTATGCGCTGCACCTACCTTCCTACAGGCGCGCAGATCATCTTTCGAGGGCTGGACGATAACAGCAAAATTAAATCCATCAAGCCCGCAAAGGGCTTTTTCCGGTGGGTCTGGTTCGAGGAATTTTCAGAGCTGCCCGGTGAGAATTTTGTACGCTCTGTAATGCAGTCTGTAGGCCGTGGCGGTAAGCCTGTGGTGTTCCGCAGCTTCAACCCGCCTGTGTCTCTGAACAACTGGGCAAACAAATTCATCCAGCAGCCCAACGATGAAGCATTGACCCTGCACACAGATTACACCCAGGTGCCGCCTGAATGGCTGGGCGAGGTGTTTCTGAACGAAGCGCAGCGCATCCAAGCTCTGAATCCCAAAGTGTACGAGCATGAGTATCTGGGCGTCCCTACCGGCAGTGGCGGCGAGGTATTCACCACGCTGGAAGTGCGAGAGATCGCGGACGAAGAACTTGAAATGCAGTGTTACCGCTATGTCGGCGTTGACTTCGGCTTTGCGTCTGACCCTGCTGCCGTTGTGGCTCTGTACTACGATCGCAGCACCGAGACCATCTATTTTGCGGATGAGATTTACAAGCGCGGTCTGTCGAATGAAGCCCTTGCCGCCGAGATCAGAGCGCACGGCCTTGACCATGTGGGCGAGAGCAGGAAGAACCCTGTCACAGGCGCAGAAACAGCCCCGGAACAGGTTATTTATTGCGACTGTGCCGAACCCAAGAGCATCATGGACTTGCGCACATACGGCTTGCAGGCGCGGCCATGCACCAAGCGCCCCGGCTGTGTAAACTATCGCATCAAGTGGCTGCAAAAAAGAACGCTTGTAGTTGACCCACGGCGCACGCCGAACATCTACCGCGAGTTTTCGCAATATGAGTACGACACGGACAAGGACGGGAATTTTCTGCCCAGCGTGCCAGATCGGGACAATCACACGATAGACAGTGTCGCATACAGCCTTGACCGTCTTATTTTCAACAAGAACGAAGGAGCGTAAAACCATGCTGGAAATGCATCTGACTTGCCCGAACTGCAAAAAGACCTTTGTTATTTATGATTGGCAGCTGTGGAGAGACAGCGAGGAAAACGAGAGCTTTCAATGCCCCTGCTGCCATACTGTCCCGGATGAAGAAGCCTGCTACCGCCTGAAAGATGGCTTTTTGGAGCTGTGCGACGTTGACCGGCATTGGAACCACGACAAGGAAAGCGCACCGCTGCCGCCTGAAAAACAGAGCTGGCATATCGAGGTAAAACCGGGCTGATAACACACTGAAAAGAAAAAGTGTGTTAAATAGTGTGTTATGACAAAAAGAAAAGACCTAGATTTCAACGAATCTAGGTCTTTTTCTGTGGAGCGGGCAATGGGAATCGAACTAATAAACCGCGTTCCAACGCTGTAAAACGCTGAGTTTTATCCTCTTGCCAGCGCTATTTTTATCTTGAATCATGTATCATTCTACGCACTATGCAAGAATGTTGGAAACAACTGTGTGTTAAAAAGTGTGTTACAAATCAGCCGTTTCCCAGCAGTTTGAGAAATGCAGCATTGACGGCCTGAGCGGTGTTTTCCGCGTCCCCGGTGAGGGCGTGGGAATACTGGCCGAAAGTGTCCATGTTCTGGCTGTGGCCTACCAGCTCTTTGATTTCACCCGCTGGCAGCGTCTTGACCACGGAAACAAAGGTGTGCCGCAATTCGTAAACTGATATTCTGTCAATGCCGTTCGCCTTGCAATAGGCCTGCCAGCGCTTCCAGTAGTACAGTTCGCTGCTGATTTCAAACACGCTTTCCCGTTTCCCTGTCACTGCCCGCTGCTGTTCCAGCACGGCACGGGCAAGGCCAGACAGCACGAAAGAACGGATTGCATTCTGGTTTTTGCCCTGCGTTTCCTCGCCGTGGATGTTGATAGACCGGCGCACGTTCACCGTGTTGCCCTGCACATCTGCCCAGCGCAAACCCAGCAGCTCCCCCGGCCGCAGGCCTGTGAGCGTCTGGAAACGGTAGGCGTGTATAAAGTCATCATGCACTCGCTTGCCCCTGTAAAGCGTTGTATCAATGCTGAACAGCTTTACCAGATCGGCAGGCTGTAACACGCTCTTGCCCTTGTAACGGGCGCTGGCGGGTATCTGAACATCCTCCGGCAGGAACGTGGAAAGCTTTGCTTTGCGGCAGTATTTGCAGAATGCCCGCAGATCGCTGGCGATAAGCTGCAACGTTTTCCGGCTCTTGCCAGCGGCAGCGGCCTTGTTGATGATGGTTTGCAAGTCCGCATCTGTCAGGGCGTTGACCCTCTTTTTGCCCACGATCGGCAGCACCCAAGTGCGCCAGCGACTTTCTACGGGCTTCCAGTTGCCCGTGCTGGTGGTAAGTTTGAGATCATCTATCCAGAGCTGATAGACGTTCTCGACCCGGCCAGACTTGACCGCAATATCATTTTCTAACCACGCATCAGCCTTTGCATTGGCTTCCCGCTGGCCTGTGCGCCCCGGCGTGGAGCTGTAAAACTGTTTGCGCACGCCGTCTTTCTGCACGGCTATGCGCCAGCGCTGGTATTTTTCTTCCCATTGCGCCGTGTTGGTTCGCCTGCCCATGTGCTGCACCTCTTGACAATAATTGAAATATAATTATAATATAAGCATGGAAACAATACAATTTGAATGGGACGAAAACAAGAACCAAATCAACCAGCACAAGCACGGTGTTTCGTTCCATGAAGCAAAAACGGTATTTTATGACGAAGAAGCGTTAGTGATTGATGACCCGGAGCATTCAGAAACGGAGGACAGATTTATCATTCTCGGCCTGAGCAACAAGGCAAATCTGCTTGTGGTGTGTCACTGCTACCGCGCGTCTGATACCGTTATCCGCATTATCTCAGCCCGGAAAGCCACAAAGACCGAATCTAAATACTATGGAAAGTGAGGTTTGTACTATGCTTCCTGAATATGATTTCTCTAACGCCAAGAAAAATCCTTATGCAAAGGCCCTGAAAAAGCAGATCACTATCAACATTGACAGCAATACCATTGACTATTTCAAGGCACAGTCTGAGGATGTGGGCATCCCCTATCAGACCCTTATCAACCTGTATTTGAAGGACTGTGTAGCAAACAAGCGCCACCTGTCCATGTCGTGGCCAGAAACTAAAATCGGTTAATAAAGTATCATGCCCGCCCGGCTCTGCGCTGGACGGGCTTTTATTATCCCCGCCGCCTGCTGTGCTCTGTGCAGCGGGCTTATTTTTTATCAGGAGCATATACAAGAGCTTCCAAATCTTCGGCTAATTTTATTGCAGCTGCATCATTTTCTTTATATACATTCCATATTTCCACAAAAACAGCATCCGAATTGCCGTTGTACTTTCCCCACAGATCATCTATTGCAATCTGAACGGCAGCTTTTTTCTGAACATCAGATTTTAGCGATTTGAACAAAGCATAAGCGTGTTTTTTGGCACTTCCGACAGGGGTTGAATCAATCCATATCGCCCCTTTGCTGTATTCATCATCTGGACGCTGTGGGATATAGGCAAAAAGGATTTCAGGTGCGACCGAATAACGCCGCGACATATCCAGAATGACACGTTCTCGCTCTTGATTATAAGTCGAAACGTCCCACGGCTCCCCATTGTCCCTTGCAAGTGTTTCAGCTGCCCAAAGTTCGCTTTTAGCTTCTCTTTTGGCCGTTTCTATCTGTTCATCAATCGGATAAAAGGCTTCAACTGGAATATTTAGAGCCGTAGCTATTTTTGAAAGTGTTTCTTTTCGTGGTTCTCGCTTATTTCGTTCATACTGCTGAAGCGTAATTGTAGCAACTCCAGCTTTTTCTGCAAGCTCTTTTTGGGTTAGCCCGTACGCATTCCGAAGATTTTTAATCATTTCACCAATATTCAAGCTCTTCTCCCCTTCCTATTAGAAATATATCACATTCAAAAAGCGCATTCAATACGAATTTGAAAATTTCAAGAAAAGCACTTGACGCATTCAATACGAATGTGTATAATACTAGACACAGGACATTCAAAACGAATGCCAGAAAGGAAGTGAGTTTAGTGTCTAAATCCATTGTCGTTGACCGTGTAAAGGTCATTGCAGAGATGGCACGCCAGAATCTGACCGGCGAAGAGCTGGCACAGAAAGCCGGTGTAGGCCGCAGCGCAGTTATTAAAATGCGTAAGGGGCAACCCGTGTGGCGTACTACCGCAGGCCACGTTGCAAATGCTCTTGGCGTGCCGCTGGACGATTTGAAAGGAGAGGTGTGACCGTGTACCGTAGGTTCCATAAATTGCGCGTCCGGTTCGCTGAACTCGATATGTCGCAGGCAGAAGCCGCCCGCCGCGCGGGCATACCGCCCAGTACACTGACCGCACGCATGACGGGCAGGCTGCCTTTCACCGCGCGGGATATTGCAGGCCTGTGCAAGGCGCTGGACATTCCCACAAGTGAGATCGGCGCATACTTTTTTGAAGATGAGCCAAAACCGAAAGTCGGGTGATAAATTGAACTCTATTGCTGAAGCCGTAAAGAACCACGATGAAGCAAAGGCTTTTGCCCCTGCTGGCCGTGAGGATTTTTTGCACTATCTTGACACCGTGACCACCGAAGAAGCGCTATTCTCGCGGCTTACCTATTGGATGGTGTTCAAGGGACTGCCCGCAGAGCAAAACGAAAAGTACGAGCTGGTACGCCAGCGCGCACTTGAATTGAAGCTCTGGAACGGTCTGGACTTGAAAATGGAACGCTGGAAGGAAGCAATCCCGGCAGAGTACAAAAGCATGGGGAATGAAGCGTTTTCGGCCTTGATCGGGCAGGACTATGCCGACTACATAAACGGAACCAAGCCCCAGCAGAGCAAGGCGCAGGCATTGCAGCCCTTTACGTCCAAGCAGCTTTCAGAAATGACCCTGCCGCCTATTCGATATGTGGTCGATGGCGTAATACCTATGGGCATGGGGCTGTTAGTGGCAAAGCCGAAGATCGGCAAGAGCTGGATGGTGCTGGACCTGTGCTTATCTGTGGCCGCTGGTGTGCCCTTTCTGGGCTTTCAGACGCGGCAGCACGGCACACTGTATCTTGCCCTAGAGGATGGCGCAAGCCGGATGCAAGCCCGCATTTTGAAGGTGCTGGACGGAAAGCCCGCGCCGGAAGCTGCACGGATTCTGTTCAAAGCTCCACGGATGGACGAGGGCTTGTTGGATGCTCTGGGTGTTCTGCTGGATGATAACCCGGACATTCACCTTGTTTGCATCGACACCCTATCGAAGATCAGGCCAAAGGCAAAGGCGTACGAAAACGCATACGACGCTGACTATGATTTTGTGGGCAAGCTGAAAGAGTTTGCAGACAACCGCGGTATTTGTGTGCTGCTGGTTCATCACACAAGCAAGCGCAAGGCTGATGATTCTTTCGAGAACATCAACGGCAGCACCGGCATCATGGGCGCTTCGGACTTCACCATTATTTTGGACAAAAAGAACCGAATGGACGATGAAGCATCGTTCGTCCTGACTGGCCGCGATATTGAACAGCAAGACCGCGTTGTGGCTTTTGATAAAGCCCGCTGCAAGTGGACGATGCAGGGCACGGCGGCAGAGATCGCGGAACAGCGCCGTATTGCAGCCTATGAAACAAACCCCGTTGTTAAAACCCTGCGGGAGCTGCTTTTACAGGGTGACGGCACATGGACAGGCAGCGCCCAAGCATTGAACGACCTGGGCAAGCGATACGCCGGTGAAGAACTCGCCCCCACTTCGCAAGCGCTGGCAAAGATCATCACCGAACTGGAACCGCTGCTTTGGGAGCGGGATGCTATTAAACATTGGGTGACGAAACACGGAACCAGCAGCCGAAACCATGTTTTTAGGATGAACCGAACGGACAATACAGCCCCGGACATAAAAGCGGTTCAACTGGAATGCATTTAACTGTAAAAATTCATTCAAATCATTCATTTTATTCACTTACATTTAGCGTGTGGAACGAAATGAATAAAAAGAATGAAAATTTATAGTCCACCCAAAGGAGCACCATGAAGCATACCTATTACAGCACCTGCCCCATTTGTGGGGCAAACCTTGACCCCGGTGAAAAATGTACCTGCACCGCAGAACCGAAGGGGGGTGACACCATGAACGAGAGCACCGACCGCACCGGTTACATTGCCGCTATCACCAAGCTGCTGGAAAAAGCAGACCTTCGGGTGCTGCGGCTTATCTGGATCCACGCCAAAGGGCTGACCCGCTAACCAAGCCGACCCGGCCTAAACTGGCCGTGTTAATAATTTTTGAGTGGCCTGTAAGGCCAGAAAGGACAATTATCATGGTTGATTTCAAACTTACCGCAGACGGCAAAGTCGATGTGAACAGCGTCAATATCGAGCTGGCAGCGAAGGACGACCCCGAAACCTGCAAGAAGGTGGAGGACTTCTGCGCCCATCTGGACGCATACCAGTCCTCTTTGTCGATTCCTGACACTGTGGTTGACGATCTGAACACGCTGGCGGCAGAGATTGGCAAGGCCGCAATGTACTACGGCTACATTGAGGGAACGAAGGATGCTGGCAAGGCTTTTGTTGCCATGATGCAGGCCAGAACTTCTGACCCTTGCAGCGTTGACATTCTCGATGTTTCTCTTGATGAGCAAGCCTTGCTCATCATTCCGCGCGAAGTCCGTACACAGTGCGAACCGCTGGTTAATGCAGCGAATGCCCTGACGGAAGCCCTGAACGACCTGCCTATTAGCATCGGGAATAAGAACGCCCTTGCAATGCTGGCCGCTGATCTGATGGCACAGGCAGAGCAGGAAGGTGTGAAGAACGGCGTTGATGCCTATACGGATTTCACCCGCGACATGACCCCGGAGAAGTTCGCAGAGCTTGAAGCGTCTGTCAAAGGCAATTCTATGCCGTCCTGATTAAGACCGCCGACAAACAAAAAGCCGCTCACGCTGTACCAGCAGCGAGGGCGGCGAGTGGCGGTATAGTTTGGCGACCGTACCGCCCTCATTTTATCAGAAAAGAGAGGGATTTTCAATGACGTTATACCATTTTCAGTGCCTTGCCCCGTTCTTCGTGTGGTGCCTGATCGGTGCCGTGGGCTGCTGGTTCAGCGGCAATCTGTAAGGGGGCTTGCAGCATGACACCTTTGCAGGAGCTTGCCGAGCTGATTAAGGACATGACCCCGGAACAGCTGATTACTATACGCGAGATCATCAAGCAGAACCACCGCGCAAATGCTCTGGGTTTGATGATCGACTGCGACCAAAGCACCGGCTTCCTCTTTATCGCAGACCATGAAACTAACGCCGTTGTCGCACCGCCGCCCATGAATCTGCCCAGTGTGACAGCATGGCTGGACGATTACGAGAAGGAAGCAGTCGAAGAATGACATTGCAAGGTGAAATTCTTGCAGTTAAGTCCGCTTTATGGTACAATAAGAGCACGGTACAAGCGCTCTTTTGAACCATTACAAATAGTAAAATTTAACGGTGGTACGTGGAGTACATAGCGCCACCCCCCACCCCTGAGAGCGTGTTACAGCCCCGGAAAGGCTGCTGCACGCTCTTTTTATTTGCCGGAGGTCAAACTATACCATGAAAAAACGGAAGCTCAAGAAGTGCCCTGTATGCGGCGCTGTGATGTGGAACTTTGCGGATGAAAGCCGCTGTCTTGAATGTGCAGCATGGGAAGCTCAGGACGAAAAGGAACGGGCACGCGTGCGCACTCTGGCATGGGCTGCATACCATGAGGAGCACGGCGAGCCGCTGTCGCTGGGAGAAGCTGCTGTAATGGCTGATGCTCTGGGCCTGACCTACGGCGCATACAGTCTACAGTTGTCCCAGCAGAAACGTAAAGTGGCAACAAATTGACATTGCATAGTATTATATTTGCATTTCACAACAGAATGTGGTATACTGAGCATAGCAGGCGGTTTATAGCGCCGTCCGGCTCCTGACGTGCCTTTGCTGCACGGTCTGGCTGTGGGAGTGCCATGACCCACGATCAGAGCGCGGCAGCATTGCAGGAGCGGACATACCCATACACCGGCCTTGTCCTTTCGCCGGTGTGCCATGCTTGGCAATAAGGTGCCGCCTGCTGCTTTTTACGTTACTCATACGGAATAATGAGGTGCTATCAATGGAGAATCCTATCACTACCCCCAGCGCCGCCCAGCAGGCCGAAAATAACGGCTCTGGACGGACTTTTACCCAAGACGAAGTAAACACCATCGTTGCGGACAGGCTTGCCCGTGAGCGCTCCAAGAGTGCCGAGCGCGTGGGCGACCTTGACGCACGAGAAAAAGACCTGAAAGCCCGCGAGGAAGCGTTTGAAGCCAAAAGCCAGCGCTTCAACCAGTGGGAAAGCCGGGAAGCCTGCAAGCAGTATCTGACTGACAACCATATCAGCACGGCGCTGCTGGATAAGCTGGACACGTCCGATGTGGAAGCGTTCAAAACCGCTGTAAAGGCGGTGCAGAGCGTCACCGATGGCGGCTTTACTGTCACCAAGACAGTACAGGGCGCAAAGGTGGACACCCCGCCGCTGTGGCTTTCCAAACCTGACGAGGATAAGAGCTCCATTGCAAAGCGTGCTTTCGGTCTGAAAGAGTAAGAGGCTCTAATATATGATCGAATATGCAACCGATTTTCAGCCCGCTGTTGACGAGCTGTTTGCATCTGAATCCAAAACCGCCCTTGTGACGAATAAGAACTTCACATGGACGGGCGCGCACACCATCAAGATTTACAAGATCGGCAGCGCATCCATGAACGACTACCAGCGCAACGCAAAGGTGCTGGACGGCAACAAAAGCCGCTACGGCGTGATCGAAACGCTGGAAGCAGGCACCGAGGAAATGACCATCACTCAGGACAGAAGTTTCACGTTTGCGATTGACAAGCTCGATCAGGACGAAACAAAGGCCGCTCTTGCTGCTGCATCTGCTCTGGCACGCCAGCAGCGTGAAAAGGTCATTCCCGAACGTGACAGCTATATCTATTCTGTCATGTGCACAAAGGCTGGTATCAAGCCTGAAGCGGAAGCCCTGACCGCTGACAACATCTATCAGAAGATCGTTGCGGCAGGCGTGGCAATGGATGAAGCAGAAGTTCCCCAGGACGGGCGTGTGCTGATTCTCACCCCGACCAACTATGCACTGCTGAAAGCGTCCTCTGCCGTGTTCCAGAATAGTGACATCGGCGTTGAACTGCGCAAGCAGGGTGTTGTAGATCGTCTGGACGGCCTGAATGTGGTCAAGATCGCATCCAACCGCCTGCCGGAGCACTTCGGCTTCATGATCGCGCATCCCTGCGCTACTGTTGCACCTACCAAGCTGGAGCAGTACAACGTGCATCAGGACCCGCCCTTTATTTCCGGTTCGCTGGTCGAGGGCCGTATCACTTATGACGCGTTTGTTTTGACGAACAAGAGCAAGGCGATTTTTTATCAGGCAACCGCCTGATATGGCATCATCTGGGCGCATGGGGCAACCTGTGCGCCCTTTTTATATCGAGGTGAGTATATTTGAAGGTCAAACTTTCAACCCCCGCAGAAGTGCGCCGCACGCTGTCCAAGATCGCAAATATGCTGCTGAATAACCAGATCGACCCGCAGCGGGCAACGGCTATTACAAATTGCTGCAACAGCGTTTTGAACTGCATCCGCATTGATGAACAGCAGAAGAAGCTGGCAGAGCTGGAGAAGCTGCTGGACGAGGTGGAAGCGAATGGAGCTTGACCGGCTGGAAAAGCGCATCCGGGCGCTGCAAGCCCGGAAAGCGGCCAGAGCCGCCACGTTTGAGCGCGTGCAGGGAATAGACCCAACCGAGCATGAAGCCGCTGTATACCACACTCTACACGCGGATATAGCAGCGGATGCACACACCTACTACAACTTGCCCGGCGGGCGCGGCTCCTGCAAGTCCTCTTTTGTGTCGTTGGAGATCGTGGACGGCATTATGAAAGACCCCACGGGAAACGGCTCTGCTGTCGTGTTCCGTAGGTGGGGCAGCACCTTGAGGGAATCTGTGTTTGCACAAATCCAGTGGGCTATTGACGCGCTGGGCGTGG
>ERZ808286.1749-NODE-1749-length-10172-cov-3.870515_pt1 | contig 10172 bp, 9 predicted proteins | sample MGYA00521276_ERZ808286 | MGnify/ENA primary metagenome ERZ808286 (study PRJEB31516, sample SAMN03275607) | gut metagenome | biome: mammalia-associated habitat; material: feces | host: Papio cynocephalus | place: Kenya | collected 2012-08-01 ... | reverse complement strand
GCCGTGTCCGACAATCCGGCCGGTCCCTTTAAGGACGCTTTGGGCAAACCGCTCATCGGCAACATCGTTAACGGTGCACAGCCCATCGACCAGTTTGTCTTTAAGGATGACGACGGCGAGTATTATATGTATTACGGAGGCTGGGGACATTGCAACATGGTGCGCATGACGCCCGACCTGCTCGGCATCCGCCCGTTCAAGGACGGCACCACCTATAAGGAAGTAACACCCGAAAACTACGTGGAAGGCCCTTTCATGCTCAAGCGCAAGGGCAAGTATTATTTCATGTGGTCGGAAGGCGGATGGACAGGCCCCAACTATTTTGTGGCCTACGCCATCGCCGACAGCCCCTTCGGCCCGTTCAAACGCATCGGCCGCATCATCGAGCCCAATCTTGATATGGCCAACGGAGCAGGCCACCATTCTGTAATAAAAGGACGCGGCAAGGACGAATACTATATTATCTATCACCGCCGCCCACACACCGAGACCGACGGCAACAGCCGCGAGGTGTGTATCGAGCCCATGAAGTTTGACAAGGACGGTTACATCCTGCCCGTAAAAATCACGACAACAGGCGTCAAAGCCAGTCCTTTGAAATGAGTGTACACACGCAACCGATTTGCTCCCTTTGCTTTTAAAAACAAAGGGAGCAAATCAAAAACAAAAGGGAGCAAATTCCGTCTCGGACGCAGCAAATCGGAAGACTACCGCACCTGCACCCGCGAAAATAATAATAGCCGGCAATGTCTTTCGTCATAAAAAACCACTAAATTTGCAGTTGATACAACAAAGTTCATGGCAAAAAAACAACCAAAAGCATCACCGTTCAAAAGGTTAACAGACATATTCCGAATCAGAGAAGAACTGAAAGGCGAAACACTGCATTTTCTTCTCGGGCTGTGCCTCTTATTGGTATCTGTTTTCATGATAATGGCCTTCACGTCCTATATGCTGACCGGTTCAAAGGACCAAAGTATCCTCGAAGCTGCAGCCTTGGGAAAACCTTTGCAGGGAAGCCCCGACATAGAGAATGCCACGGGCTTTTGGGGTGCAAGAATGGCCTACTTTTTCCTAAACAACTGCTTCGGAATAGCCTCCTATTTCATTCCGCTGTTTCTCATATTCGCATCCATGAAGCTGATGCGCACATACCGGGTGCATCTGTGGCGCAAGTTTCTGAACTACGCATTCCTCATGATATGGATGTCAGTGGCACTTGCCTTTTTCGTTCCCGACAGCCTGCTCGAAAATCTGTCGTTTGCCCCCGGCGGCAACCACGGCAGGCATATTTGCGACAGCATCACACTCCAAATAGGCAAACCCGGCCTGTTCATCCTGATTCTTGCCACGGCAGTATGCTACCTTATCTACCTGAGCAAACGCACCATCATCTTTATCCGGAAGCTGATGCATCCGCAAGATTTCATTGCCAGATCAAAGTGGAAAAGCAAACCTGCTCCAACCCCTGAAAACACACCCGAACCGGCCCGGCACGAATTTACGGATCAGCAGCCCGTTGAAATCGACCTGACCGACGATGCCCATACCGAACCGGCAGCACCTGACGAAGCAGCCAACCGGTCCCGACAGCCCCGAAAAGCTTTGGCAGACACTGAGGACGAGCGGCAGGAAGAGCCATCGTTTACAATTGACAGCCCCAAAGCCGAAGCACCGGCCGAAAGCAAAATGCCCAGTGAAGACTACGACCCCAAACTTGACCTGGAGCTTTACAAATATCCCACCCTCGGGCTGCTCAAAAAATATGACGAGCCGCACAATGCCGTCGATATGGCCGAACAGACCGAAAACAAGAACCGCATCATCACCATCCTTCACAATTTCGGCGTAGAGATTTCAAGCATCAAAGCCACCGTAGGCCCCACCATCACACTCTACGAAATAACACCGGCACAGGGAGTGCGCATCGCCAAAATCAAGAACCTCGAAGACGACATCGCACTGAGTCTGAGCGCACTCGGAATACGCATCATCGCTCCCATACCCGGCAAAGGCACCATAGGCATCGAAGTGCCCAACAAAAAGCCCAACATCGTATCCATCGAAAGCATTCTGAACAGCAAGAAGTTTCAGGAAAACGACTTCGAACTCCCCATAGCACTCGGAAAGACCATCACCAACGAAGTATACATGGTCGACCTGGCCAAAATGCCGCATCTGCTCGTGGCTGGTGCCACAGGACAGGGAAAATCGGTGGGACTGAATGCCATTATCACCTCACTGCTCTACAAAAAGCATCCTTCCGAGCTCAAGATGGTGCTTGTCGACCCCAAAAAAGTCGAATTCAGCGTCTATGCCCCGCTGGCCAACTATTTCCTTGCGAAAGTTCCCGACGAAAACAGCGATCCCATCGTTACAGACGTGACAAAAGTGGTTCGCACACTCAAAAGCCTGTGCCAGGAGATGGACGACCGTTATCTGCTGCTCAAAAAAGCCGGATGCAGGAACATCAAGGAATACAACGCCAAGTTCAAGGCACGCCAGCTGAACCCCGAGAAAGGCCATCGCTTCCTGCCCTACTTCGTTATCATCATCGACGAATTCGGTGACCTCATCATGACAGCAGGAAAGGAAGTCGAACTGCCCATCGCCCGCATAGCCCAGCTGGCACGCGCCGTAGGAATGCACATGGTCATTGCCACACAGCGCCCTACCACCAACATCATCACGGGAACCATCAAAGCCAATTTCCCGGCGCGCATGGCCTTCAAAGTAACTTCGCAAATAGACTCGCGCACCATTCTGGACCAACCGGGAGCCAACCAACTGATAGGAAAAGGCGACATGCTGATATTGGCCGGCTCGTCCCTGCCGGTACGCGTGCAGTGCGCCTTTATCGACACGCCCGAAGTAGAACGCGTCAACGAATTCATATCAAAGCAACAAGGCTATCCCGGACCCTATGAGCTGCCCGAAATAGCCATGGACGACAACGGTTCGGCAGGCAGCCGCGGAGATATCGACGACAACGAAAAACTCGACCCCCTCATCGAGGAAGCAGCACGCCTGATTGTCATCCATCAGCAAGGTTCAACATCACTCATACAGCGCAAGTTTGCCATCGGATACAACCGCGCAGGCCGTCTGATGGACCAGCTCGAGAGAATGGGCATAGTGGGACCTGTCAACGGCAGCAAACCGCGCGATGTATTATGCAACGACGAGAACGACCTGCAAGCCAAACTAAGCAACTATAAATCCTAAACAACTATACAATGAAACAAGCACTTCCGTTCATACTGCTGCTATTCAGCTTCACGCTTGCAGCTTCGGCCAAAACCGACAAAAAAGCAAAAAACATTCTTGACAAAACCGCTGCAGCCCTGAAAAAGGCCGGCGACATAGAAACGCAATTCACTGCCACCAGCTTTAAAGGCGAAAAAGAAACAGGACGCATGACAGGAAAACTCTACCTGCACAAAGAAGCATTCCATCTGGTTTCCGACAAAGTAATTTACTGGTACGACGGCAAAACCATGTGGAACTTTGTGAAAGAAAACAACGAAGTAAACATCAGCAATCCTCCGTTCTATGATCAACAAGCCATGAATCCCTACACCGTCATCAGCCTATACAGAAAAGGCTATGAATACGACTACGGCGAAAGCACCCTGCGTGGAAAGTCATGCTATTGCATACACTTGCGTTCCATCGAAAAAACACAGAAAATCAAGGAAATGTATCTCGACATCGACAAAACTACCTTTTATCCCGTCTGCATACGAATGCGCAGAGGCAACGACGGATGGACCCGCGTGAGCATACACGCATACAGGGACCACCAAAAATACAATGAAGACAAATTCCGTTTCAAAAAGGAAGAATATCCATCAGCAGAAATCATAGACCTGAGATAAACCATTATGGAAAGAATCAAAAGCCTTATACTGGGCTCGGGACCGGCAGGCTTTACCGCCGCCATCTACATAGGACGCGCCGGATTCAAGCCGGTTATTTACGAAGGACTGCAACCGGGCGGACAACTGACCACAACGACCATCGTCGAAAACTTTCCCGGATTTCCGGAAGGCATCGATGCCAACGAACTGATGGACCGGATGCGCAAGCAAGCCCTGCGTTTCGGTGCCGAAATACGTCCGAACATCGCCGTCAAAGCCGATTTGAGCAAACAGCCCTATCGCATTACGTTCGATGACGGCAGCGAAGTCGAAGCCGACAGCATTGTAATTGCAACGGGAGCAACCGCCAAATACCTCGGACTGGCCGACGAAGAAAAATACAAGGGCGAAGGGGTCAGCGCATGCGCCACATGCGACGGATTCTTTTACAGAAAAAAGACAGTGGCCGTCGTAGGCGGAGGCGACACAGCCTGTGAAGAAGCCGAATACCTGTCAACATTAGCCAATAAGGTTTATCTCATCGTTCGAAAGCCCTACCTGCGCGCTTCCGACATTATGCAAAAACGCGTAAAGGAGAATCCTAAAATCGAAATCCTCTTTGAAACCAACACCACCGGGCTTTTTGGCGAAAACGGCGTTGAAGGCGCACACGTAGTCTATCGGAAAGGCGAAGCCGACGAGAAAAAATACGACATAGCCATTGACGGTTTTTTCTTAGCCATCGGCCATAAGCCCAACAGCGATATCTTCAAGCCGCAAGTCAGGACAGATGAAGCCGGATACATAATAACCGAGGGAAGCAGCCCTCGCACTGGCATTGAAGGCATATTTGCCGCAGGCGATGTGGCCGACCCACACTACCGGCAGGCAATTACCGCAGCCGCATCGGGCTGCCGGGCTGGAATAGAAGCAAGCCAATATCTCCGCGAAACAGACAAATGAAAAAGCTCAAGCTGCTATTCATCTGCCTCGGGAACATATGCCGTTCTCCGGCGGCACAAGGCATCATGCAGACATTGGTCGACAAAAAAGGTCTAAGTGAAAACTTTTTCATAGACTCAGCCGGTATCGGCAATTGGCATGCGGGACAATTGCCCGACAGAAGGATGCGTACATGCGGGGCACGCCACGGATACGATTTCAACCACCGTGCACGGCAGTTCCGACCGGATGAAGACTTCAACAAATTCGATTACATTCTGGTCATGGACAATCAAAACTATAACGATATATGCGCCAAGGCACACGATGAAGCACAAAAGAGCAAGGTAAAAACCTTGGCTCATTACCTGTGCCATCATCCCGGGCAGCACGACATTCCCGACCCGTATTATGGCAACAGCTCAGATTTCGAATATGTAATCGAATTGCTCGAAGATGCCTGCACAGGTCTTCTGGAAAAGCTCACAGCCCACGCATAAGGCTGCGACGCTGCCTACGGCTTTTCAAACGGTAATAAAGATTGCAGAACGGCTGAACAAGATTATAGTACGGATACATAAAGTAATAGCGACTTCCGCCCAAAGTTGCCGAAGCCTTATTGAACAGTACATCGTCTAAAAGGATGAATATCAGCTCTGCTAAAGCGACGGCCGCAGCATAAATGTATTGCGTGCGCAACACAAACAATACAATCAAAGCGGCAGCAGTCCACAATGGCAAGTGCCAGCACCAGCTCGACAGTCCCCACGCACAGCGTTCCTTACGGCCGCATGAACCCAGATAACGGGCCGATTCGGCTTGAAAGAGTTTCATCGTGCGCCATTGATTCCCACGCAGCGGCGGCAGACGATGAACCCGTGTTTCTTTTCGTATAATGACCCCCGTTCGGCCGGGACGCGCCAAACTGTCGGCAAGTAGCACATCTTCGCCTCCAAGCAGACTGAGATTGGAAGAGAAGCCTCGATTGTCCAAAAACACACTTTTTCTGAAAGCGATATTACCTATGCAACCACCTATGGCTTTCCCATTTCGCCGTTTCGCCGATGCACGGAAAAAACGCATTTGACGCACCATATTATCAAGTGAATAGCGATTGGAACGCCAAGTGCCGTCATCATCATAATCCGTATATCCCAATACAAAATCATGAGCTTCGTCGCAAGCAGCGGCAAGAAAGCCGAGCCTGTCGCTGCTGTCGCTAATGCAATCGCTTTCCGTAAGAACAATCCAATCGTGGCGCGCAGCCTTGACACCCAAGGTCACAGCCAACTTGGAACGGCTCACATAACGAGCCGTTTCGGGAAGAAAAGTGTGGTGCACGTGCGGGAAACTTTGCTCTATGCGTTTTATAACATCCGAAGCACCATCGACCGATGCATCATCGACTACAATTATTTCAAATGCAGGATAGTTCTGCATTGCCAGCAGTTTCAAGTTGCGTTCCAAATCGTCTGCGCGGTTACGGATGATGACAACAACCGAAAGAGGGACACTGCCATCGGCAGGATTCGTCGGAAAAGCGAAATGATATCCCCTCAATCTATATAAAGGGAAACGCAAACAGGCATATATAATCCACGATACCGCCAAAAGAACGACGGCAATAATAACAGGGTAATGCTCCAATATATTCATCTTATCGTTTAAAATCAGGCGTTACAGATTCAGCAAGGACGCATAAGTCCGGCTCTTCTGCGGAATTCGGAACAAACAATGGCTGTTGCCACAGCAACGTTGAGGCTTTCGCTCGTAGCCCGTCCGGCAGGGAAACTCGGCACATAAAGGCGCTTTGATATGCCGGCTGCAACGGCTTCGGATATTCCGCCGCCTTCGCTGCCCATCACAACAAAGCCTTGCTGCGTCAATGGTGTTTCATAAATGTCGGTTCCATCAAGAAAGGTGCCATAGACAGGCACCGCGGCATTTTGCACCAACAGCTCTTTCAGATTTACATTATATATATGTACGCGCGCCAAGGCTCCCATAGTAGCCTGCACGACTTTAGGGCCGTAGGCATCGGCCGTATCGACCGAACAAAATATGTCGGTTATCCCAAACCAATCGGCAATTCTTATTATCGTACCGACATTACCCGGATCCTGCACACCATCGAGAGCAAGACAAAGGCGTTCAGCAGCTATCTGCGATGAAGCAGTTACGGCATCGGGCTTGCGAAAAACGGCCAGAACCTCCTGCGGATGCTGCAGAAAGCTGACACGGCGCAATTCGTCCGATGAGACTTTATCGATTTCGCAATCATGACTTGTTCCAAGATGCACGCGTTCCAGCCATTCGGGCAACGCGGCAATATAGACACAAGAAAAAGCCGATAGCAACTCTCCTACCACTTTTGGCCCTTCGGCGACAAAAAGCCCCGAAGCATCCCTGTTTTTCTTTGCCGCCAATAAACGGATATTCTTGATACGGTTTTTACTAATCATGCCATTTTTGATATTTGCACGCAAAAGTACAACATCTATTCAATATTGAAAAGAAACCTCGCAAGCATATTTCCATTCTTCAGCAACTGCCAAACAAATTAAAACTGGCTTCCACCCCATTCCAAAACGCATGCAAATATCAAGGGACAATGACCAAACAGAACAGGACTTCATATACATAAGCGCAAAATGAGCAGTATATCAACATTTTTTCATAGAAAAAAGAAGGTGAAGGCCTTTTTATATGGACAAAAAATGTAACTTTGCACTCCGTATAAATGAAAGTCACAGTAAAACATATCATAAAATGACAAAAGCAGACATTGTAAACGAGATTTCCAAGAAGACAGGCGTTGATAAGGCGACTGTTTTAGTAACAGTTGAAGCATTCATGAGTGCAGTCAAGGATTCTTTGTCGAATGGTAAGAATGTATACCTGCGCGGTTTCGGCAGCTTCATTCTGAAAAGAAGAGCACCCAAAACAGCCCGCAATATCACAAAGAACACGACAATCATTATCCCCGAGCACAACATACCGGCATTCAAACCGGCAAAGAGCTTTGGCAACTTGGTAAGATAAGAGAATTGTCCATTATAATAAACCATTAAAATTTGAAGCCATGCCAAGCGGAAAAAAGAAAAAAAGACACAAGATGTCTACACACAAGCGCAAAAAAAGACTGAGAAAAAACAGACACAAGAGCAAGTAAACACATCAGCATAAATTGATAGAACAAATCTGAAACTCAAAGAATATGATTTCAGATTTGTTTTTTGTATATATAAACAAGAAAGACAAGTCTTCTTACATGACAAGAGAAATAATTGTAGACGTTCAACCCAAAGAGATTTCCATTGCACTTTTGGAAGACAAAAAGCTCGTGGAGCTGCAGAAAGAAGGGCAGGAAGAATCCTTTTCAGTGGGAAACATGTATATAGCCAAAGTTAAGAAATTAATGCCCGGCTTGAATGCGTGTTTCGTTAATTTGGGGCATGAGCGCGATGCATTTTTACATTATCTTGACTTGGGCACTAATTTCTTGTCCTACCAAAAGTATCTGAAACAAGCCTTAAGCGACAGAAGAAAGCTGCCTTCCATCAGCAACTCGCCCGTATTGCCCATTTTGGAAAAAGACGGAAGCGTTCAAAACACGCTCAAAGTCGGTCAGGAGCTGTTGGTGCAGATCATCAAGGAACCCATCTCCACAAAAGGGCCACGCCTCTCGTGCGAATTATCTTTTGCCGGAAGGTTTCTTGTGTTGATGCCGTTTAACGACAAGATTTCCGTATCGTCTAAAATACGTTCTTCAGCCGAACGCGCACGCTTAAAACAATTGCTGCAAAGCATCACTCCCAAGAACTTCGGTGTAATCGTAAGAACCGTAGCCGAAGGCAAACGTGTTGCGGAATTGGACAAAGAACTGAAAATACTTTTGAAGCGTTGGGAAACAACTATCGCAAACGCTCAAAAAAGCAACAAACTTCCCAAGCTGATATACGAAGAAACCAGTCGCACTGTTGCCTTGTTGCGCGACTTATACAATCCTTCATTCGAAGCCATTCATGTTAACAACAAAAACACTTTCAATGAAGTCAAAGAGTATATCCAACTCATCGCACCGGGAAGCGAAAGCATTGTGAAATTGTATACCGGAGTTGTCCCCATCTTCGACAACTTCTCCATAACCAAACAGATAAAAGCTTTGTTCGGACGCACAGTAACCTACAAACACGGTGCGTATCTCATCATCGAACATACAGAAGCTTTACATGTTGTAGACGTAAACAGCGGAAATCGTTCAAAATCGGCAGAGGGGCAAGAAGAAAACGCACTCGACGTAAACCTCGGAGCTGCCGACGAACTGGCACGGCAATTGCGCTTGCGCGACATGGGCGGCATCATTGTTGTCGATTTCATCGATATGACCAAAGCAGAAAACCGGCAAAAGCTATATGAACGGATGGTACAGAACATGCAGCAAGACCGCGCACGCCACAATATTCTGCCATTAAGCAAATTCGGTCTGATGCAGATTACCCGCCAGCGTGTGCGACCTGCCATGGATGTCAATGTCGACGAAACATGTCCTTCGTGCTTCGGTACAGGTGTTGTCAAATCGAGCATCCTTTTCACCGATACACTCAGCAGCAAAATCAACATTCTGGTAAACGAATTAGGCATAAAGCGCATCAAGCTACACGTACACCCCTATGTGGCTGCCTATATTAACAAAGGCATAATTTCCATCAAAAACAAATGGCAGCTAAAATACGGCCGTGGCCTGAAAATCATTCCGGATCAAAGCCTGGCTTTCCTCCAATATACATTCTATGATGAAGAAGGTCAGGAAATCGATATGAAGGAAGAACAAGAAATGAAGTCTCACAAACCCAAATAAGTCTATGCCCATCAAGGGCGTTTACTTATTAAGCACACAAAAAGACGGCCGCAACGCTTCAAGAGCTATTCGACCGTCTTTTTGTATTCAGGCAACGTCCTATAATATTACAACCTCCATGATACTATATTAAAACCTCCCGGATACAATAAACGAGCCTCTCACATTAAACATGGGAAGCTCTCAGATAGTATGTTGCAGTCTTCTATGTTTAATGTGAGAGGTTCCTATATTGTACATTGCAGTCTTCAACAAAGTATTCGGGAACCTCAAAGCTTTGACAAGGACTCCTCTCAGATACCATTCGAACAACTTGGAATGCATGGAAGCCGCTGTCATTCTAAGCAGAATTTTTTTTGGCACATTATTTGTATTTACCAACGTAAAACTTATAACCAAAAATCAAACATTATGCAGAAAGGTACCATTGGGGTAACAACAGACAACATATTCCCCGTCATAAAAAAGTTCTTGTATAGCGATCACGAAATATTCCTTCGTGAAATAGT
>ERZ808286.1748-NODE-1748-length-10181-cov-4.051353_pt1 | contig 10181 bp, 7 predicted proteins | sample MGYA00521276_ERZ808286 | MGnify/ENA primary metagenome ERZ808286 (study PRJEB31516, sample SAMN03275607) | gut metagenome | biome: mammalia-associated habitat; material: feces | host: Papio cynocephalus | place: Kenya | collected 2012-08-01 ... | reverse complement strand
TCTCGAAGCCGCCATGAAAGCTGACGACCGCGAGCACATCGCTCCTTCCATGTGTTATGCCTATGCAGCATTGACAGAAGGTGCCCCATTCATAATGGGTGCCCCTAACACAACAGTCGACATTCCTGCCATGTGGGAACTGGCCGAAAAGACAAAGATGCCTATCGCCGGAAAAGACTTCAAGACCGGCCAGACGCTCGTCAAGAGCGGATTTGCTCCCATCATAGGGACGCGTTGCCTTGGCTTGAGCGGATGGTTCTCGACCAATATCCTTGGAAACCGCGACGGCCTTGTATTGGACGAGCCCGACAATTTCCGTACAAAAGAGGTGAGCAAGCTGTCAACACTTGAAACCATTTTGAAAGCCGACGTACAGCCGGATTTATATACAGATTACTATCATAAGGTAAGAATCAACTATTATCCGCCGCGCAATGACAACAAAGAAGGGTGGGACAACATCGATATCTTCGGTTGGATGGGCTATCCCATGCAGATAAAAATCAATTTCCTGTGCCGTGACTCGATTTTGGCAGCTCCTTTGTTGCTCGATTTGACACTGTTGAGCGACCTTGCAGCGCGTGCCGGCCGTTATGGCATACAGCGCTTCCTGAGCTTCTTCCTCAAGAGCCCGATGCACGACTATACAAAAGGCGAAGAAGCCGTGAACAACCTGTATCAGCAGTATACCATGCTGAAGAATGCAATCCGCGAGATGGGCGGATACGAAGCTGACGAAGAAATAGATTAAACAACATACAAGACAGGCAACAGGCCTTTTAATGAATCAGTTAAGCGGCCGTTGCCTGTCTTTGTATATGTATGTCTTTACAGATTGAAACTTCCTTGCATGAAGGAGGCTCGGCCTTTCATCGTTATAAATGATAAAAACTGCTTTCCCGTAAACTACAAGAAAACCATATGCTCCTTTTCCAAAATTCGAAATACCATTTTACCTATTCAAAAACCGGCATTTGCAAGCATGGCACATTCAGAATTAAATTGTTGCTTGTAGCGATTTTGCTGTGTGTCTTCCAAGCGGCTGAAGCACAGCGAGAAGCGCGCATAACAGGAGTGGTGACCGATGCGAAGACGGGACTTCCCATCCCTTATGCTTCGGTTCACTATCAGGGAAAGACAGCCGGAACGACAACCGACTACGAAGGAAAATTTTCGGTGGTAAGAATAAATGATGCCTTGCTTGACATTGCCATCATCGGTTATGGAAAACAGACAGTGAAAGTAACAAATGCCACAACAACCCTTTCGATAAAACTCAAGGAAGTAGAGCGGATATTGGGCAATGCCACCGTCAAGGCCAAAAAACAGAAATATAAGCGAAAAGACAATCCTGCCGTTGAACTGATGCGCAAGGTGATTGCGGCCAAAGGCCGGAATGACCTGCATAGACACGATTTTTTCAGTTACAGCAAATATCAGAAGATGACATTTGCCGTCAACGAGTTTACTGAAAAGGTGTATAGCGATGCCAACTTCAAGAACATGCCGTTTTTGAAAAACCATGTAGAGACTTGTCCTGAGACAGGCAAGCTGATTTTGCCGGTTTCTGTACAGGAAACCATGTCAAGGCATATTTATCGCAAGGATCCCGAATCGGAAAAGGATATTATTACCGGCAAACGCGAAGAAGGTGTCAACCAGCTCCTTAATACCGGAGACATTCTCAATACGCTTCTGGAGGATTGCTTTACGGATGTTGACTTGTACAAAGACAATGTGCGTTTGTTGCAATATCCTTTTATCAGTCCCATATCGGATCATCTAGCTCTCAGTTTTTATCGTTACTTTATCGTTGACACACTGATGGTCGATAACGACAAATGTATCGAGGTGTCGCTCACACCGAGCAATCCGCAGGATTTTGGCTTTATGGGAAGCCTTTTCATTATGGCCGACAGCACTTATCGTCTGCGTCGTGCCAGCTTGGAAATACCGAGACGCTCGGATGTGAATTTTGTGGAGCATCTGAACATAGATCAGGAGTTTGTTACACTCCCGACAGGTGAGCAGGTATTGTCGAGCGACAAGATGACAGTTCAAATGAAGCTGGCCAACTTTCTGAGCAAGTTCCAAGTGCAACGAGGCTCGTATTATTCAGATTACAGCCTGTCGGAAATACCTACGAAAGAGTTCAAATTTTCGGGGCCTCAGATGACAGATCCGAATGCACAGATGCGCGACCGCGCATTTTGGCAAGACAAACGCCCCGTGGGGCTTACAAAGAGCGAGGACGACATGGGCGGTCTTATAAAAAGCATGGAGCAGATGAAGAATTTCAAACTGTTCCTGTTTGTGGGAAAAGCCTTTATCGAGAATTTTGTTGAAACAACTACATCTCCCGAACGCCCGAGCAAAGTTGATATCGGTCCGGTCAACACAATGATTTCCCAAAACTTCATTGACGGTCTCAGGCTGCGCCTCAGTGCACAGACTACGGCCAATCTGAACAAACATCTATTTGGAAAAGGATATTTGGCCTACGGCTTTCGCGACAAACGCTGGAAAGGGCTGGGCGAATTTACCTACTCGTTCAATGAAAAAGCTTATCTGCCTCGCGAATATCCGATGAACAACCTTGTGATTTCATATCAGTCGGATGTAATGTCACCGTCAGACAAATTCATGCCGACCGATAAGGATAATGTCTTCACCTCGTTCAAGTTTACGAAAGTAGATCAGATGATGTATTTCAACCGCCTGAAATTGAAATACCAGAAGGAATGGCAGTTTGGCTTGCGATTTGAAACGGAATTCAATAAAGAGCGCGATGAAGCCTGTGGAAAACTTTTCTACCAGAATATGGATGGTAGCGGACGTCCTTCGCAAGACGCCTCCTTGTATCAGCGTTATTTGAACACCACCTCGTTTACCCTGGGCGTCCATTTCCAGCCAAAGGCGAAGTATATCAATACAAAGCAACGCAGAATAACAGTCAACCGTGATTCGCCTATCATGTCGTTGTATCATACGACTGGCTTTAAAGGCTTCTTGGGTGGCGACTATACCTATAACTTTACGGAGGGACATTTGTACCAGCGCATTTGGGTGCCGACAGCCGGAAAAATAGATATACATCTCAAGGGAGGTGTCCAATGGGACAAAGTGCCATTTCCGTTGCTTATCATGCCGGCGGCCGATTTGTCTTACATTATAGAGGATGAGACATTCAGTATGATAAACAACATGGAGTTTTTGAACGACCGGTATGCATCGCTCATGGCCTCGTGGGATTTAAACGGAAAGATCTTTAATAGGATTCCGTTGATTAAGAAATTGAAATGGCGTGAATACATAGGAGTGAACGCCCTATGGGGAACGCTTACGGATAAGAACAATCCGTTTAAGAATCCACACGATAGCCGTCTGATGTATTTCCCGGGTCATTTTGATGCAGATGGAACCTATAATTATTCTTCTACCGTTATGGATCCGAAGAAGCCTTACTATGAGTTGGTTTTTGGCATACACAATATTTTCAAAGTGATACATGTGCAAATGGTAAGGCGCATGAATTATCTGGACAATCCAAAAGCAAAAGAGTGGGGCTTTCGTTTTATGTTTCGTATGACATTCTGATAATATGCGAATGAAGAAAATAGAAGAATGCCCTCCCGTGTTTATGCAAGAAAGTTTGTATTTTTGCCGCAAATAGAAGAGAAATGGATGAGACAGCCCTGCAAAATATAAAATTGCGTTATGAAATAGTAGGCAATTATGAAGGCCTTAACAGAGCATTGGATATAGCATTGCAAGTTGCCAAGACCGACTTGTCTGTGCTTATTACAGGTGAAAACGGAGTCGGAAAGGAAGTGTTTCCACGCATTATTCATGACAATAGTCTGCGTAAAGGAAAAAAATATTTTGCAGTCAATTGCGGTAGCATACCCGAAGGGACAATTGACTCCGAACTGTTCGGTCATGAAAAAGGAGCCTTTACGGGAGCAGTCGATTCACGTGAAGGCTATTTTGGTGCTGCAAACGGCGGCACCCTCTTTCTTGACGAAGTGGGCGAACTTCCCATGCCGACGCAGGCACGCTTGCTTCGTGTGCTCGAAACAGGTGAGTACATACGCGTAGGTGCAAGCGAGGTAAGGAAAACAGATGTGAGGATAGTTGCTGCGACCAATGTCAATATCCCGAAAGCTATTAGCGAGGGCCGTTTCCGCGAAGATTTGTACTATCGCTTGAATACCATACCCATAGCCATTCCGCCCTTGCGCGAACGAGGAGAGGATATTGCCCTGCTGTTTCGCAAGTTCTCCCTCATGATGAGCGAAAAATATCACATGCCTCCCATCCGTTTGACTGAGGCTGCCAAGCAATGCCTTATAGATTACAGATGGCCGGGTAACATCAGGCAGCTTAAGAACATAACAGAAAACATGTCGGTGACTTCGGAAGAGCGTGAGATTACACTTGACATATTGAAACGCTACATTCCGCAAGACAGCGAGACAACGCAATTGGTGTCCATGAAGCCCTCTGAATCGGTTCACAGCTACGAGAATGAAAGAGATATCCTGTATAAAATACTCTTTGATCTGCGCCGCGATGTTACCGAGCTGAAAAACATAGTAAACAATCGGCATGCCGTGGAGAAGCAGGCCGAGATGCCCGTTGTATCTTCTTTTCCGCAGAAGATAGTAGAGAACCGCAATATACATCCATCTGATGAATATGTTGAGGATGCCGGAGAAGCTGTTTCCATGGACGATATGGAGCGTGATGCTATCCGCAAGGCCTTGTCGAGACACGGAGGAATGCGCAAGGAGGCAGCCCAAGAACTTGGCATTTCAGAACGTACACTATACCGAAAAATAAAAGAATATGGACTTGACTAAATCAAAATACTGGTTAATGAAACTATGTATGTCGGTTGCCGCTTTGTGGGTAATGTCAGGCTGTTCGGTTTCCTATAAGTTCAATGGCGCGTCAATTGATTATAATACAGTCAAGACAATTCAGTTTAGTGACTTCCCGCTGCGTTCCGCATATGTTTGGGCTCCCATGCATGCAATGTTTAACAATGAATTGCAGGATATCTATTCCCGTCAGACCAAATTGCGGCAAGTGCGTCGTAATGGCGATCTACAGCTGTCGGGCGAGATTGTTGAATACAGCCAATACAATAAAGGTGTTTCGGCCAATGGAACCTCTTCGCAAGTGCAGCTTAAACTGACAGTCAATGTGCGTTTCACAAACAACAAAAAGCATTCAGATGACTTTGAGCGCAAGTTTACAGCAACGACAGAGTATGATTCTTCACGCCAATTGACGGCTGTGCAGGAAGAATTGGTGACACAGATGATTAAAGACATAACGGAACAGATTTTCAATGCAACCGTAGCAAATTGGTAGTCCTTTGTTGGTGTAAAAACGAACCAGATGGAGATAAAGACAATAGACCTTATACGCAACAGCGAGCTGCTAAATCAAGTTACCATAGACTATTTGCGCAAGCTGATAGTGCGTTATCCTTATTATCAGACATTGCGCTTGCTGTTGCTTGAGAACCTGTATAAGGTTCATGATACGCAATTCAATGAAGAGCTGCGACATTCAGCCCCATTGTTAGCAGACCGCAGCGTACTGTTCCAACTTGTGGAGGGAGAGCATTACGAAATAGAGCAGCAGGTGGCAGAAAATCCGGTTGGAGCTGAATCAGGCGATAGGACTCTATCGTTGATAGACGAGTATCTGTGCGATGTTCCGCAAGAAAAAGCCGCGCGTAAAACAACATCTGTAGAAGCTGCACAGGATTACGCTACCTATCTTATACAATTAGACGAAGAAGAGGAAAAAGCACTTTATCCGAAAGCTGCAAGGGCAGGTGACGAGGAAAAAACACCGGCGCGAAAACACCGTATAGTCTTGACTGAAAAAGATGACAGTGAAATGCAACTGCCAAGCGAAGAGGAACCGCAAAAAGAAGATTTCTTTACAGAAACATTGGCGCAAATCTATATCCGACAGCACAAATATGAGTTGGCTTTGGAAATTATAAGGGCACTAAGCTTGAATAATCCAAAAAAAAATAGTTACTTTGCAGACCAAATAAGATTTTTGGAAAAGCTGATACTGATAAATAAAAATAAAGTATAGATAATGTATAACGTATTTATTGTTCTAATTGTAATTGCATCCATCTTGATGATACTTATTGTGCTGATTCAAGAGTCTAAGGGAGGCGGTCTTGCTTCAGGCTTCTCTTCTTCAAATCAAATAATGGGTGTAAGAAAGACAACGGATGTAGTTGAAAAAACAACATGGGGGCTGGCAATTGCTTTGATGCTTCTGAGTGTGGCATGTGCCTATACAGCTCCATCAACATCGGGTGCTTCATCCGTATTGACCAAGCCAAACGCAACGGCATTGCCCGTCGTGCCTGCAGCCAATCAACCGTCTGCACCGGCAGCTCCAGTGCAAAATGGAGCCCAAGGCCAGGAAACTCCGGCAGCAGGCCAATCGCAAGCACCGATTGGCAATCGCTAATATCGAAAAGCTCTTATCTGAGATTTTATAACAGAGGCTGCCGAACGCACACGTGTGAGGTGACCTCTGTTTGCTTATGTATAATCTGTTAGTTTGGTCTTGAATGAATATTGCGGTTATCGGAACGGGATATGTGGGTTTAGTTTCCGGGGCTTGTTTTGCCCAAATGGGAAATGATGTTACGTGTGTCGATGTTGATGCTGAAAAAATCGAAAATCTGCAACAGGGCATCATTCCCATATATGAACGAGAACTGGATGCATTGGTACAGAACAATTATCACGCGGGACGCCTTCATTTTACAACGCGTCTTACAGATTGCCTGGATAGTGTAGATTTGGTTTTTACCGCAGTAGGGACACCGCCTGACGAAGACGGGAGTGCAGATTTAAGCTATGTGTTGTCTGTGGCACGCGAAGTGGGACAAAATATGAGCCATTATTTGGTTCTTGTAACCAAAAGTACAGTTCCTGTCGGTACAGCGGAAAAAGTTCGAAGTGTCATTCTCGAAGAACTCCAAAAACGTGGAGTGAATATTCCTTTCGATGTAGCCAGTAATCCCGAATTTCTTAAGGAAGGCACGGCAGTAAAGGACTTCATGAGCCCCGACCGTGTTGTTGTCGGCGTTGACAGTGAACGTTCAAAGGAACTTCTTACGCGTCTTTATCATCCTTTTTTGTTAAACAACTTCCGAGTTATATTTACCGACGTGCGTTCTGCAGAAATGATCAAGTATGCGGCCAATAGCATGCTTGCCACACGTATTAGTTTCATGAACGAAATTGCAAACCTATGCGAGCTTGTCGGCGCAGATGTTAACATGGTCCGCAAGGGTGTTGGCGCGGATTTGCGTATAGGCTCAAAGTTCCTTTATCCAGGTTGCGGCTATGGCGGTTCTTGTTTTCCCAAGGACGTGAAAGCTCTTATACATACGGCAGAGGAGCATGGCTATGAGATGCGTGTGCTTAAAGCTGTGGAGGAGGTCAACCAGCGTCAGAAGACGGTGCTTTATGAAAAGACGGCTGACTATTTTCATCATCAACTTGCGGATAAGACAATTGCGCTTTGGGGGCTTTCTTTCAAGGCAGAGACCGATGACATGCGCGAAGCCACTTCTTTGGTTGTGATGCGTCTTCTTCTTGATAGTGGTTGCAAGATTCGTGTTTTTGATCCTCAGGCCATGGATGAATGTCGTCGTCGGATGGGTGAAAAGCTCTATTATGCCAAGGATATTTATGATGCTTCCAATGGGGCTGATGCCATTCTTGTCTTAACCGAATGGACGCAGTTCAGAATGCCCGATTGGGGAAAAATAGCTGCTGAGATGAAGCATCTTCTTGTTGTTGATGGCCGCAATCTGTATATTCCGGAGGTTGTTGAACGCTATGGATTCAAATACCTTTCTATTGGAAGAAAATAGGATGGTGCTTGTATGAGCCCTTTTGCCGGAGTTATGCCGGTGTGTTTGTCAAGTCTTATTTTTAGTGCTATATGAAAAGAAATTTCTTGTCTTTATTGATGCTGTTTGTTTGTTCCACTCTTTTTTCCAAGCAGCAGAAAACAGTTGAACACAGTTATCCAATTCAGCCGGTTCCTTTTACATCGGTCAAAGTCTGTGATGCTTTTTGGACTCCGCGTTTAGAAGTAAGCCGCGATGTTACGATTCCCATTGCTTTCCATCAAAGTGAGATAACCGGTCGCATCGAGCATTTTCGTCTTGCTGCTCATCCCAATGATACCATCAAACCGAAAGGTCTTTATTTTGATGACAGCGATGTTTTCAAGATAATCGAAGGCGCTGCTTACTCTTTGCAGACTTTTCCCGACAAAAAACTTGAGAATAAGGTTGATAGCATTATAGATTTGATTGCGGCCGCTCAGGAGCCTGATGGCTACCTGTATACTTTCCGCACGATGAATCCCAAATTTCACGGCAATGAGATGGTCGGCCCGCATCGCTGGCTGAATGTCGAACGAGGTTCGCACGAATTATATAACCAGGGGCATTTGATTGAAGGTGCTGTGGCTTATTATATGGCTACGGGCAAGCGCAAGCTTCTGGATGTAGCCATCAAGTCGGCCGATTGTATCTGCAAAGCCATTGGCCCCGGTGAGGGGCAGCTCAAGATTGTTCCCGGACACGAAGAAATAGAGCTGGCTCTTTGTAAGCTTTATCTGGTGACAGGAACAGAACGCTATTTGGACGAGGCCCGCTTTTTTCTGGATATGCGCGGACGCACAGAAAAAAAGTGGGAGTATATACAGAGCCACAAGCCGATAGCTGAGCAGACCGAGGCGGTCGGTCACGCCGTGCGTGCCGCTTATCTTTATTGCGGTATAGCCGATGTGGCGGCTCTCACCGGCAACAATGACTATGTGAAAATAATCGATACCATCTGGCAGGACATTATTCAACACCGTCTTTATCTGATTGGAGGCATTGGGTCGCGGCGTGGGAGCGAAGCGTTTGGAAATGCCTACGAGTTGCCGAACGAAACCGCTTATAACGAAACCTGTGCAGCCATTGCCTTGACCTTTTTGAATCAGCGCCTGTTTCTTTTGCATGGTGACAGCAAGTATATCGATGTCCTTGAACGCACTCTTTACAATGGCTTGCTTTCCGGTGTCTCTATGGAGGGTAATACGTTCTTCTATCCCAATCCATTGAGTTCTCATGGAGGTTACAAACGCAGCCATTGGTTTGGTTGTGCTTGTTGCCCCTCCAATATTTGTCGTTTTATTCCTTCATTGCCCGGCTATGTCTATGCGGTGAAAGGACGAAAGGTGTATGTCAATTTGTTCCTGTCCAATTCTGCTTCGCTTCAGGTGGAGGGAAAAACCGTTGCTTTGTCGCAGTCGACCACTTACCCGTGGAACGGAGATATCAAACTGACTGTAAATAAAAACTCGGCCGGCAATTTTGCAATGGCCATCCGTATTCCCGGTTGGTTGCTCAACCGTCCTGTTCCCGGAGACCTTTATTCCTATGCCGACGGCCTTCAGCCCAAATACGTTGTAAAGGTCAATGGAAAGCCTGTAGACGGACAAATGGAGCAGGGCTATTTTATAATTGAGCGTAAATGGAAAAAGAATGATGTTGTAGAAATAGCTTTCGATATGCCGACTCGTGTTGTCAAAGCCAATGAGAAAGTAAAAGACGACCGCGACATGGTTGCCATCGAGCGCGGTCCAATCGTATATTGTGCAGAAGAGGCCGATAATCCCTCCGGTGTATTTACAATGTTGCTTCCCACACGCCCTGAATTGTCGCTTGAGAAAGGTCCTGCGGCTTTGAAGGGTGTCGAAGGTGTCAGCGTCAAGGCGCAACGCCTGTCGTACAACAGTGACGGCCTTGTCGAGACTTCACCCGAAATCATGCATCTGATACCCTATTATGCATGGAATCATCGCGGAGCCGGGCAAATGAAAGTGTGGTTGCCTCAGGGAATACGTGAGGTTGAGCCTAAGAAACCTTGAGAACTTGTTTTGTTCCCGGAGTGCTTTGCTCCAAAATCAGTGCCTTTTGTTTTTGATTTGCTGCCTGTGAAAACCAATTTGCAGCACAAGAAAAAACAGGAGGCCAAGGCTCTTAAAATCGTTGTATTGCAGAACTAAAGAAAAGAATGCTTCCTGTTTTATTTGCTCCCTTGCAGGGAGTGACCGATCAT
>ERZ808286.1744-NODE-1744-length-10199-cov-2.845722_pt1 | contig 10199 bp, 13 predicted proteins | sample MGYA00521276_ERZ808286 | MGnify/ENA primary metagenome ERZ808286 (study PRJEB31516, sample SAMN03275607) | gut metagenome | biome: mammalia-associated habitat; material: feces | host: Papio cynocephalus | place: Kenya | collected 2012-08-01 ... | reverse complement strand
ATATAAGGCTTCTTCAAGAATCATTTGAGCTAAGTTTCCACTTAAATGTGCAGCTTCTTCAGAGTAAGGATTAATATCCAATGCTTCACAGATGTGCATCTCCAAGTGATTCTTCTCATGCTCAAAAGTATTAATAAATTCACCTATACTTGATGCTTTGTGGATAACTATAATAGAGCACAATTTAGAGTAACTAGAATAAGCAAAGCCTGTATCTAACTCTGCTTTATTTAGATTTTCTTCTATAGAGTTTAAAGTTTTACTATCACATTGAAGTCCTTCCAACATGTCTAGTATTTCTTTCTTTTCTGTATCAGTAACTGTATAGTATATTATTATGCTCCAACCATACTTTTTCATCTTGAAGTTTTGTCTCATATCTTACTCATATTTCTTTCTTAACTTCTCTAGTTTCTCTTCAAAGTCTTCACCATAATGATGTCCTTTTCTTTCATTATAATTTTCAAATTCTCTCATAGCTTTTTTATAACCATGTTCACAACCTTCCTTGAATACTCTTTCTAACATCTTGTCTTCTGACTCTCTCTGGTTATAACCTCTAGTAGGGTACTCTCTTCTCATCTCCTCACCCTCATCTACAATATGAAATATCTTTCCCATAATATTATTCTTCTTTAGTATTTTCCTTCTTTAAGAACTCCATAATTTCCTTCATGCCATTTCTCATTTCAGATATTTGTGCTTTTAGAGTGTCTATTTCTTGCTTCTGCTGCTTTTGTTCTGCAAACTCTGGATTTAGTCTTTGCAGTAATACTTCACAATCTTGTATTACTTTTTTATGATAGTCTACACTATTAATAATATCTTGACTTTTTTGTCTGAGAGAGTTAATCTCAGTATTCATGGATTCTCTTGAAGTAGATATAAACAATGCTCCATTAGCCGTACCTTGATCAGCTACATCTAAATTGGCAGGAAGTTTTTGAAGTGTAATATTGTTACCATTAACATTTACTACTATGTCTACTACTAATTCTTGAGGAGACATAAAAGTATTAGTTTGGTACCTAGGCATAGGTTGAGATACACTTACTACCTGCCCCAATTCTACATAAGGTGTAGCATCTTTATGAAGAATATATAATTGACTATTGGGTCTTAAATTAGAAAACATACTATATTATTTATAAGTTAATTATGCTAGTGTAATTGTAATAGAATCATTAATAGTATAGCTATTAGCTCTACCACAATTTACATTTGAACCAAAAGCATCTCTTCCTACATTAGCTAGAGTAACTGATGTAGGAACAGCTGTCTGGCCTTGAAAAGCTACTACAAAATTCTCTGTAAATAGTTGAGTGTGGGCATTGCATCCACAGCAGTTTTCTTGAGTTACTATAGTAATTGTAGCCCTTACAGGTACAAATACTGTAGTTTCATTTAATCTTGGTGTTCCTGTAGTATAAACTACTGATACTTGAGGCTGAATGGTAGAATCAATACAATAAGATCTACAGAGTCTTTCTTTATAAGTAGCCATTAAAGCTGCTACATTAGCAACAGGTGCAGCAGCTAATCCTACTGGTGAAACTGTTACCATAATAATGTGTATTAGCAGTTGCAAGTATTATTATAACCATAACTACCACATCCACAATAAGGATTAGGTACTATATAAGAGGGAGAGGGAGCAGGTCTAACCTGATTAATAATATTAGCAGTCTGAGCTTGCTGAGAAGCAGCCAATACTAAATTATTATTTTCTTGTCTTAAAGCATCAATCTTGTTTTGCATTTCTCTCATTTCTAACTGACAGAATTTATCATTAATAAGAGTAGTCTGTTCAGCTATAGCATTCTTTAAATCACATGTCTGCTGTGCTGTAGCATAAGCAGTAGAAGAGAACCCTCTTTCTACAGAAGTATTTACAGTATTAATAGAGTTCTGTAGAGTATTAGTTTGATTTAAATTAGATATTTGATTCTCATAGTTAGTTCTAGTTATAGAATCCTGAATAGTGCAGCAGCATTGAGCAAGCTGATTACCTAACTGACAATTACCTTGCTGTATAGAGTTAATAACTTGCTGACCAGTCATGCCTAACTGACTAGCTACATTCTGTACAGAGTTTTGAACATTGCTTATAGCACCCTGTAGAGCATTTACATCGCAATTAAGAGTAGTAGCAAGTTGACTTAGAGCCTGACCATTACCATTAATAGCCTGAAGCAATACTTCTCTACCAAAGTCATTATTTAGCTGGTTAGGTATACCATCAGCATTATTACCAAACATACCATTACCTCTGCCTCCCCAGAGCCAGAACATGATAATTACCCATATCCACCACATTCCACCTCCACCCCAGGCATCCTGGTTTTTAGAAGCATTAGTAAGCATAGCCATAAGGTTAGGATCAACTCCTCTATTCTGCATTAAGCTAGCAATTAAAGCTGAAGAATCAAAGCCTTTTTCAGCACTGTCAAAAACATAAGTTTTTTCCATAGTATTTGTATTTAAGATTATAAGGATTATGTAAGCTTACAGTGACAAAGTTATATACAATAATCCAATAAACACAACAATACTATTCTTACAAATAAAAACACTCATAAAGTACTAGCTTTATGAGTGTTAGATATATTATTATTTAGCATCTTGAAGATGCTTCTTTATAAATTTCTCAATTCTTTCCGTTAAATAGCCTAGTATATAAGCATCAGGCTCATCATTATCATTTTGAGAATTATAACCTATATGCTTCCATATTAAATTTTTTACATGTTCTAGCTCATGTATTATTACTGATATATTATTGACAGGTACTATTACAGTACATTTAGCACTAGGATATTCTAATGTACAACCTAAAGTAGAAGATTCAAAGTATTCAGGGTACTTTTCTCTTACCTCTTTAATATCATCAAATAACTCTACTTCTACAGTATATTCATATATAGGGACTTTAAACTTATTCTTTGTTATCATCACATCTATTTTTAAAGTTATCTAAGTCTTTTTGTTGCCAAAATAATTCTTTAAATCCCATTTCTTTCTTTCCTCTAGGAATCTTTCCTTCTCTTACATAATTATCGAAAGATGCTCTACTCATATTTAAGTATCTACATGCTTGATACTTGCTCATTTTTACACTTTTATCAGTGTATGTTTGTATGATTTTAGTAAGTTCTATGGCTTCATTCTCTGTAATATTACTATTACCTACATCTATATCATTAATTACCTTTGCCAATAGTTTCTTTATTACCTCTAACATAATAGTATAATATAATAAATAAGGTTATTCCCATAGTTATAAAATGTATAGAAAAAATCATATAGGTATTATATGATATGGGAATAAAATAATCCAATAAATTAACTAGATCTGATACCAATACATACCATAGAAACATTCTATGATATACACAAAACTTAAAAACAATAGCAGCTAAATACATAAAAATCCAAGTAAGTAAAGACATACCACTAACAATACTGATAAAAGATAAATCTATACCAAATATACTAGTAATAGTGTTGACCATATAACTTAGACCTATTATTATAGGTATGTATTTAACTGCTATTAAAAGCAATTTATATTGCTTCCCTTTTAAGTTTGTGCTCATTATAATTAAAACCTACCTCTTTTTAAACCAGCTTTGGGTATTAAAGGTTTAACTGTGGCTCTTCCACGAGGTTTTGTAGGTTCAGAAGCCTTATTTTTACCTGACCTAATAGGTACTTTAGGCTTACTTTGTTTTTTAGGCTTATTTTGTTGTACTGCCTGTACTTCTTTCTTTGCCATATTATGTAGTAGTTGTTTGTTCTGCCTTACCTTCTTCATACCCCTGCTTATGAGCATCTTCAAGAGCTTTAATATAAGCAGCAGAAGGCATTACTATAAAAGTTTCAAAACCTCCATTGGGAGATTTCTTCTTTAAAGTAGCAGTAAATTCTTTATCTTCTGCTACTAAGATTTCATTGTCTCTCAAGAAGTTCTCATCCCCCCTGACTAGGACTTTCTGGTTTATTGTCCCTATCCTTTCCTTCGTCTTCATTTCTTTTTCTTCTTTTACAAGTTAAATCTAAACATATATTCATAGTAAGAGTAAGAACTTGTTTTCTTAATTCTCCTACTTCTTTCTCCAACTCATCATTTTTTTTCATAAGATGCTCTATCTCTGCCTTATTATGAGATATAATAGCATCGTATGTCTCTAGTGCTTTCTGTAAGTTCTCTATATAATTATGATCTACTTCACTATTATACTTCTTCCTTGCAAAAAACCAAGACACCCATCCTGATACAATAGTGGTAAGGAGGCCTATTCCACCTACAATTAATTCATTCATGTCCATTTCTTTATTTTAAGTTTATATAATACATAAGCAATTAAAAGTAATAAACTTATACCTCCTGTCCACATAAGTAGTTTTTGATACCACTTAATATGGTTTACTTCTACTTCTTTTAAAGTTTCTACTTTAATTACTTTAGGAATACTATCTGTTTTAATTATAGTATCTGTTTTATTTAAATACTTGTATTTAGTGTGTTCTTTATATATAAAGAAAGTATCACCTTTCATCCATCTATCGATACTATCTCTTACAAAGACACTATCAATTTTAGTATCATGTATATATTCTGTTCTTACTGTTTCTACTGGCACTGGAACTTCTACAATTTGTTTCTTTGTAGAACAAGCTACTAGTAAAATAAGTAAAGGTATTACTAATAATAATTTCTTCATAGTAAATACAAAATTAGTAATAAAAAGTGGATTATACAAGATAGTATAACCCAACTTTTTACTACTGCTTAATTATATATTAAACAACTTCTACATAGTTTCCAACTAAGTCCTTTAACTTAGCATATAAAGGATTTCCAGAATCTCTTATACACTTATATAAAATATTATCTTCTGTATAATACTTACCATTATAGATCACCATATTACCATCTGTAGGATAAGGTATTGGATCATCTTTTGTACCCTTATGATCTTCTACTATCTCTGTATAAAGAGAAGCAGTATCTACAGAAGGAGGGTACTGTTCTTGTACTAAATGAGACTGAACTACTTTAAATAGTTTATTCTCATATTTAACTTTAGTATCCTTTTGAACAGTTTCTCCTATGAATGTTGACCATTCAGGATATAGAGTCTTTATAGAAAGAGCTTGCTGGTCAGTAACATTACTATTATTTATAGTCATAGTAATAAATTTAAAGAGATCTGATTGCCTGGGCTCATTAGATATCTCCTTCTCTTGAGTAATACCTAAAGTTTTAGCTACATCACTCTTAATGTCATTCACTAACTCAATGTAAGTATTATAATCTGATATATCATTATTAATACCTAAATGATAGGCATTGTAAGAATTAATAATATTAAACTCTTCATCCTCTGTTACATACTCCCTGATAAGAGCTTTTACTATATTATTATATGTAAAAGGAGTATTGCTGTCTAATACAGCACATACATAATAATAACCATTTATTAAATTATTGTTTTCATCATTAGGATAAGTATCCAATTGCCCTTCTCTTATATTGTAAGTATAATAAAATTTATTATCTTTACAATAAGTTTTTTTGGGGCATATTATGCTAAAATTTAATCTTCCCATATTATTAATTTACATTGTAGTCTCTGATGCTGTAGCAATACCAGGAGTAGTTAAACATGTTATCATAGTTCTAAAATACCCAAGGTCAGATGCCCCATCGCTAGTAACGTGAGAACTAAATGGAATTTTAGAATCCCTATCAGTACCCATATTAATGGGGTTATTAATGTCAGTATTTAACGCCCCATCCTTTTTATTAGCTTTAATTGCCCTATTTAAAGACGATACATTCTGTGTAGAGGATGGGAGGATACTCAAATGTGTATCATCATCTAAAAAAGTTATTAATTCTGTAGTAATGTTTATATCTGGATAAACACTAGATGTTTCTAACTTTAAAGCATAAGTATCTCTAATCGCAGTATAATCTAAATAAGATTCTAATAAACTTCCTAAACTACTTACTCTTCCAGTTAAAGCTTGAAAAACTTTACTAGCCGAATTATAAGAGTAATCATCTATTATATAATATCCTACTCCAATAGGATATTCTATTCCTCTAAATTTATTAATCTTATAATCCTTAGTAGTTGAAGGTACCTTTGATGGGTCATTATTATAACTACCCCATTTATGTGCCGGAACTGAAGTACTCACACTATTGCTTCCAAAGGAATTTAAATACCCTATAGAAGGAATAGTATTATAATATGATTTATAAGGTATATTTTCGGAAGTACTAACTAAATCACTAAACACTATATCTTTTCTTTCTATTGCATATAAATACAAAAGATTTCTAAAACATTCATACGACATTATCCTAGTTCCTGCATTGTTTTCAGCAAAATTTCTTAGCTTATCTCGTGGTATCCCATTAATAGGTTTTCCTAAATCTGTAAATTCAGGATATGAAGAGAGCCATATATCCGTACTAGAACTATTACCAGTTTCTCCACCTCTACAATAAGTACTAGTATTCTTTATAGACAAAGGTACAGGATAACTAGTAAAGGTGCTTAAATATCCCATGTCAGAACCAGGAGATTCATTAAGAGTAGTACATAAATAAGCTGATACCATAAATCCTGTTACTTTATTCCATCCAGAAAACTTATTATCAATAATATTATAGTATTTAGATGTTTGAGGAGCTACTAATACAGTTCTCATGTTAGTTTCAGTGTCTTGAATACCCTTTATATAAAAAGTAGGTACATATATCATTACTTCACCATCATAACCATCTAATCTAGATCCCCACTCAAATACTGTAGTAGCTTTAGCTAATTTAGCATTTACAATAGTAAGACCTACAGAAGCAGTTTGATTATCTAATTGAGTACCTAATAATTGTTTGTCTATATATATAGCAGAATCTGTTATAGCTAGTATTTTAGATTCTCCAATCATTCCTTCTAATTCCGTCTTTTTACCTATACCTACGCCTGTGGTTTTATATTGCCAAGCTCTCACTTTCATTCCCACAAAAAATCTTGATGCAGTTGCATCTACAGCAGTTAAGGGAACTCTTATCTTAAGTGGATTTGTAGGTTCAGCAGCAGCTCGTGTAGAAGTTTCAGTGATTCCAGTAACACACCCTAACTCTTCAGATAAAGTAGACCACATCTTTTGTTTCCATACTGAAGTGCCAGTTGTAAAGAAATTATCCTTGACTCCCTCTGCAAAACCCCAATCATTAGGATCTAGCCAGTACATTAATTCCTTAGTTTTAGGTCTATATACACAAGCCTTCATACTAGCTTGTACAGGAAGCTCTGCTAGTAGACTTTGGTTACCTGCTGGATAAGTAATAGGTAAATTACCCGATTTGAAATAATTTCTAAATTTTATCCCATAACCTATAACTTCATCCATATTAAAATCTTTCCACTGTCCTGTAAGAGTTCCTTGAGCATTATAGTCAGACATAAATACCTGATTAACTTTATCAGGAGAAGGAAGAGAAGAACCTCCACCAGTAGATAATGTACCTATTTTAGAATCTACATTAGCAATAAATCCTGCAATAGTAGTACTTGCAGTAACATTGGTAGTAGCTTTAGCAGCATTCTCTGCATTAGTTATTTTAGTATTGATGCTACTAATGCTAGTAGTATGAGTCTTTATAGTATTTTCTGCATTAGTTACTCTAGTTTTTACATTACCAAGATCTGTGCTAATAGTACTTACATTAGAATTAGTCAATTCTAAATCATGTGCTACATCAGCTGCTGATTGTTCTGCCCCTTCTGCTGTAAGTTTTACTTTAGCTATATTATCAGTATTAGTACTAATATTAGTAGAATTAGTTTCTATAGCACTTTTTAATGATTCTATATCAGCACTAGAAGCAAAACTTATGTCCTCCCAATAAGTAGTAAGTATGCCCTGCTTTAAGGCACCTTTAAGATATTGGCCAGATCTAGTAGGAGTTAGCCTAGTATTAATATTGGTAATATTATTGTTCTGAGTAGTCTGTTCTGTTTTAATGTCGGAGATTTCTGAAGCATTAGCATCAGTTGCACTTAAAGCTGCTGAAGCATCAGCTGCTGCTGTGTCAGCAGTATCACTGACTTCTTTAAGTTTTTTACCAGTAGCTTCAGTATTATCTTTCAACAATCCTATATCAGTAGTATTAGTATTTACTTTAGTAGTAAGTTCACTAAGATTTCCTACACCAGAATCCTGCAAATTTTTTACTTGAGTTTTTAAAGTACTAATATCACCAGTATTAGTTACTACCTGATCACCTATAACTTTCTGTTTATCTGCTATAGCGGCAGTAGTAGTTTTTAAAGTACTGACTTCATTATTTGTACTTTCTATAGCAGTATTTAAAGTTCCTATACTTGTGGTATTACTACTTATATTAGTAGAGTTAGTACTAATATCCTCTTTCATAGAGGTTTGAGTGTCCTTCAGAGATTGTACTTGAGCCTTTAATTTACTTACATCATCTGTATTTGTCACTACTTGATCTCCGATAGTTTTTTGTTTATCTCCTATAGCTGATACAGTAGTTTTTACTGTATTAACCTCTACATTAGTACTATTGAGATCACTAGTTAAAGTATTAATACTAGTAGTATTACTGCTAATATTAGTAGCATTAGTTGCTACATCAGACTTTAAAGAAACTTGATCTTCTTTTAAAGTTTTTACTTGTTGCTTTATTGTAGAAATATCTGAAGTATTAGTATCTACAGTAGTGACTACTGTATCAATTCTATCGTTGGTACTTTTTATTAAGTTATCTAAGTTGGTATTAGTATCAAGTATGCCTTGAGCATTACTAGCTACTAATTCAGACATTTCTTTAAGTTTCTTTTCAGTACTATCTGCATTGTCTTTTAATAGTCCAATATCAGTAGCATTGTCTGATATTTTCTCACTTAAAGTAGTTATAGTATCACCAATATCTTTAATACTAGTAGCATTACTATTTACTTCTTTATATAAGTACTCTATATCTTCATGAATACCTGTAAATAAATCATCCCAATATGTAGAGTCTTCCCAAGTAGAAATGTCATTCCCTCTATATTGAACAATATACCAAGAATTATCTTTTCTATATGATACTACCAATCCTATCTTTTTAGCAGTATTAGGAATTGCTACTATAGCATCTAATAAGGTAGGATAATCTGTATTATTATATGCAGTCACATTAAAAAAGTCAGTAATATTATTTATTGTAAGTCCCTTTTTTAACTCATTAATAGTAGTGAGTTTATTTTCATTATCCTGTAATATAGGAATGTTCTCTTTTCCTGTAAGAGTTTTAGCTACTCTAAAATCAGAATCTTTCTTAGTTCTTAGTTGTAGCCATCTCTCTATCTTCTTATAATCTTCTGTTGTAAAATACATAATAGAAATATTAAAAGGGGAGGAGAAATTCCCTCCATTAATTATTTATTATTGCTTACAGCTTTCTTTCTTATTGATTCTCTCTTAATTTCAGCATCAGTTTTTGCCTTTCTCTTATCAAAATCTAGCCTATCTCTATCTAATTTAAGTCTAGCATCAAACTGTCTCATAGATTCCATTAATTTAGCTCTCGATTCTTCTGAGAAGACAGGCTCTTGGATTCCATCATCCTGTTGACTAGCTTCTGCTGATATAGTAGCAACAAGTATTTTAGTTTCATTATCTCTTTGATTTAAAGTGTCCTTAAGTTGCATTTCTGCCTCTTTAGCTTGAGCATCAGCCTGTATCTGCTGTTGCTGTAACTGAGACTGTTGTTGCTGAGCTTCTTGTTGTCTCTGAATCATTTCTAACTCATTCTTTTCTACCATTCTCTGCTTTTCAGCTAAAGAGGAACTATTATACAGTTTCATTACAGTAGAAAAATTAAGAGTCTGATTCTGTAAAGCTGCTTGAGCTAGCATATCTAACTTCTGTTGAAGTTCCTGTACAGCATTACTATTATCAACTACTAAACCATAATCACTGTCTGCAAACTCATCACCATCAATATCCATGATTTTCATGGAGCCATCTGATAAGATGTATTGAAATTTTTTACTTCTTCCTTTAAGAGCTATTTTAGCAGTTTCTAGGAAACATTCTAAAGCTCTTCTTTTTACATCTTCATGTGTTTGAAATAGCCATTCAGTAATATGAGAAGATTGTAAAGTAGC
>ERZ808286.1736-NODE-1736-length-10254-cov-4.937837_pt1 | contig 10254 bp, 9 predicted proteins | sample MGYA00521276_ERZ808286 | MGnify/ENA primary metagenome ERZ808286 (study PRJEB31516, sample SAMN03275607) | gut metagenome | biome: mammalia-associated habitat; material: feces | host: Papio cynocephalus | place: Kenya | collected 2012-08-01 ... | reverse complement strand
TTGCCAACACCGCCCGCAACGCCAACCTAAGCGGTTCTTTAAACTGGGCTTTGACAAAGGAAGAGCCAGATCTTCCATTAAAAGATTCAAATCTTTCTATTTATTTTGTAAACAACAATGATTCTACTATTAAATCAAGAAATGTTACAATTCAAAAGAATACTGATAGCACAAAATTTAAAATTGTAGGACCTACACCAATAATTGATTCAACATCTACAACATCTTACCTAAACGGCAATTTTAACGAAAGAACAACCACCGCAACGGGAAAAGTGTCGAGCATTGACGACTTAACAAATAGTAGCGGTGCTGAGTTCTATTACTTTTGTACTAATTCTGCCGTCGTAGGCTCTCTATCCTACAACGACCCAGGTGAAATTTACTACACTTCAACTGCAGACTCGACCTTAGAGAGTTGGTATGACTTGCCAAGTTCAAACACAAACCTTTACGCTTGTTTTATGACGCCAAATTATACAACCGAAGAAGTATATAGCGGAAGCGATACTCAAATTGTTATTTCAAATAATGTTTCAAAAATCTCTGATAGGGCATTTTTTAGCAAAACTTCTATTACAGATGTCATAATTCCGCAAAGTGTTACAATTATTGGCGTAAAGGCGTTTGAATGTTGTGATACTATAAAATACATGTCTATTCCTGGGAGTATTACTAATATATATGACGGAGCATTTGGCGGTGGTGAAACTGGTCAGTATATTGATGATGCTACATTTTACTACAATGGAACTATGGCTAATTTTAAAGCCATAACAAAATATGGCGAAAATGGCGAAGGGATAACTGGTGCGATATCTCACGCATTTGGTTATAATGATGATAGTTATGGCGGAGATGTGTTAGTGATTACGATAGATGACAAGCTAGGTAAAATTTTCAAGTCTGTACAATCGTCTGGGCCTCATTGATAGTTGTGGTCATTTAGCTGAGTTTTGTAAAAAAATATCTATGTGCTCAAAAAAAATAGCAAAAAGTGAAAATGTTCAAAATATTTTTGGCAATATAGTGTTTTTTTTGCAAAAAGTGCTTGATTTTTGCGGAAATGTGTGATATATTTGTTATGCTTATAAAATGTGACATTAAGAGTAGGTGAGTGCCTGCTCTTAATTGTTCTATATAGGGAGTTTTGATGAAAAAAAATATTGCGACAAGCGTTTTTGATTTTTTGAGCAAACCAATTGACGATTTAGGGTACGAACTTTATGATGTTGAGTATGCTAAAAAGCAAAACGGAATGAATTTGACGCTTTTTATCGTGAAAAAGGACGGAACAACAATTACAATTGATGATTGCGAGACTGTTCATCGTGTGGCAGACAAGTTGCTTGACGAACTTGACCCAACTGGTGACACGCCATATTATCTCAATGTTTCGTCGCTTGGGCTTGATAGACCTATCAAAACTGAAAAAGATTTTCTCTACAATAAGGGAAAGCAAGTCGAAATTAAACTTTTTCAACCGCTTGACAATAAAAAAGATTTGGCAGGCGAGATTGTAGATTTTAAAGACGGTAAGGTTATTTTTAAAATAGACGAAAAAGAAGTCGAGATTGAATTAAAATCTATTGCAAATTGCAAGTTGCACATTGATTTTTAAAGGTATTATCTAGAAGTTGTGGAGTATTTGCTTTTCATACGAGAATGGTGATTTTCAAGTCTGTCATGCGATGACTTGTCGTAAAATTGCACTAGGTAAATTGTTTTGCGTTAACAAAGCATTAGTTTGTATTGTGGGTGGCAAGTCACCAAAAAATACGACATTTTTGAACAACAAAAAGAAAAATAAGGAGAAAGAAATGGTTAATAAAGATTTTTTTGTAGCATTGGATGATTTGGAAAAGGAAAAGGGGATTGACAAACAATTTTTTATTGAGACGCTTGAATCTGCGCTTACATCCGCATATAAAAAGAATTTTGGGGAAGCAAAGAGCGCTAGCGTAAAACTTAACCCAGAAAAAAACACGATTAAGGTTTATAGTTACAAGACGGTTGTCGAAGAAGTGACTGACCCAGACAAGGAAATTAGTCTTGAGGACGCAAAACAAATCAAGAAATCTTATGCTGTTGGCGATGTTATAAGCCAAGAAGAGACGCCAAGAGATTTTGGTCGTATTGCGGCACAAATAGCACGCCAAGTTGTTATGCAAAAACTAAGGGAAGCGGAATTTAAAAACGCAATGAAAGAGATTTCGGATAGGCAAAATGAAATTGTTACTTGCCAAGTCAAGCGTGTTGAAAACGACATTGTTTATGTTGAAATTCCTGGCAACTCAATGGAAGGAATGCTTCAAAAAAGCGACCAAATTCCTGGCGAGAACTATTGCACGGGCGATAGAATAAAGGTTTTTGTTAAAAACATTCGCGAAGATAACAAGGTGCCTTTCATTCAAGTTTCGCGTAGTAGCAATGTTTTTGTTAGAAAACTTTTTGAACTTGAAGTGCCAGAAATCAAAAATGGCGAAATTGTCATTAAAAATGTTTCAAGAGAGCCTGGATTTAGGACAAAGATTTCCATTTATAGCACAAATCCAAACCTTGACGCGATTGGGGCGTGTGTTGGAAACAAGGGCGTTAGAATTAACGAGATTATAAACGAACTCAACGGCGAAAAAATTGACATTATTGAGTATTCGGATAATGCGTTTGAGTACATTGCGCGTGCAATGAGCCCAGCAAAAATTACGACGATTTATGCTCTTGAAGGCAACAACCACGCAAGAGTCGTTGTTCCTGACGACAAACTTTCACTCGCAATCGGTCGCGGGGGACAAAATGTTAGACTTGCGGGCAGACTTACGGGCTGGAAGATTGATGTTAGAAGCGAAAGCGAAGCAAAACAACTCGACGGTGGGCTTATGTTTGAAAACCATTTTGAGCCAGAAGAAGAAAAGGAAGCACCTTCAGTCGAGATGTCAGAAGCGCCAAAAGACGAGGGTGCGGATGATGATTTGTTAAACCCTATTGAATAATTTTTGTGGAGATGATATAATGCAAAAAGGAAAGCCACAACGTATGTGTATTGCGTGTAGGCAAATGAAGGATAAAACGTCTCTTGTGCGTCTTGTTGTTCAAGATGAAAAAGTCTCGGTGGATGAAACCTTCAAGAAAAACGGACGCGGTGCATATATTTGTAGAGCCGAAGAGTGCCTTAAAAAAGCGGTCAAAACAAAAGCGTTTTTTAGGGCGCTAAAAGCAGAAATTGACCCCGAAACTTTAAAGGAACTTGAGTCAATTTGTAAAAACTAAAATTAGGAGTAAGGACTTTTGAGCGAAGAAAATAGACAAGATAAACAAAGTATTAACAACATAAAAGCACTGCGCACATTGATTACTGAGTCGCACATTCACGGGCTTTTTCATGAAGTGAAAAAAACTAGAAACGATGTGTTTAATCTTGGCAAAACAATGCGTGAAAAGTTGCAAGAAATGAATAGGCTCGAAGCAGAAAAAAGTAGGCTAGAAAAATTAAAAGCGCAAGTGGAAGAGAAGCCACAGGCGGAATCTTTTGCGGAACTTTTCAGTAAATCTACTGAAAAACCTGCCCCAAAGAAGGAAGAAATCGTTACGCCAGTCAAAAAAGAGACGCCTATTGTAGTAGAAAAACCAGTTTCCACTCCGCCAGTTCAATCAAAAACGAATGCGCCTAAAAAGCCTTTTGTTCCACAAAAGCCTTATACTCCAAAATATAACAACACATATTCAAACGATAAGCGCGAGAATTTTGATAGAAGAAAGCCTAATAACGGCACTTTTAACCAAAATCAACAAAACGGTCAACGCTTTAATAACAGTCAAGGCGGATATAGACCACAACAAAATAGACCTTTTAGTAGACCAAACGGGCAGGGCTCGTTTAATCAAAATGGTAGTAGACCATTCCAAAAAATGGGCGAACAAGATAGACAAAACAAGGCTCTTATGGGAATTATTCCAAAAAGGACAAACAACTTGGAGTCGGCATCGACGGCTTTTGGGCAAGTTGAGAGAAGTTTTGGCAACAAGAAAAAGTCGCACGAAAGGTCGGATGACGATAGAAGAATTAACAAGAAATCACTTCTTCGTCGCGGACTTATTGAAGAACAATCAATTGAAGAGCGAATGGTTACTCGTAAACTTCGCCTTAAAAAGCAAAAGGTTGAAGTTGCGCCAGTTGTTTGCGCACCTATCACAAACGCCGTTATTACAACGCCTAATTTGACAGTCAAAATTTTGAGTGAAAAAATAGGAAAGCCTGTTACTGAAATTATGAAACAACTTATGATTTTGGGCGTTATGGCTACAATAAATAGCAATATTGACTATGAGACTGCTGAAATGGTCGCTGGTGAATTGGGGGTTACATTGGAACTAAAAGTTGAAAAGACTTTTGAAGAAAAATTGAAGGAAAATACTGTTATTGACGACGGAACAAACAACGAAAAGCGTGCTCCTATTGTCACGATTGTGGGACACGTCGACCACGGCAAGACATCACTTCTAGACTATATTAGAAAAACTCATGTCACTTCACGCGAAGCGGGCGGAATTACTCAAGCAATTGGGGCTTATTCTATAAACTGGAAAGGCGAAGATATTACATTTATTGACACTCCAGGACACGAGGCGTTCATAAATATGCGTAAACGTGGGACGGAAATAACCGATGTCGCAGTTCTTATCGTTGCTGGCGACGACGGTGTAAAACCACAAACAATCGAAGCAATTAAGCACATTAAAGAAGCAAAAGCACCAATGATTGTCGCGATAACAAAAGTTGATAAGCCAAATATTGACATTGAAAGAATTAAACAACAATTGACCGAACACGATGTCCTTCCAGAAGAATGGGGCGGGGATGCGATTATTGTTCCAGTTTCGTCAGTGACGGGCGAAGGTGTTGATAAATTGCTCGAAACGATCCTTCTTGTTGCTGAAATGCAAGAGCTTAAATGCAATAGAGATAGAAAAGCGGTCGGCACGATTATTGAAGCCTGCCTTGATAAGAATAAAGGGCCTATTGCTAACGCCATTATTTTGAATGGTACACTCAAAATCGGCGACAACATTATGTCGGGTTTTGCTCTTGGAAAAGTGCGCGCACTTATTGATGACAAGGGTAGAAATGTCAAGAAAGCGGGACCTAGTATGCCTGTTAGTATCTTAGGTTTTGATAGCGTTCCAAGCGCTGGCGACCAAATGCAAGTTGTTGACGAAAAATTTAGTAAAAATGTTATTGAAGAAAGAAAAATAAAACAAGCACAAGAAAAGATTGAGCATGGTCCAGCAAATAGCCTTGATGAGTTTTTGTCAACTCCTGCGCAAGAGGACAAAAAGAAATTGTCTCTTCTTATTAAAGCCGATAACCAAGGCTCGTGCGAAGCGTTAAGACAAAGTTTGTCTACTATTTCAAACGAAGAAGTTAAAACTGAAATCGTTTCATGCGGAGTCGGAAACATCAACGAAAATGACATTCAACTTGCAAAAGTTTCAAATGCAATTATTATTTCTTTTGACACAAAAGTTTTGGCTAAAATATCCAATTTCGCAAAACAAAATAAGGTCGAAATTAGAGAGTACGACATTATTTATAAGGCTATTGAGGATATTGAAAAACTTGCAAAATCAATGATGGCACCTAAGTACGAAGAAGTTGTTGTAGGACACGCTGAAGTTAGAGCGCTCTTTAAGATTTCAAGTGTTGGAACAATTGCGGGGTGCTATTGCTTGGATGGCAAGATTGTGAGAAATTCGCTTGTTAAAATCTATCGAGGGAAAGATGTCGTTTTTGAAGGTAAAATCGCAACTCTTAAAAGAGAAAAAGACGATGTTAAGGAAGTCGCAAGTGGCTATGAATGCGGAATTAAGGTTGAAAACTTTAACGATGTTCTTGTCGGTGACACAATTGAATGTATCGTAAAACAACAAATTTTTTAAAGCAATAAAGAAATAACAATATAAAAATTTTATGCTTATAAATGAATCTTTTTAGAATAAGCATTGATTATTAAAAAATAAGGGAGAAATTGATGTCAAATAGAATTGAAAAAGCAAATTCTTTGATAAAAAAGAATCTTGCCGACATTATTGACAACGAATTAAGTGACCCTAGACTAAAAAATGAAATGATTACTGTATCAAAAGTTGAGATGAGCCCTGACCTAAAATATGCCAGGGTTTATCTCAGTTTTTATGGGACTGGGGATAAAAAAGACGCAATAACGGCGATTCAAAACGCGAGCGGATATATTAAAAAATCGCTTAAAGAAAGGCTAAAATTTAGGGTCTTGCCTGAGTTTCATTTCGTAGAAGACCATTCGCTTGAATACAGTGACCATATAAATAGTTTGCTCAAACAAATTGAATCAAAAGACGAATAAAAGGAGCCAAATATGGACGAAAAAGTAAGGGATGAAGTCGTAAAACTTGTAAAAAAATATAACTCATTTTCATTATTTTGCCATATTAGTCCTGACGGAGATGCTTTGGGGTCGATGAACGCCTTAAAACTTGTTCTCCAAAAAATGGGTAAAAAAGTTTACGCCTATTGCGACGGCAAGATACCAAACGACTTAACCTTTTTAAATATTTCTTTAGAGACGGACACAAAGCATATTTCAAAAAGCGATGTTTGCATTATGCTAGACTGTAATTCACTTGATAGAATAGGCGTTTATGGCGACGATTACGATAAAGCAAAAATCAAAATTGATATTGACCACCACCAAAAATCGAATTATATTTTTGACCTTTCTTTGGTCGACGAGAACTCTCCTAGTACGGCGGATATTCTGTATGAACTTATTAAGCATATGGATGTAATTATAAATAGTCAAATCGCGCAAAATTTGTATGTTGGGCTGTCGACTGACACGGGTTGTTTTATGCACCCATCAACGAATGGTGATTCGCACCGTCACGCTTATGAACTTTTAAACTACAACTTTGATTTGTCAAGCACAAATTATAGTTTGTTTAAGTATAAACAAAAAAACTATCTTTATTTTTATAAAACCGCCTTAAAAAATACGCGTGCTTATCTTAATGAAAAGGTATATGTCACTTTTTTTGACAATAGGACGTACAAAAGATTTGAAAATGTGCTTGAAAACACAAATTGTTTTCAATTTTTAGACGGAATTGAAGGGAATGAAATAAGGGTGAAAATCCTTGAAAAAGAGGTCGGAGTTTTTAGCCTTTCGTTTAGGTCAAATAAATTTGTAAATGTGTGCAACATTGCAAAAGCATTTGGTGGTGGCGGACATATTAGGGCGTCGGGTGCAACGATAAGTGGGAATTATAAAGAAATTTTAGGTAATATTCTCGACGCGTGCAGACTTGAACTTGAGGAGAGCAATAGTTGATAGGGGTAATTGTTGTAGATAAGCCACAAGGCGTCACATCGAGCAATGTTGTTGTAAAAATCAAAAAAATTTTAAACGAAAGAAAAGTGGGGCATATGGGAACTCTTGACCCGCTAGCGAGTGGCGTTTTGCCTATTTGCATTGGAAAAGCAACTCGTCTTTTTGACCTTTTTTTAAAAAAAGACAAAACATATGTCGCAAAATTTACTTTTGGAGAAACGACGCCAACATTTGATAGAGAGAGTGAAGTCTGTGAGACTTGTGAGCATATTCCAAGCAAGGAAGAAATAGAGGCCGCAATAAAAAGTAACTTTTTAGGCGAAATTTCTCAAATTCCACCTATGCACTCTTCAAAAAAGATAGGCGGACAAAGTGCATATAATTACGCTAGACGCGGGGAAAAAGTTGAACTTGCACCGAGCAAAGTGACAATTTATGATTTTAAAGTTTTGTCGCAAGTGGATGATAGAACTTACGAATTTTTGATAACTTGTTCAAGTGGAACATACATTAGGTCGCTTGCGCGAGATTTGGGGATTGCGACGGGGAGTTTAGCAACAATGATAGACTTAAAAAGAACTCGTTGCGGACTCTTTGAACTAGAAACCGCAGTGAAAATGGATGATTTGTCAAAAGAAACAATTGAAAAAAATATTTTGTCAATTGAAGAAGCCTTAAAAGATTTTGATCAAATTGACATTTCAAAAGATGTTTATACCAAAATTCGTAACGGCATAAATATGCCGATAAAAAATAAGCCAGCAGATAACGACTTACACCTTGTGATGTGTGAAAAAAAGGCTGTTGGGTTAGGAAAATTTATTGATAACAAACTTAAAATAACAACATATTTTGATTAAAAGGAGAAAAAATGATAAGATTTGGACCTTCTGGCAACGGGCAGTTGTTTACTGACCAAGGATACAAAACAAGCCTTGAAGCGCCGTTGTGGTTAAAAAATCGCGGGCTGAATGCGTACGAATATTCTTTTTCGCGTGGGTTTAAAATGAGCGATTTTACGGCGAAATCTCTTGGCGATGCGTGTAAAGAGAATGGAATTGAAATTAGTGTTCACGCACCATACTATATAAATCTTGCCAATGACGACGATAAAAAGGTCGAAAAATCGTTTGAATATATCATTACATCCTTAAAATATTTAAAAATTATGGGTGGGCATAGATGCGTATTCCATCCTGGCTCATGTATGGGAAGGGACAGAAAAGAAGCCTTTGAAATTTTAAAGAAGAATATGGAAAAACTGGTCGAACGTATAGACAAAGAAAATCTTGGTTTTGATTTTCTTCTTTGTCCAGAAACAATGGGCAAAAGTATGCAACTTGGGACTTACGAAGAAGTTGCGGAAATCTGTACTTTGAGAGATTATCTTGTTCCGACTCTTGATTTTGGACATATAAACGCCTTGACCCAAGGAAGTTTAAAGACTGAATCAGACTTTAAAAAGATTTTTGACCATTTAATTAAGACGATTGGTCTTGAAAAAACAAAAAAAGTGCATATTCATTTTTCGAAAATTGAGTATGGCGAAAAGGGCGAAATTAAACATTTGACCTTTGCGGATAACGAATACGGGCCGTGTTTTGAACCGCTAGCGAAAGTTATAAAGGAATATAACTTAGAGCCAGACATCATTTGCGAAAGTAACAAAACACAAGCTGAAGATGCAAATGAGATGAAAAGCATATATGAAAGTTTAAAATAGTTTTTACTAAATTTTTAAACTTTTTACTTGAATAATTTTTATAAACAATTAGAATAGAAGTATAAGGAGATTAAAATGTCAGGACATTCAAAATGGCACAACATTCAAGCCACAAAAAGCAAAACAGATGCTGCAAGGGGAAAAATTTTTACAAAAATAGGTAGGGAAATTGCCGTCGCCGTAAAACTCGGCGGTGGAGATCCAAATAATAACGCAAAACTTAGAGATATTATTTCAAAAGCAAAACAAAACAATATGCCAAACGACAACATCCAAAGGTCAATTAAAAAGGCAAGTGGAGAGTTGGGAGCAGTAAATTACGAAGAAATTACATACGAAGGCTACGGCGTCGGAGGAAGCGCGGTTATGGTAAGATGTTTAACCGACAATAAAAATAGAACAGCGGGTGATGTGCGTCACGCATTTGATAAGTTCGGCGGAAGTTTAGGCTCAAACGGATGTGTTTCGTATATGTTTGACCAAAAGGGACTGCTTATTCTTGAAAATGATGGCTCAGTCGACGAAGAAAATTTGATTGAAATGTGTCTCGAAGCAGACGCGGAAGATGTCAAAAACGATGAAGATGTTTTTCAAATCATCACAACGCCAGGCTCATTTCACCAAGTTAAGGAGACATTGGAAGGAAAGGGACTTAAATTTTTGTCGACAGATGTCACTATGATTCCACAAAATTATGTCGACTTAGACGAAAAACAAATTGAAACGTTTAACCGTATGATTGATACTCTTGAAAATTTGGATGATGTTCAAGATGTCTATCACAATGTCAACTTGCCAGACGAAGAAGTTGAAGAATAGTTAAATTTATTTTAATTTTGAAATATATTTAGAAAAAACTTGATTTTATTGCAAAAATATTCTAATATATTCGTAGCATTTGTGATTAGATCAATTCGACCAAATTATAAAATTAGATAGGTTTTTCGATTAACAGTCTGCAAATAAATATTATTAAAATAAAATATCTTGTTGCTCTTGTAGCAACATTTTGGGGGTATAGCTCAGTTGGTAGAGCGTTTGAATGGCATTCAAAAGGTCAGCGGTTCGAGACCGCTTATCTCCACCAATAATAAAAAAAGTTCCTTTTTAAGTAACAATTAAAAAGGAACTTTTTTTAATCTCAATTTAATCTCAATTTAATCTCAA
>ERZ808286.1732-NODE-1732-length-10258-cov-14.510928_pt1 | contig 10258 bp, 20 predicted proteins | sample MGYA00521276_ERZ808286 | MGnify/ENA primary metagenome ERZ808286 (study PRJEB31516, sample SAMN03275607) | gut metagenome | biome: mammalia-associated habitat; material: feces | host: Papio cynocephalus | place: Kenya | collected 2012-08-01 ... | reverse complement strand
GGACTCCGCCAAGATCGGCAGCTCTGGGGACTCCGCCAAGATCGGCAGCTCTGGGAACTACGCCAAGATCGGCAGCTCTGGGAACTCCGCCAAGATCGGCAGCTCTGGGTACTCCGCCAAGATCGGCAGCTCTGGGGACTCCGCCAAGATCGGCAGCTCTGGGGACTCCGCCAAGATCGGCAGCTCTGGGAACTACGCCAAGATCGGCAGCTCCGGGAAACACAGCGTTATTTGCTGTGCCGGACGCGGAAGCCAAGTGAAAGCCCAAATTGGGAGCTGGATTACCTTGGCAGAGTGGGGAACGCAGGATCAAGAATATATCCCTGTGTGCGTTAAAACTGCAAAGGTTGATGGTGAGAAAATCAAGGCAGACACGTGGTATGCCCTCAAAAACGGCGAGTTTGTGGAGGTGGAATGATGTCTCGATATTATTCCACCGACCCAATTACGGATTTTAACTGCTATGATCGGGACCAGCAAAAACGGCTGGACAAGCTCCCGAAATGCTACGCTTGCGGGGAACCGATCCAGGAGGACACCTGCTATGGGTGGCACGGGCACAAGTATCATCTGGACTGCAAAGATGAGGCAGCAGACGATATCCTGCCCGAGTTTTTGGAGGCGACGGTATGATTGGCTCCAGTTCCGGGGTGTCGCGGTACATCGTCGGTACCTGCACCGTCAAGGTGAATTTTCCGGTTGACCTGCGCGGGAACGTCTACTTAAATTGCCACCAGTGCAAGCATTTCCGGCGCACTTCCAGCACCTGCGGACTTAATGGAGAGGTATGCGAGTTCCCAGATCGGTACCGTGGATCGTGTTGCCCACTGACTTTTGATATTGAGGAGGATAACGGGGATGGATGTTAAATTTCGCACCCTTCGCCCAGACGAAATTGAATGCAGGGTAAAGCAAATCACTAATGATTATCTTGTGATCCTGCTCTATAAAAATTCCAGGGTAGACATGGATTTGCTAGATGAGACTGTCGGCCCCATGAATTGGAGGCGCGGGCACTGCCGTGAGAATGCAAACTGCATCGTCAGCATCTACGATACCGATAAAAAAGAGTGGGTGCCCAAAGAGGATACCGGCACTGAGAGCAACACCGAGGCAGCAAAGGGGCTTGCGTCTGACAGTTTCAAACGCGCCTGTGTCAACTGGGGCATTGGGCGAGAGCTTTATTCCGCGCCGCGAATCTATGTGAGGATCTCCGACTGCAAGGTTGAGCAAGGTAGAAATGGCAAGCCTGTATGCAAGGACAGCTTTAGCGTATCGTGCATCAATTATAACGACGCACGGAAGATTGAACAACTGGAGCTTGTCAATGACCGGACCGGTAAGGTAGTATTTTCCTTCCCTGCAGTTCCCAGACAACCCGACAAGCCAGCACCGCCCACTCCTCCTCCTGCCATCGTTAAGTGCAGAGATTGTCAAAAAACCATTGGTGACGTTGTTTGGCCAGACGGCACGAAGACCAGTGCAAAAACGATGGTCAACCGGACGATTCAGCGGTATGGCGTGCCTCTCTGCGGCGACTGTTACACCATGAGACGTGCGAAGGAGCAGACCGATGGAAACCAGAGTTGACCGCATCAACTGGTCTATTGACCAAGAGGGGACATGGCTCCACCTTCTGGTCGCGGATGGGCAAAAGGCAAGAGCCTACGCAGAGGGGACGGACAAGCCCCAGAGGGTAAAAATCACCCAGTGGAGGGAGAAACGCAGTCTGTCGGCAAACGCTTACGCCTGGACACTTCTGGGCAAGCTGTCAGCGGCGCTCCACCTCCCTGCTGAGGAGATATACCGTCAGCTGATACCGGATGTTGGGGACAACTACACCACTGTTACCGTGGACCTTCGGGGGCTGGATAAGCTCCGGGAGACTTGGGGTAACAACGGCAAGGGCTGGATGGTTGAAGTTGTCGGAGCTGAGATAAAAACCGGAACCTTGGATGTCGCTCTATACTATGGTTCCAGCGTCTATGACACCGCCCAAATGGCACGGCTCATTGACCTGATTATTGCCGAGTGCCGGGAAAACGGCATTGAATATCTGCCGCCGGATCAGCTGGCGGCAATGCTGGAGGATTGGCATGGGGAGCGTTAAAAAAGCTACTTCTATCCCGGATGATGTCAAAAGGACAGTGTGGGAGCGGGACAATGGGCGCTGCATCATCTGCGGCGCACCGGGCAACCCGTGGTGCCACTACATCCCCCGCTCCGCTCTGGGGCTGGGAATACCCGAGAATATTGTGACCCTATGCGACAGGTGTCACCGGCAATATGACCAAACCACACTACGCCCCGCTTACAAGCGGATCATTGAAGATCATCTGAAAGCCAGATATCCGGGCTGGGACCCGGAGAAACTGATATATCACAAAGGAGGATATTATGGATAAGAAGCTTTACACCCGCAAGGACGCAGCGCAGATGCTCAGTATCAGCGTGGACACGTTGGACGCACTCCGCAACAATGGAAAAATTAACACGTGCAACATCGGAGTTAGGGTATATATTTCTGCGGACGAGCTGACCGCTTTTGTGCGGAGGTTGGAGGACGGCAGATGCTGAATCATATCACACTGGCGGGACGGCTTGTGGCTGACCCGGAACTGAGACGCACACAGAGTGGAATTGCTGTTGCATCCTTTAATCTGGCTGTCGATCAGGATTATAAAAGTCAGAACGGCGATAGAGGCGTTGATTTTATCCCCATTGTGGTATGGAGAAATACGGCAGAATTTGCCGAGAAGTATTTTGAAAAAGGTCAGATGGCGATTGTCTCCGGACGGCTGACAAGCCGTCGCTATGAGGACAAGAATGGGAACAAGCGGACAGCGTATGAGGTTGTTGCTGACCACATCTATTTTGCTGGTAGCAAGACAAAAAGTGAAACCGATTCTGCACCGCAGAGATTTGACGATTTCACGGACGACGACGGAGATTTCCCTTTTTAAGCCATGACCTACAATAAATATCACGCCCGTAAAATTCGGGCAGATGGTCAGACGTTTGACAGCCGAAAAGAATTTAAGCGCTACCGAGAGCTGCAAATCTTAGAGGCTGCCGGACGCGTTACAGACCTGCGGAGACAGGTTGTATTTGAGCTAATCCCGGCTCAGCGAGAGCCAGATATCATAGGGCCTAGAGGCGGCAAGCGCCCGGGCAAAGTGGTTGAGCGTCCTTGCAGGTACATTGCTGATTTTGTCTATCGGCAAGACGGCAAGACCGTGGTTGAGGATTGCAAGGGCGTACGGACTCCGGATTATACCATTAAGCGGAAGCTGATGCTTTGGAGATATCAAATCAGAATTTTTGAGACATAGGGGGTGAAATCGTGAGAGAGTATACCGCACTCCCATTTGAGTACCTGGAAGAAATGGATGTGCTCAGTGACGCAGAGTACGGGCGACTGATCCGGGCATTGCAGGAATACAGCATGTCAGGGCAGGAGCCGGAGCTTAATGGCACTGAGAAGGTCTATTGGAAACGGGTTAGAAATCGGGAGAACCGGTACCGTGAAGGCTTTGAAGATCAAGATAGAGCAAAGTCAGAACGGGCTTTAAAAGCTGCTAATGCACGATGGAGCAATGCTAAAGATGCTAATGCATGCGCAAGCATCCCAAGCAATGCCAAAAATGCCAAAACCAATACCGAAACCAATACCGAAACCAAAACCAATACCGAAACCAAGAGAGATAAGGCGCATGACGCGCCCACCCGCCACCGATACGGCGAGTATGAGAACGTCCTTTTGTCGGATTTGGAGTTGGAAAAGCTGAAATCCGAGTTTCCAGCGGACTGGGAATCACGGATTGAGCGATTGAGCGAGTACATGGCATCATCCGGGAAGAAATACAAGGACTTTTTGGCAACCATCCGAAGCTGGGCGAGGAAGGAAAAAAAGAGTACCGCAGATTCCGTGGATTTTATCATGGGCATTAACCCGGACGAATTGGAGGGGATATTTTGACAAACTCAGAAGCGGTGAAATTTGTCGGGCTATACCGCCAATTCTACCCTGTGCGAGACGCGGAAGTGCGGAATAAAGCTGCTGCCTTTGCTCTGGCGTTTGAGGCTCAGAGCTACGAGGATGCAAAAGCGGCGCTCCAGGTGTTTGTGCAAACTGATACCAAGGGCTATGCGCCTACAGTTGGTCAGCTCATGGAGCGAATTCCGCAGCGGAAAACCGAGCCTATGTGGGGGACCGTGACACGTGAGGACGTGCAACGCAGCCGAGAACAAATGCTGGAGTTTCTGAGGGGGTGCGGGAATGAAAAGTATGGCTAACGTGGAGATTGTTCAAAAGGGCAAGCGGTGGTTTGGCTACCGGAACGATGAGTTTGTTGGACGCTATGATACCGAAGACGACGCCCAGGAAGCCGGGAAAATAGCACGGTACTCAGATATCTGGTTGCCTGTGTCCGGAGCGGAAAGAATCCGTTGGCACAGTGGGAAATGGGAGTTCCGCTGCAATGGGAAAGCATACCGCAACGTCAGGTTCATCAAGGTGATACACGAACGTGATAAGTTTCTCAGAAATGTGCTCCACGGGCAGACCGAAAAACAAACGGAGGCAGGTAAAAAAAGCACGGCTGGGAGCGGGTGCGCAAAATGTGTCTGGAGACTTGCATTAACTGGCGGTGAAAAAGGTAAAAACCGTTACCATTGCGGTTATTCCCTCTGCCTTGGGCATCACTCACGGATATATCTGCACTACCAACGCACCGGGAAGCAAAGTTTGGAGGGCTTCACCTCCGGAACCGGATGCACGGAATTTATGACCGGGAATCCTAGGGACAAGCTATCGCTGCTCCAGGATGATCCGGCAAACGTCACGGAAAAGGCGTGGGCGTTGCTGGAAAAGGAAGGCGTTATTGCTCGGAGAGAAAAAGCTCCAGCAGACAGAAAGCCGTACGCTCTGACTGCTGATTTGGACATGAAAAAAGCCCAAGAATTAAAAAGCCGCTACACATGGAGAGAAATTGCTGCAGCTGCCGGATTGAGCATCAATGGCGCAAAGGGCAGCTGGGAACGGCAGAGAATTAACCGGCAGGCTGCAAAACGGCTGCTGGACACATATGGAATTGACATCACAAAATAAGCTGGCGAGCATAATACGCATGGAGGAATCATCATGAAAAAGTTACATATCAAGCTCACATTTACCGCTCCTGTGCTGGGGACCAGCCCTGCCAACGAGGACATCTATCGTGATTTTATCGGGAGCAAGGCTCCTGACGCGCAGAGCGTGGAAGACGAGGTTGCGGCGCTGGGCGCTGATGCGGTTGCCGAGAAAGGCATGACCGTGTTCCCCAGAACAGAGGACGGCAAGCCTTTTCTGTATGATTACCAAATCAAGGGATTTTTCAAGGATTCCTGCGGCGGTCTGCGGAAAGTGACCGGATCTGAATCCAGCAAGATCAAGGCCTACAAGAAGGAAATTGACAAGCTGATTTTCCCGCAGCCCCGGCAAATCCCAATCAGTTTTGAGGGCGAAATCGGGAAATGCGAACGCCCGCTGAGAGCCAACACTGCTCAGGGCGAACGGATCAGCCTTGCGTGCTCTGAGCAGATTCCCGCCGGTGCTACCTGCGAGTTTGATGTGGTGCTCCTGAGTGACAGCCACGAGAAAGCCCTCCGGGAGTGGCTGGACTACGGTTGCCTGAGCGGAATCGGGCAGTGGCGTAATTCCGGAATGGGACGCTTCACCTGGGAGGATGTCCCTGAATAAGCGACGGCATTGCGAAGACACGCCATGAGCCGATAAGCAACGGAGTAGCATTGCATACCCCAGATACGCAAGGACCCGCAAAGGGATGGAATAGCCACGCTATGGAATAGCGTAGATGTGATTAGCTACGGAATGGAACCGCAATGTTTCGCGATGATCTGCAAAGGAGAGGACAAGCGGCGAATTGCAAAGACTAGTTACGGAACAGAGAAGCGCAGAACCGCCAGGGGAAAGCATAGATTGGAACCGCAATGGTTTGGCACCGAAACAAATTGACCTGCAATGGCAACGCTGGGAATGGAACCGAAACGGAGAGCAACGGGGAGGCAGCGATAGGCGCGGTTTGATCTGCGACGGCACAGAGATGCGTAGAGAAGTGTAGAGAAGCACTGCAGGAAACTGCAAATTACCAAATGGAGGAATCAAAATGAAAACAATCACAATTAACGAGGTGGGCTGGGACCTGCATCTCCTATATCGGGAGGCAATCCAGACCAAGGCACGTCGGGGGCTGTTTGGCTATATGCTCCGGACGGGTAGGGCTGATAACCTGATTTTCGGTGGTGCTTTCCAGCTGCTCAAACAGTTGGAACCGGTGTGGGGGAAGGAAGCTTACAGCCTCCGCTCCGCGACTTCTGCAACGCGGGACATCATCGCGATTGTGGAAGTTGCACTCGCAGGTGGCTTTGACCGGTTTGCTCTTTCGCGGAAAGAAATGCAACGGACAATCAAAGCGCTGGACGGCATCGAGATTTAAAGGGGGTGCGTCAAGTGAGAAAAGCAAAAAAACCGATTACGAGCGAAAGCCTGCTCCAGCAGGTTGAAGACGAGTTCCGGCGGTGGGATCACATCCGCCTCCATGGGTGCAATGATCCGGGCTGGGAGGACGGTGTCAATATGAACTTGGTTAGAAACCACATCATCTACTACTATCGGAAGCTGCCGGAACTGATGGATGGATTGCAAATGTGCCTGTTCTCCGAAGTCGGATTTGAACCGGAACGCTATGGGATGCGGTCTATTCCGCCAAAGTACCCAGCGAACTGGATGTGTCCGACCGGAGATTACCCGAACAGGCTAGTTGGAAAGAGGATGTGAAAGATGGCAGATTACATTGATCGTAAGACCGCAATTGCGGTAATTGACGAAGTGGAGGCAGGAGGAATTAGCCTGGAGGCTTACAGGGCGTTGAGACTGCTGCCGGGGCCGTGGGTGAGCGTGGAGGACGTGCTTCCGCCTGGCGGGGAGGATGTGCTGCTTGCCATTGGGAAAGCGGATGTTTTTATGGGGTATTACGTCGGAGGACGGTATTACGATAGCGAGGGCTGCGGGACGTATGGGGTAACTCACTGGATGCCCTTACCGGATGCGCCGGAGGTGGAGTGATGCTGGAGATTTGCCCAATTTCGCTTGCGGAGGCTAACGCATTTGTAGCAGAGCATCACCGTCACCACAAGCCGGTAGTCGGACATAAATTTTCCATTGGTTGCACCGATGGAGAAAAGATTGTCGGCGTTGCTATCGTCGGAAGACCGGTATCTCGATATCTGGATGACGGTTGGACGCTAGAGGTCAACCGCCGCTGCACGGACGGCACGCGGAATGCCTGCTCTATCCTCTATGCAGCAGCATGGAGAGCCGCGAAGAATATGGGATACCACAAACTAATTACTTACACCCTGGACACGGAACCCGGTACAAGCCTCAAGGCCGCTGGCTGGAAGTGCATAGGCAAGGCTGGCGGGCTGCGATGGACCGGGAAACGTCGCCCAGAGGTTGATTTATACCCGGCGCAAATGAAAATTAAGTGGGAGGTATTCACGGAATGCGAGTCCTGATAGCCTGCGAGGAATCCCAGACCGAGTGCATGGCATTCCGGGCGCTGGGGCATGAGGCGTACAGCTGCGATATACAGAAACCAAGCGGCGGGCATCCAGAATGGCACATCCTGGGGGATGCACTGGAGGCTGTGAGGGGGGGACAGATAACCACCATGGACGGACAGACACATGGTATCCCCGGTTGGGATTTGATGATAGCGCATCCGCCGTGTACATATCTCAGCAACGCCGGAGCACGGCACCTGTGGAGAGGTAATGCACTGTGCGTTGGATACACCTCCGGCAGATGTAGTGCCGGTACGGCATGGACACTGGATTAAACGCGGGTATGTCTGTGGAGAAACTGAACTTGAGTGCTCTGAGTGCCACGAAGCTGAATGGAGGACGAGCGACAGTAGAATGAAATGGTGCATGTTCTGCGGGACAAAGATGGATTTGGGAGGGGTGGTGTAAGCGTGTATATTTTTACCAGTGATAAGAAAAGCATTCTTGATTCGGTTTTCGTGGAGCGTTTCTGCATTGTCCAGAAGCCGGATGCGGTTCTTGTCATTGCAAGCTACAATGCGGACAGAGCTGTTACTATCGGGAAATACGCCGACTTGGAGGAAGCACACGGCGTTCTGGCGGCAATGTATGTTGCCATCTCTGCGGGGGATGAAAATTACACTATGCCGGATAGCCGCTTATTTGGAGAAGACTTTCGGAAGAGGGACGCAAGAACGAAAAGAAAAGGAGGGTCGTAATTATGACGATTGACGAGGCTATCAGCATTTTATCCCCGGCGACCTCCAGCTTTACGCTTAACAACTATCAGGAGGGCGAGGAACGCTTAGAGGCTTGCAATCAGGCTTGTGTTTACGGCGCTATGGTTCTCGAAGTCCTGCGGAGCTGTGAGAATGACAAGGAACTGGCTGGACGGCTGCGGAGGATCGCGGAGGCGCTGACAAAGGAAATTACGGGACATGAGAACGAGTGATAAAAGCTATCGAGATTACGGTTTCAAGCACAACGAGGAAAAGTACATCAAATATTTAGCCAGACAGCCCAACTATGAGCGGCGGCTACTGCTCTATGATGCGGCGTATGCGGCTGATCCCACACTAGCTGATGATGTCGTCTATTCCATCGTCAGCGGTGTGAGCTACGACGAGATTCTAAAAATCCACTACATCCCGGTCAAACGGACGGTTTTCTACGGCTATTGCCGGTCAACGCTGGCACTGTTCCGGGATCGGATGCTGGAGTATGGAGCCTTGTAAAATGGGGGTACGACGTACACGCTTTTGGAAGGTATAATAATATTGACGGGGTGGGTCCCATCCATAGATGATTCCTCCTGTGTTTGCCATTTCCCTGCCCCGTCAAATATGCCAGGGGACAGTTCCGGGCTTATGTGCTCAGTTGGTAGAGCGACTGTTGCACATCCCGCAAACGCAATACCCGCCCGAGTGGTGACAACTCCACTCTCTGGCTTCACGCGCAGATGCCTTGGTGGCTGGCTGATTTTCATGCAATTCCTCCTAAAATTGCCCCTGGACGATCTCCTTCCTGATCTATAAGCCAGGGCGGTTCAAACCCGCCCACCTGCACAAGATAGAGCGTGGCACACCTCTCAACGATGTGCAACAGGCCACGACATATGCAAGGGCAGGTGATGGACGGTAACTGCATAATCCGTCAGGCCGGTTCAATTCCGGCCCCTTGCAACGCCTGCCGCTTGCCCACGGCGGCAAATAAGTTGTGGGCTTGAACGTGCTCGACAGGTAGAGAAATTAGAGCAGCCCGGAACCCACGCCGGGTGAGTGAAACCAACGTGGGGGAAATGGCACAGTCGGGTTACTGCGCAAAGCGTAAGCCTGTGACGCATCAGGGCACCGCCAGCTCCCGGCGGGATACAAATAGGGAGGCACGAAAAGGTGGTGAGAACATGGATCAGACGAGCCTATTTAACGACAACCCAGAGTATGAGGCGTTTGTGGATAAGTTCAAACCCAAAAAGACGACGGATGACTGTTATACTCCACCACTGGTCTATGAGGCGGTCAAAACCTGGGCTTGCAAAGAGTACGACATTGATCCTGATAATACCGTGAGACCGTTTTATCCCGGCGGAGATTATGAGCACTACGACTACCCAGACGGATGCACTGTGCTAGATAATCCACCGTTTAGCATTTTCGCCAAGATTTGCAGACTTTATCTTGACCGTGGGATTCGGTTTTTCCTGTTTGCGCCTTCCCTTACTGTCTTTACCGGTAAGGATGTTTGCATGGGGATGACACACATCGTCTGTGGTACTGATATTACATATGCAAATGGCGCGGTTGTACATACGGCGTTTGTTACCAACCTAGGTGGCGATGTGGTAGCCAGGACAGCACCCGATCTGCATGATGAGATAGAGACGGCTATGGATAAAATCCGGCAGGAGACGCGCCGAAAGCTGCCGAAATACCAATACCCGGATCATATCCTAACGGCAGCTATGCTCCAGCGGTATAGCAAGTATGGGATTGATTTTGAGATTAGGCGCGGTGATTGTACCAGAGTGTCAAAGCTGGATGCACAGGCTGAGCATAAAAAAGCGATATTCGGCGGCGGGCTACTACTATCAGATGCAAAAGCCGCAGAACGTGCAGCCGCAGAACGTGCAGCCGCACATGTCTGGAGACTAAGC
>ERZ808286.1729-NODE-1729-length-10268-cov-7.362381_pt1 | contig 10268 bp, 8 predicted proteins | sample MGYA00521276_ERZ808286 | MGnify/ENA primary metagenome ERZ808286 (study PRJEB31516, sample SAMN03275607) | gut metagenome | biome: mammalia-associated habitat; material: feces | host: Papio cynocephalus | place: Kenya | collected 2012-08-01 ... | reverse complement strand
TATTTAACCCTTTCACATGCTGGCTGTTCGTATCGCCAGCATTGTGAATAAAATCCTTCTTTGCCTTGGAGTTCCTTCAAAACTTCTAAAAAGCTCACTTTTAGGTATTTTTTTATTAACCTCTGTTTTTATTGGAAAACCTAACATCATTCATTTCCTCTAACAACTAAGAATGCAACAAGCTCAAAATCATTCAATCCAGTTATCGTTGTATCTAAAAAGCTAAAACTATCACCTGTAATAAAAGAATGGATATCTTTTTCTTCCTTTTTATCAATAATTGAACTAACAGCTTTTCCAAGAAGCATTGAGTACTTATCCATCTTCTTACCATCTTTTGTCTCTTTATTAAAAGACTTGTATAAAAGTGGAATTGGCTCATCCTTTCCTTTACATAAAAATCTAAATTTATCCAGAATGGCCTTAATTTCCAAATGGTTACAGACAATATTTCCTTCCATATCTATGTAAACTAAATAAAAAGGATGAAGTCTGTTTTGCTTATTTATGTTTACACCCGAATTTAGGTTTTTCAATACGAAAATAACACCAGGAGGACAATCTTTTGTGGAGTTTGTTACAGCATTTAGACCAAATGGAATATTATCCAAACTATGTTTTTGTTTTATGTATTCTAATAAATCAAGTCTGAATTCATTAAGACCTAAATCAACTATTGAAACTCCAGAGGACATATCTTCTATATCAACAACTTGCTCTTTTAACTTCTTAAGTTGTTCTTTTCGATACTCAAGATCTGTTTTCTCTTCTTTTGTTAAAAGATCATCTCCTCCTGCAGCACTCATATCAACAATTTTCATTCTTGTTTCAACTCTTGCTTTAAGATTTATATACTCGTCAAGAGAAATATCTGGCCAAAAATTCACAAGCTGTATTCTTTCATTTTTACTTCCAATACGATCTATTCTACCGAAACGTTGAATTATTCTTACTGGATTCCAATGAATGTCATAATTAATTAAATAGTCACAGTCTTGGAGGTTTTGACCTTCTGATATACAATCTGTGCCAATAAGAATATCAATATCTATTCCTTTGTATTCCTCAATAGAATCACGATCCTTGGATATAGGTGAGAAACATGTCAAAATTGAATTAAGACTAGCAGAGAACTTTGGTATAGTCGTTTTTCCCTTACCACTACCTGTAATTAGTGCAACATTCAACCCATATTTATTTTTTATATGCGAGCTAACATACGTATAAAGATACTCTGCCGTATCAGCAAATGCAGAAAAAACTATAACCTTCTTGTTGCCTTTATTTATAGGGTTTTCAATCTTGTTATCAATAACAGATAAAATAGTTTGCAATTTTTTATCGTATTGTGGAGTAATATCATTTGTCATGCTTATCAAAACATCTAAATAATCAAGATCGCTTTTCAAACTTCTTTCCCACGAAAGATAATCCATATCCACAATATCTATTTGGACTTTTTTGCCTATTTTAAAGACATCTTCTTCATCATCGTCAAATTCATAGTTGTTTTCATCAGCTGATGATAAATCTATAAGGTTGATTTTAGGTGATGCAGTATGCTTTTTATATGCATCAATTGAATCCAATGCATTTTTGATTGAACCACGAACCCTAGAAAGGGAAAGAGAGAAAGAATGCACGGAACTCTCCATTCTTTTAAGAAGGTTTATTGCCATCAACCTTCTTATACCTTGCTCTCTGTTTTTCTGATTAATCGCCTTATTCTTTGCGTTTGCATCATAAATATCTGAATACTTTGCTGTCTTTGATGGTAAAACAAACCTTGTTGGAGTATATATTGTCAATTCAAGTTTGATTAAAATATCAAATATTTCATTGAATGTTATTGCTTTTTTTAAATCTGTTAGATTAGGACTATAGGATAAAGGAGCAAGCCTTGTTGGGAACTTTCCTATTTCTTTTGTATCATAATACTTTTCAATATTTTTTCTAGAACGAGCAATAGTTACAGAATCTAGAACTTCAAAGAAATCAAAATCTAGCATGTCCAATAAATTCTTTGTTGATCTTTCATCTACGGGATATTTACTCCATCTATTAAATGCAGATTGTGCATTTCTAAAAATTTCTTCAATAGGTCTACTAGTACTAAGTTTATCATTAATTAAGGAAGAATCACCTTCATATGCAAGTTGTAATTGGTTTTTTAAATCTGTAAATCGATTATTTACTGGCGTTGCAGATAACATTAAGACTTTAGTTTTTACTCCACTCTTAATTACATTCTGCATCAGTATCTGATATCTATTAAACTTATTATCATCACCTGTTGTATCTAACTTTCCACCATTTCGAAAGTTATGCGATTCATCAATAACTACTAAATCATAGTTTCCCCAATTAATACGCGACAAATCTATTCCATTTGAATAGTCAGTTTTTCTTGTTAAATCTGTATGGAATAAAACATCATATCTTAATTTATCATCTATTAATGGATTGTTTTTATAATTTGCCTTATAGCTAGTCCAGTTATCTGAAAGTTTTTTTGGACATAAAACTAATACCGATTTATTTCTTTCTTCATAATACTTAATTACAGCAATCGAAGTAAATGTTTTTCCAAGTCCAACACTATCTGCAAGTATACAGCCATTGTATTTTTCTAGCTTATTAATAATTGCCAAAGCTGCATCTTTCTGGAAGTTATAAAGGAAATTCCATATCTTTGTACTCTTAAAGCCTACAGATTCATTAGGTAGAACATCTTCAGAAATGTCATCTAAAAACTCATTAAAAATATTGTACAAGGTAACAAAATAAATAAACTCGGGAGAGTTTTCAGAGTAAACAGTTGTGATATTTGATAAAACTTGTTCAGTAACATCTTGAAGCTTTTCTTTATCATTCCAAAGACTTCTAAAGATAGCTAAAAACTTTTTTGACTCACTCTCGTCAAACTTATTTATGAAAGTAAAAATATCTTTACCTTTTTCTATCCCAAGTTCAACAGTCGAAAACCCTTTTATTGGATAAAACGCCTCATTATCTACCGTAATGAAACCAGGAATTTGATCATCTGATACATTAGATTTGAAAACTACTTTCTCATTAATCCAGGTCGCACATTCTCTTGCTATTGCTTTCTGCGAAAGCTCATTTCGAAGTCTTATTTCAAATTCTGACCCATAAAGACTTCTTTCTCGGTCAAGTCTTGGAATAAAAAACTCTCTCTTTTTCTTAGATATTTTATCCTTTATAAAAGTTGGAGACGTAAAAATAAAGTTTAGCTTTTCAATTCCACTTAACTCTTCTTTTAATTCAGCAAAAGCATATATAGAGAAATATGCGGCAGCAATATTTACTACTGAGCCACAGTGCATTGTCTCTATTAATTCATCTTTAAGAACCTTATTTATGTTGTCTATAGATTCCATGAAAGCCCCACAAGGGCTAGTATAACATAAAAAGTTAAATCTCTGAAAAATTAGATATGAGTAAAATCATCATATTTATTTGAGAACCATTTTCTCATAAAGCCAGCTTTCTTTTTTAGCATCTTTGAGCCTCTTGTAATCTTACATAGACTCATAGAACGATTCTGCGCTATATCTCGTTGAGATTTTCCTTGCCACAAATCATCCATTAATAGATAGCGCTGAATAATATCTTTCTTTTCGTTATCTGTTAGCATATCGTCAAGAAAAGCAATGAGGTCCTCTCTATTAGTAATTGTCAGAATAATTGAGAGAAGATCTTCCATACCCTTCTCTTCTTCTTTCTTGTCTAGCTTTACAGCTTTGCTTCTACTCATAGTAATAATTTAATTCACGTATTTTTCTTCGTCAACGCTAAAAAAGCGGAGAGAAAATACTCATAACTCTTCTTAGAATTCTTCTATATAAAGGAAGACGCCCTTCATCTCCACTCTTTATCTCTTCAGATAAAAGAAGTGTTCTTTCAAAGTTTTCTTTTAGTTCCTTTACAATTGAAGACCTAAAGAAGAGAACGCTAAGTTCAAAATGAAGATAGAACGATCTATAGTCAAGATTAGTTGTTCCTACAACGGCAATCTCATCATCTGCAATGAAGTTTTTAGAGTGAATGAATCCAGGAGTGAACTCAAATATCTTCACGCCATTTTTAAGTAGCTTTTCATAGTTAGCTCTAGTTACTTCAAAGACACTCTTTTTATCTGGATAATGAGGAGTAATAATACGCACATCCAAGCCACTCTTAGCTGCAATAACAAGAGCATTTTCCATAGATTCATCTAGAATTAAATATGGCGTGGTAATCCAAATGTAACGCTTGGCGTTGTTGATAATCTGCAAATATGTATCTTCAGCTATAGTCTTGTCATCTAATGGGCTATCGTCAAACATTTGAATGTAACCATCGCTTTCACCTTTAATGGTCGGAACGTAGAGCGAGAGATTATCTTCAAAGTTCTCCAAGCAATCCCAATTACGCAAGAACATCAAAGTAGCATTCCAAACGCCATCACCCTTTAGTCTTATAGCATCATCTTTCCAATAACCAAATTTAATCAGATCATTAGCATATTCGTCAGCAAGATTAACGCCACCTGTATAACAGACATTTCCATCTATATTAAAAATCTTTCTGTGATCTCTAAAGTTTAAACGAGGGTTTGCATGAATCTTTATTTTATTAAAAGCTATAGCTCTTATGCCAAAGCTTTTAAGCGTATCCTCATAGTCTCTAGGAAGAACATTTATTGAGCCCATATCATCAAAGACAACTCTAACATCAACGCCTTCCTCAACTTTGCTTTTAAGAAGATTGAGAATGCGTGTCCACCATTTGCCAGTGTCTATGATGAAATATTCAATAAAAACAAACTTCTTAGCTTTACTAAGCTCATTTAATAGATCTAGAAAGAAATCTTCGCCAAAGACGAAGTACTTAATCTCAGTATTCTTGTAGACAGAAAAGCCCGTAATGTTTTTAACATACTGACTCTCTCTACGATAGACAGGAGATAGAGAGTAAAGTTCTTCATCTGCATTTCCAAGACTAAAGAGAGTATCATCGGGGATTCTTTTCTTGAAATCCGCAACCTTCTTTTCTGAAAGAGAACCTATCTTTTTATTGGAGAATAAAAGATAAAAAACACCGCCAAGAAAAGGAAGGATAATCAAAACATACATCCAAATCAGACGATAAGCGTTATTTTCTTTTCTTGTAATGATGATACTTGCTATTACCATTGAGAGGATAATGAAAAAGAGGTAGTTTTGTTTTCCCATTGCAGACCAAAGCACAAAGTAGCAAATAGCAGCAATTTGCAAACCAAAGAAAATAATCATCCAAAACATTCTGGAGCTAAGTATTTTATATATCTTTCTCAGCATTTGCCTCTCCTAGTGAGAACTCACATCCACAATAGTTTTGACGATATAAACCTAACTCTTTGCTAAGTGTACATGAAAGAGCAAAGCCATTCTTCTTTTTAAAATCTATCTTCTCAAAACCTGGTAGATCTTCACCTTCTTTGAAAATTGTATTTGAATTTTTGAATCTAGAAACAGTAAGTGTTGTGCAAAAATACTCAATATTCTCTTCTTTAGCCTTTTCATAGGCCTTAAGGAGATTAAATCTAAAGCATTTATTGCATCTCTTTCCATGTTCTTTCTCACCTTCTAATCCCTTTACCCACTCTCTCCACTCTTCATGGTTATATTCGCCTTTAATTATTCTAAGGTTGTAATGAGATGCGACAATTAACGCATTCTCATATCTCTTTTCTTCCTCTCCATATGGATAAATATTGGAATTAGAGAAGTAAAGTACAGGCTCCCAACCTTCCTCTAGTAAACGTAATATTGAAGATGTAGCGCATGGGCCACAACAAACATGGACTAAAATCTTTTTTTTCATTGTTGTTAAATATATTTAATTACCCTTATTATTAAAGATTGAAAAGAAAAACTCTACTACATAGGAAGTACAATATGTCGAATAAAGAAAAGAAGAGGAAGGCATTCTCAACTTTGATAATTAGCCTTCTTGTAATTGGAATAATATTTATTACCTATTCAGGTGTTCAAAAATGGATTGGTATAGGCTTCTTTACTGTGGCTTTAATACTATTAGTACTAAATAGCCTTGGTACATTTTACTATAGCAAGGCTTCTCGACTACTTAATGGAGAGAACCCTCCTGTTAAAGATAGCCTTCCTATCTTTGAAAAAGCAGTTAAGCTTGGTATTGAAACTAAGGGAGAAGTCGTAGTAGGTACGCTCTTCGTTCAATATGGCGATATGGAAAAAGGTAAAGCTATCTTAGAAGGATGCCTAGACTCTCAAGATAACAAGGTCGTACAAAGTGCAAAGATCTCTTTGAGCATGTATTATTGGATTAAAAATGATTTAGACAAGGCGCTTTCTATAGCTGAAGAGGTCTATAATACAGGCTTTAGAGATCGTAATCTCTATATTAATCTCTCTACATACTATCTTGAGAAAGGAAAGTACAAAGAGTTTAAGAAGCTTGTAAAAGAAAGCAAGGATAAGAACTTCTACCTCCCAGCTACTCAGGACCTAGAAGCTGCATACTACATAGCACAATCTGATTGGGCTCGTGCTGGTAGCTTATTAAAGAACCTCTTTGAAACATCGAAACCTACATTCATCGATCCTTTCCTACATAAGGCACTTGTCCTTTTACATTATGGAGAATGGGATGAAGCCGCGAAAGCTCTTAGAGAGCTAAAAGAGAAGTGTCAATTTACAAATGCTTCTATCTATACAGAATCTCAAATTGACATTCTTATTGCATATTTAGATGAAGAAAGTACAAGATGGGGATTATTAGAAGCTATTAATTCCGATCCTACTATTTTTATCAGAAGAGAGATGCCAACTATTAAGAGTGGCGTCAGTATGCCTTCCTCATTCCCTTCTAAGCCAGACTTCTCTAAACTAGAAACAGTCTCTTCAAAAGAAGATGAAGAAGAGGATGATGGCGATATAGACACATCCCTCACCGATGACGATGAGGAATGGATTAAGAAGCATAGTTAAGATTAAAACTCTGAAGTAAATGAAATAGAGGCCGTGATATGATTCTCATTATTGTGGCCTCCTTCATAGCCAACACGGAAGGTTGTTGGCAATGTAATTAACCCAATTAATGATAAGTCTGTCTTAACTTCGAGGCCAAGCGAGAACATAAAGCCATTCTCTTTATTTGTTAATGAAGAGAAATAAGCAGCTGTTGATAGATTATCTAAGATTAAAAACTCTCCAAATGTTGGAGCATTCTTAAACTTATAGCCAAATGTTGCATCAGCAAATAAATTGTAGACAGAACTGTTAGTCTTTAAAGCAGAAGCACCATAAAGAAGAGTATTTGATGTAAAGTTATCACTAACAAAGACAGGAACACTACCCTTTCCGTCAATGCTAAATCTTCCCCTTACAAATCCTGAAACATAGATACTTGGAGTGAAGTTATATTCATCTTTAAGAGATACCTCCATGTAGTTTCTTGGATTTTCAAAAACAATCGAATCTCCAATTAAGAGATATCCTACGTCACAACCAAAGTGATTATTCTCCATTTTGTATTCGCACTGAGCACGGAGAGAGAATATTATACCTCTTCCACTTCCCTGCGCTGAATAATCATTGGCATATTCAATACTCTGGTTAGCAATTACACTAATTTCATCATCTTTGTATAGGTACGCATCAATACTTTCTCTAAGGTTTATAAATGGATCAAAGGCAGATTTTGGCCTTAAGAAATCTACATATCCTTCAAGCTTTGCTCTTACGAATGAAAAAGGATAGTAAGATATATTAGCGCCAACTGTTGTAAACAGTTCAGAAGAAGAAAGATTTTGAGAATTGCTTCCTAGTCCAAATATTAGAGACATATCAAAATCAGAGATAAGAAGGCGATATTCAAAGCCTGTTGTCATGCTATTTTTCAAGTAGCGAGGTGAAAGATTCGAATTCATAGCAACAAAATTGACACCAAGCAACGTCGAAGGAGTACTACTCTTTAATCTTCCAAAGTATTTAAGATTATTCTTTGTATCATTAATTCTAGATGCAATTATCTCATTATTCTCACTTTCTTTCTTTTCGCTCTTATATAAAGTACTTAGCTTACTTTCTTCTTTTTTAGCTGAGTTATATCCTATTTCGGCCATCTCTGAAGCAGAGTTAAATGCCATGAAAGAAAATTTCTCGACATCACAGCGTATGAGGATTAGAGATGAATACTTTTTTAAATCTCTAGACGCATTCTGTCTCTTTCCGATGTCGAAAGATGAATTAAGAATTGTAACAGGATTAATTAAGTTAATTGTATCTGCATCATAGAATGTTGTAGATAGAATAACTGTATCTGTGTAATCGTAAGCAGCATTAATTGGTGCAAGAGATATTACACCACCATCAATTAAAAGGTGTCCATTGTATTGGTATGGGCTAAAGTAAACAGGAAGAGCAAAAGAACCAATTAAGACATCAGAAAATGGCCCCTCTGTTATTCTTACTTCTCTCTTACTAACTAAGTCATCGCAGACTATCATAATAGGGATTTCTGTATCTTCTACTCTCAAATCCTTTCCAACAATATAATCAACAAGTGTTTTGAAGCCAGAAGGGCTCAAAAAACCACCTGTTGTTGGAAGTGTTAAAGAGAAATAAGATGAAATATCTCCTGCAGCCAGGAGTTCTTCTATTTTATCAGGCTTCACTCCTGCAGCATAAAGCATTCCAATAATTGACCCCATTGAATTTGATACAATAAAGTCTGGCTCAACACCTATCTCATCTAAATATTTTAAAACTCCAATATGTGCACAGGCCCTAGCAGAACCTCCTGTTAGGACAAGTCCGATTGGGTCTCTTTTTCCTTCAGTACGAGCAAGAATTCTCTCCCTAAAATTATCATCACCATAGATGACAGGGATATCTGAAATAAGAATTTCATTAAAGAACTCATCATTTTCTTCACTACTTGTTGATGAAGCAAACAATGAAAGAGAACACAAAATGGTTATTAGTACGACAAGGAAAAATTTTTTCATGACTTAATAATAATCATGAAAGAGAAAGCCTTCAATCTTATGGCTTGAATAATTCTAATAGTTTCTGTTACCATTCTTTCTACTTGGCATGGTGGCGGAATTGGTAGACGCAGTAGACTCAAAATCTGCCGAGGGTAACCTCTTGTGGGTTCGATTCCCACCCGTGCTATTCTTTTAGATAGCTTTATCAAGCAAAAGAAACTACAAACGCATATCGCCAGCATTCTAAATAACAACGACTTAGATTGAGCGTATTAATAATCACCTATTTGTACGAATATTCTCTTTTTCTCTTAAAGCTTCATTAGAGTCTAGTCAGACTCAAGCAAGGTAAGTTGATTCTGTGGTTTTATCGATTATCTCTTCCTTCCACTCTGCTATCTGACAATCTTTGGATGCAAAGTTAAGGCCAATGATATGAATCTCTTTATCCGTATTTATATACTTTGCGTAGTATCTTTTATCCTTTATCTGAGAAAGGGCTTCCTCTGCACTCTTATCAACCTTTATCTCAATGATATAGACATCAGCTTCCGACTCAATTACGACATCAATACGACCTCGTGTTGTTGTCTCTTCAACATTTATCTTATCGACTCCAAAGAGAAGAAAATAAGAATAAAACATCGCTTCATAGCCTATTTCCTTCTCAAGTACTACATACGGAATCTTTGCATAGTAAGCATTCATTGCTTTAACAAGTCCAGAAATATCTCTATTCTTTATCGCAATATTTCCCTTCACAAGAAATACACTGAGGTCTTTTCCTCCAGAGTATTGTTTCATTAGAGAAAGAGTGAATGCATTCCTCACTTCCTTATTTGGAAATTTAAGAGTCAGAGCTAGATTGTCGCCTTCTTTAATTGTAAGGTAGCCAGTAAAGTATATGAGAGCGAGAACCTCAGAATCATCAAGCGAAAGAGACGCAAGATTGCTATAATCAAATGATGAAAAGACATCCATGCCAACGATAGGGTTCTCGGTAATGATATGCCCTAAGTGATAGTCCTTGGCTAAATCTACAGCAAGCGTACTCGTTCCAGTATCTATCCAATAATTCTTAAATGAACATCCATTCGTAAAGAAGAAGCCTACAGATACAGGATTATATACATTAGCATTGCTCTCATATGAAAAACGGTAGCCATCATAGTATTCCCTTCTTTTGGTCTGGTTTTTAAATAAAAGCAACTCCCATAAGGAGTTACTAGGATTTTTTTAGAAAATAGTTTGT
>ERZ808286.1725-NODE-1725-length-10284-cov-5.139408_pt1 | contig 10284 bp, 8 predicted proteins | sample MGYA00521276_ERZ808286 | MGnify/ENA primary metagenome ERZ808286 (study PRJEB31516, sample SAMN03275607) | gut metagenome | biome: mammalia-associated habitat; material: feces | host: Papio cynocephalus | place: Kenya | collected 2012-08-01 ... | reverse complement strand
TGTCAAGTATCTTGAGCCGATGGTTACAAATCCTCCAAAGCCGATGGTTGCTATTATCGGTGGCGCGAAGGTTTCTTCAAAAATCGCCGTTCTGGAATCTCTTCTCAAGAACGCAAAGTACCTTGTTATCGGCGGCGGAATGGCATACACATTCCTCAAGGCGCAGGGACACAGTGTCGGAAAATCTCTTGTTGAGGACGACTTTATCGACACGGCAAAGAAGCTTCTTGCGGACGCTGACGCAAAGGGCGTAAAGATTCTTCTTCCTGTTGACCACGTCGGAGCGGCAGAATTCAGCGCGGACGCAAAACCTGTCGCAGTTGACGGAGTTGACATTCCTTCTGACCTTATGGCGATGGATGTCGGACCTAAGACTGTAGAGGAATACAAGAAGGCAATCGGCGAGGCAAAGTCAATCGTATGGAACGGACCTGTCGGAGTATTTGAATTCGACGCGTTCGCAAAGGGAACCGAGGCTGTTGCGCATCTTGTTGCGGAAGCCACAGGACGCGGCGCGATGACAGTTGTAGGCGGCGGAGATTCTGTTGCCGCTGTAAACAAGTTCCACCTTGCGGACAAGATGAGCCACGTCTCAACAGGCGGCGGCGCATCTCTTGAGCTTCTTGAAGGAAAAACACTTCCTGGAATTGCGATTTTGGCGACTAAATAATTGCGGAATTCCGTTTAAAACAAAATGTCATTCTCCTGTTTGACAGGGGATCCGGCAGAAAAAGGAAAGGTGGCTGTCCAAAAGGAATGACAGCCACCTTTTTTATATGGCGGCCGCACGACTATAAACCGGTGCCGGCGGAATCATCTGCGCGGACAAAATTCTCCGCGATCCGGACAAGAAAACCGAAACACTGCCGCCTCTCCTCCTCCGAAAATCCGCCGTAGAATGTTCCTATCAGCTCCGATGATATTGTCCCCATCATCTTGTTGTACATTCCTCCCTTCTCCGTAAGAAAAACCTTCCTTGCGCGCCTGTCACGTCCGTCCTCACGGGTCAAGACAAGCCCCTCCTTCTCAAGCTTGCGGACAAGAACGGTCACCGTTGATCTGTCGCGGTTTATTCTTTCGGAAAGCTCGCTCATTGTCATTCCGCCGGATGAGCCGAGCTGAAAAAGTATGTTTCCGTGCGATGACGCAAATTCCGGAAATCCGGCATCGGTAAGTCGCGCCGTCAGGAATTCAGCGGCAAGGGAATGTATATGAGAGACAAGGGAAATGCTTGTGTTTATGTTTTTTTCCATTCCACGATTATAACACGGAAATTTATTTTGCGTATTGCAAATCGGATAAAATACCATTACATTTTATAGCCATGTATGGTTTTCTTTTCAAGAAGAGTTTCTGTGACGGCTGGGACAACCTTCTCTCGGTCATAATCACGAACCTTGTATGTCTTTTTTCCGGTTTCGGTCTGATTTTCCTCGCATCGCTCGTGATAGAATCGACTCCGCTGCTCCTGCTGGTTTTCATATTCGGATGCGCCGTGATTTCGGTGCTGACATTCGCATACGGAGACATCGCCGCCGACATCGCGAATTTCAAGGGAATCCGTATCGCCGACTATTTCAGGGCGATTCCGGGTGCGCTCAAGGACGGCTCGCTTTTCGGACTGATGGTCGCGGTGATTACAATCGTGTCATTTATCGGGCTGGACTATTATTTTCTTCAGACGACATCGCTTGTCGGAATCTTTCTGGGAGCCTGTCTTCTGTGGATTGATATTTTTCTCCTCCTTTCGCTCCAATGGTTTCTTCCGATAAGGTCTCTGATGCACAACGGCTTCCGGAAATGCCTGAAAAAATGCTTCATCATTTTTTTTGACAACACCGGATTTTCGGTTCTGATCGGACTTTACAATCTGGTGATGACAGCGCTCTCGGTCCTGTTCGTCGGATTCATTCCTTCGTTCGCGGGAATTCTCATAGGAAATACGAATGCGCTGCGAATCCGGCTCTATAAATATGATTATCTTGAGGAGCACCCGGAACTCAAGACAAAAAAGGAGCGCCGTCAGATTCCATGGGAGGAACTGATTTATGACGACCGCGAGACGCTCGGCCCCAGAAAGCTCAAGTCTTTCATATTCCCCTGGAAGGATTAGAGGCTGCGTCAGTTCCGCAGGATAAGCGGCTGGTTCTCCCGGCAGAAAAAAAGGCGCGGATTCCGTTGCGAAGCGGAATCCGCGCCTTTTTCATGCGTACAGCCGGAAGTCAGCTGACTTCCGTGACGGAATTTATTATATTCAGGACATTTTTAAATCCCGTGGAGGTTATCGCGCGGTCAGCCTCATTTGAAAGCGACATGAAATAAAGTTTGTGTCCGGCATCCTCGCTGTCATTGAATGCGGCAAGAACAGTTCCAAGTCCGGAAGCGTCAAGCTCCACAAGCTCGGACATATCAAGCACAACGTTGTTCATCTGCACAGCCTGAAAGAGCGTCTTCTGGAATTCGCCGAGCGTATATGCGTTCAGCGCGCCCTCAAGCTCATAGAGCGCATAGTTCGCGCCCTCCTTCTCGACAATTGTCAGCTGCTCCATTACAAACCTGCCTTTCTTATCATTTCATCGATACTGCTCAGATCCGGCATCTCAAATCCGTCCGGCAGACCGGAACCAGAATCAGTCTCCACGGCCGAATTCTGCTCCTCATCCTGAGCCGCAGCAGAAACGTCCGGAGAATCCGGTTCAGCCGGGCTGTCATCCTGCGCTCCAGGAATCTCATTCTCAGCATAAGAGGCGGCGTCCTCTTCCGGATCCTGCGCCTGCTCCTGTACAGGCGAATCCGCCTCATCTGGAATTTTGTCCGGCTCAGCGCCATCTGTTTTTTCCGGCGAATCATTTTTATCCGCAAACGCGGCGGAGGACTCGTATTTGAGCACAAGGATACTCACGTCATCCTCCATTTCCTTGGACATGAATTTGACAAGACTGTCAAATGTGAACTGCGCCATGCGCTGCGCCGGATATGTCGAATTGTCAAGAATCGCCTGCTGCACACGCTCCTTGCCGAACTGCTCGCCACGCAGGGAATGTGACTGGATAAGTCCGTCAGTACAGGCAAGAATTATGTCTCCGCGGCTAAGCTTGGTTGTCTTTACGGAAATAAAGGGAGAAATGTCCTTCACAAAACCGAGGATATGGCCGGTTCCCTGAATCTCAATGACATTGTTGTAGACCTGTGTATAGATGAAAAGCGCCGGAACTCCGCAGTTTATGTAGTACATCGTGTCCGTATCAAAATCAATCAGGGCGAACAGGCCGGCAAATATTGTTCCCTTGCGCAGAGAATCGCGGACAAAGCTGTTCACCTTCACGACAAGCTCCTTGAAGTCGTGCGTCTCCGCCAGATAAGTCCTTATGATTGACTTGAGAATGACCATGCTCATAGAGGCGGCGATTCCCTTTCCGCTAAGATCTCCCACCACAAAAAGATGGCGTGTCGCCGTAAGCCTGATGAAGTCGATGAACTCGCCGCCGATGTTGTGGGCGGGAACCATCAGATAGCCGGTGTCTATCTTAGGATTGTTAAGGTGATCGATGTTCTCCTGAATGGAGGTGATTATCTGCGATGACATCCTGATCTCGCGGTTGACGGTTCCGATTATGTCCTTGTTGGATATATTGCGCATATAATATCCGAACACGAAGAAATATGAGTACAGCTTCGTGAACACGTTGTAATCGTATTCCTTGTAATGGTCGCCGCTGACCTTCGCGCCGAGGGTGATTATTCCGAGAATATTGTGGCCTTCGTTAAGGATGAAGAATGCGTCCGACTTAGTGACAGCGAACAGGTCATAAAGCTCCTGCTTTACGGAGGCGATGGCGTGCTCCTTCTCGACCTCGCTGTAAATCACCACGGATTTGTTTATGTTCATCAGGACATCGAATGCGGGATTTCCGAGCGGGACAGACACATTCAGTCCGTTGGACGAATACGCCGTTTCAAGAATTCCGCTGGAATTGACTATGTACACATTCATTGATGAGCTCTCGACATTCCTGCGCATTATCTCGAACATTCTGTTTGTAATCTCGTCCATCTCGCCGTTGTAGTCGATGCCGGCAAGATCCTTTTCCAGAGAATTCTCGTAGTCGGCGGTGTAAAGTCTTGAGCTTGAGGAAAGCACATCGGAGATTTTAAGCGCGAATATTACAGCTCCCACCGCGACAATGGAGAAAACGGTTATATAGGACGGCGTGAATGCCGAAATGGACGGCTGGATTGCCGCGCAGATGACACCGACAAGAACAGCCGGAATCAGATAGGAGATTATCACCTTGAACACGGAAACTGCGATTCCCTTTCCGGAGGGAACCGTCGTCTTTGACAGCGCCGCGAACATCGTGACAAACATGAAAAGATAGCCGTAAAGATACAGCAGGGAGAACGACGGATTCGCCTGGGAGATGAAACTTATCAGATAGTTTACGGCCCACATCAGAAGAAGCGACTCGCCGACAAGGATGGACTGGTATTTTTCCAGCTGCGTGGCCTTCTCCTCCTGAATCACAAGCAGGAACAGATAGGAAACCGCGGGAAGGAAGAATTTTATCAGAAAGTTGTATACGGAAACCCAAGTCCATGGGAAGAATTTTCTTGCGTCCGGAGGAAAAATATATTCCGACATGATGAAAATTCCCTTCTCGACGGAAATGTCAATCATATTGAAATGCCAGTAGACGATGTAGAACACAAGCGCAAATATGATGAATTTTATCACCGTAAGAAATCTTTTTTTCGTGTTGGCCGCAATCGACAGAATGCCGAAACTCAGGTTTATGAAGAAAAGCCCGTCCACAAGGAAGAGAATTCTCATAATCTGATTTGTCAGAGCGGAAAGCCACACATTATGGAAAAGAAGGACCAGCGTATAGATACCGGACTCTATGGTGACTATAAGAAGGGCGACAACAAGCGTGCTTATCTCGAAAGAACCGCTTCTGACCCGCCTGTCAATAGAAACCGTGTAGAGAATAAAAAAGCAGGTTACAGCAATATTCAGAATCAAATAAATCATATCAATATCCCACCTTTGCAATCATCATGGTGACGTCGTCGTGCAGTTTCTGGTCGCCGTTGTACTTCATGATAAGATCAACTATGTCGTCCACAAATTCCTGCGGCGATTTTGCGGCTCCGGCCTTGAGCGTCCGTCTGAAGAGATCCGTGTCTCCAAGCTCCACGCCGTTCTCGTCCATCACCTCGGAGACACCGTCCGTCGCGATAAGGATTGAATCTCCGCGGAAAAGCCGTTTCTCCGCCACGTTCACATCGCCCATGTCAATGATTCCAACAAGGCTTGCGTTGGATGTGAGCGGCTTCATCCGGTAGCCGTCCGGAGAAGGAGAAAGGATTATAGGATCCGACATGGACGCGTTTATGTAGCGGATTTTCATTTTTTCGGTATCAACAATTCCAAGGAAAAGAACCGTATATTTGTCCTGAAGGTGCATTCCCTTTATCGCCTTGTCAACCGCATGGATGATTCCGACAAGGTCATTTTTGTCCTCGATGATTTTTACGGTGTTCATCACAAGTCCCATTATGAGCGCGGCGGGAAGTCCCTTTCCGGAAACATCGCCGAGCATTAGAAGGGTACGGTTCTCGTCAATCGGAAGAATCGAATAGTAGTCGCCCGAAACATTCACCAGCGGACGGAAATATGTCGCGATCTTGAGCTTGGGAATATTCGGGATTGTCTGAGGCAGGAACGAGCGCTGGGTTTCGGCAAGCTGCTCCCATTCCTTTGTCGTGGCCGAAATCTCCGAGAGCTTGGAAATTGTTCTTGTTCTGCTTATGAACCGCTTGTACTCCTCAAAGAGACGCGAATATATGTCAAGATCAAAAAGGCGCGTATAACGGCAGAAAACGTAGAGATGCTCCTTGTCGCAGCAGAGAAAGAATCCTCTTGCCTTTCTGTAGTTGCCAGAAACACCGATATGATGGTCAAAGAAATAAAATCCGTCGCTCCATGATTCCGGGAAATTCAGAGCGAGCTTGTTGCGCGTCTCCTCCGCCACGGTAATCCTGTCCGGGCTGTTGTAAAGTATGTAGTTCTTCTTCCGGTCTACAAGCATGACCGAACAGTCGCCCTTTTTCTCCAGAATATCGGCTATCGCTCCGTAGAAGTCATCAAGCGAATAGCAGAAACGCAGTCTGTTTATGAATTCCGTAAGAATCAGGTTCTCTCCGCTTTCCAGCGTGTTTTTCCTTACGATGCCCAGCAGATAGGACTTCACCTTTGTTCCGAAAAAAAGAATCGCCACAAAAATGACGGCGACAGAAAGAAAAGTGAATACGGAATACTCTCCCTGAGACTTCATCGGAAGCAAAAGGAGTCCAAGCGCAATAAACAGAAGTATAACTATTATATTAACGCCGACAAGAACGATTTTTTTCTGCGCCCTATACATTAACCACCTCAAATATGATGTTCAGTCTTTCTGATTGAATCATGGGCATCTCCGGAAACAGACGTTTTCAGAGGCTTCTTCATTCTATCATATAATCGGCAGGAAATGGAGAAAAACTTATCAAAATAATACCTTTACGGAGAATCCACCATCCGCAAAGATATACAGTCACATTCAGCTGCGGTAAATTTCCCTTCCATCAATGAAAAGCCCCTTCACCCGGCCGGCCAAGGCGTAACCGTCAAAAGGAGTCGCCCTTCCGCGGCTGCAGAAAAGACGGCTGTCCACGGTCCAAATCTCGTCAGGATCTATCAGGACAAGATCGGCGTCAAATCCACTTCTGAGCAGCCCCTTGTTAAGTCCGAGAATTCTTGCGGGATTAGCCGACATCAGCCTGGACAGCTGCCCCAGAGAAAGCTGGCCCGTCTGAACAAGGACCGAGCTGCACACCGCAAACGCAGTCTCAAGCCCCGTGAATCCGGGCGCGCCGGCGGCCTTGTCATCAAGGGTATGCGGTGCATGGTCGGTGGATATGACATCTATAGTTCCGTCGCGCAGCGCCTCAATCAGCGCGAGCCTGTCCTCCTCCGTGCGGAGCGGCGGATTGACGAACGCACGGATAAAAGGCTCCTCCGTACCGCAGAGCGCGATATGATGCGGAGTCACCTCGCAGGTGACGGAAAAACCGGATTTCTTGGGAGTAGGAACAAACGGCTGACCGTCGCAGAAAGCGTCCCAGGCGGCGGAAGATTCGTCATCCAGAAAATCGGCCTCGTTGTCATAAATCATGCTTTTGGCGGCACGTACGGAATCAATCGCCCTTGCGGTGCTTATGTGGTCAATGTGGACACGGCATCCGGCTTTCTGCGCAAGCATTATGTTGCGTTCAGTCGCGGAATTTTCGGCAAGGGCAAGAAAATCATTCGCACAGCCGATAAGCCTGTCTATCTCGTCAAGCGTCCCGTCCGGAATTCCGGTTATGTCATCATCCGCGGCGCCCCAGGCGGAAAGGCCGCAGCTTTTCATCAGCTCAAGCGCATTCCGGCGGAACGGCTTTGCAAGAGCGGCAAGCTCCGGATCCTCACAGTGACATCCGACTATTATCCCCTTCTCCGCGGCGGCCGTCATCGCGGCGAGCATCACCGAAGAAGAGGCGACATCATGTCCGTCCTCCGTAATCACAGGAACATAGCGCCTGTCAAGGGAGAAAATATGGCCGACACTTTCTCCTCCGAAATTCTCGGTTATGCTGACGGTCTGGAAAAGATGGCCGAGACCGAGCGCGGCGGCTGAACGTTCCACCTCAAGCACGGCCTCCATCGACGAGATGACGGGATTCGTGTTCGGCATCGCGACTACGGTTCCGAAACCTCCGGCCGCGGCCGCATGCATACACGAATCCAGATTCTCCTTCTGAGGAAATCCGGGCCATCTTGTATGCACGTGCATATCGACGAATGCAGGCTCAATGACCAGTCCTCCGGCATCAAAAAGATCCGGCTCGGCGGACGAATTTCCGTCCTCCGCAAGAACAGCACCGGCAAGAGCGGCGGCAGTAGAACTGTTCGTAAAATAGCCGAGAAAAACCGCCCGGATTTTTCCGTCGGAGACAAGAACCGCGCCCGGAGAATCCGTATCAGCGTCAACAAGGCGCGCATTGTATATGACAAGAGGTTTCGCCATCATCCGTTGTCCTTTCCTGCCTGATAAAGCGTGTCGCAGTACTCGCAGCGGTAAAGTCCCTTCTGACGGTCAACAAGCAGGAACGTCGGCGGAACATAATGCTCCGTTGCGGTGATGCAGCGCGGATTCTTGCAGGAGAACACATTCTGAACCTTTGACGGAAGCTCCATGTTTATCTTGCGGACAATCTTCTCGTCCTCAATCACATTCACGCAGATGTTCGGATCGATGAATCCGAGAACCGAATAATCGATGTTGATTATGTTGTCGATTTTGATGATGTCCTTTTTTCCGCTTTTCTCGGAAGGGACGTTCATTATAAGACAGGCTGAAAAAGGAGCCTTGTCAAGTCCGAGCCACCGGAAGATTCTCCAGCCGCTCCCGGCACGGATGTGGTCAATCACAAGTCCGTTCTTTATCGTGTTCACATTAAGCATTTTCCATTCTCCAAATAAAAATCAGGCCGGACTCATTCCACGGATCCGGTGAGCTTCGCAATCAGCGCCATCCGCGCGTACATTCCGTACTTCACCTGCTTGAAATATGCGGCGCGCGGATCATCATCCACTTCCGGCGAGATTTCGTTCACACGCGGCAGCGGATGCAGCACAATCATGTTCTTCTTGGCCATGCGCATTTTCTCGCGGTCAAGAATGTAGCTGTCCTTGAGGCGGATGTAATCCTGCTCGTTGAAGAACCGCTCCTTCTGCACGCGCGTCATGTAGAGGATGTCAAGCTCTCCGATAACCTCGTCAAGGCTTTCGGAAGTCTCGTAACTTACGCCGGCCGGCTCAAGGATGTTCCTGACCAGATAATCGGGGACAGTAAGCTCCTTGGGACTTATGAATACGAACCTGTTTCCCCTGTAATGCCGCATCGCCTCAGCAAGCGAATGGACGGTACGCCCGAACCGCAGGTCACCGCAGAAACCAATCACATGATTCTCAAAACCGCCGCAGAGCTGACGGATTGTAACCATGTCCGTCAGAGTCTGGGTCGGATGATAATGGCCTCCGTCTCCGGCGTTTATCACCGGGCAGGCTGAATATTTTGACGCAAGAAGCGCAGCTCCTTCCTTGGGAGTACGCATCGCGATTATGTCCGAATACGACGAGACCACACGGATTGTGTCGGCCAGCGTCTCGCCTTTTGTGGAGGACGTGTACGACGCGTCGGCAAAACCTTCCACCGCTCCGCCCAGCCTCAGCATTGCAGCCTCGAATGAAAGCCTTGTCCGCGTGCTCGGCTCAAAAAAAAGTGTCGCAAGAATTTTCCCGCGACACACATCCTGAAAAGTTTTTGGCTCCACAATAATCTGCTCGGCAAGAGAACAGATTTCATCAATTTCAGAAACAGACAAATCATCAGGCTGAATCAGATGACGACCGGCTAACATAATTTCCCCCAAAATTCAGATTTCGGAGAGTATAGCACAATCACACAAAGAATTCCACGTCACCCCCGGAGATTCCCGTGTCGCGGCACGGGAATGACATTGGCATCATTTTCGGGCTGCCAACAGTTTTCGCGCCATTTTCGGGCTGATATGTCATTTTCGGCCTAATATGTCATTTTCGGGCTTGACCCGAAAATCTACATGCATATATTACAATCATCTAGAGATTGCCGTATCAAGTACGGCAATGACATTTTGAACTCGTTGGACAGCCCCCCGCACAAAAAAATCCCCCGCCCGGAGGAGGCATTTTACAGAATGCCGGCCGGACGGGGGAAATCTGTTTCTTGTGAGACTATTTTATTTGGTATAAGAAATTTCTACAGCTTTTATGCCGCTGATTTTTCCCCATGCGTCATAAGTCAGATACTCATTCTCACCCATCGACGTAACAAGCTCTGCAACTGAATACTCGACACTGCCCTCACCGTCCTTTGTAATCTTATTCACCTTGCAGCTTGCAAGCTCGGCTTTCGAATTATACATGTCATCCTTATCAGATGCCGAATACAGGAACGGGCAGTCATAAGCAACATCCTCGTTTCCAAGATACGTGAACTTTATCTTTGCGTCTGCCTTGTCGGAATATCCGCTGAGAACAGTTTTTGTCGTAATGAGACTCCAAGGGGAAACTGAAATTATAGATTCTGATTTAGTCGCTTCCTCCCACTTTGCCTTGAGGGTGATGTCGCCTGTGACCGGGGTGTCGAAATTATA
>ERZ808286.1724-NODE-1724-length-10291-cov-3.544451_pt1 | contig 10291 bp, 8 predicted proteins | sample MGYA00521276_ERZ808286 | MGnify/ENA primary metagenome ERZ808286 (study PRJEB31516, sample SAMN03275607) | gut metagenome | biome: mammalia-associated habitat; material: feces | host: Papio cynocephalus | place: Kenya | collected 2012-08-01 ... | reverse complement strand
GTCGCATTCTTCTCCGCGGACAGCTAGTTTGTAAAGTGGTTGGCCGGCAATCTTGACAGCAGAGTACATGGGCGGTTTCTGAAAGATATCACCAACGAACTCGTTGTGAATAGCGGCTGTAATTTGTTCTTCTGTGAGGGTGAGGGTAGAGTGCTCTGCAATGATATTTCCAAGGCGATCTTGAGTTGTAGTTTCAGCTCCGAAACGGATTGTCCCCTGATAGGTCTTATCACCCCCCATAACACGATCGGAAATTTTTGTTCCTTTCCCTAAAAGGATCAACAATAATCCCGTGGCATCAGGATCTAACGTTCCTCCATGCCCGACTTTGGTGAATCCAAATTTTCGGCGAAGTGTTGTGACGACTACGTGAGAAGGCATTCCTGCAGGCTTATCTACCGGCAGAATACCATCGGGATCTGGATAGACTTCACTCATGTTCAGGCTTCACCGATTGAGCTTGTGTTTCTTCTGAGACTTCAATGCAATTTGGAAGGTGGTTCAAGATGTCTAAAACACGATCACCCTTCGCGATTCCGACATCAAGCCGGAATCGTAAATGTGGTGTAAACCTCAGGGTTAAGTTTTGATTAATGAGCGTCTGAATTGCTTTTGCGTGCTTTGAGAGTCGTCGTAACCAAGTAGGGTGCTGTTCAGCATCACGAATGGAGACCCATACATCTGCTGTTCGCAAATTAGGCGCACAACATACCTTGGTTACGGTGATTCCTGCGATGTCAATGGTTGGGTCAGACTGAAGAACTCGAAAGAGATCGTCGGCAATCTCTCGGAGAAGTAGTGCATTGACACGTTCGAGTCGATTGATGGACATCTCATTCCTTTTATAACGTTTTGGGAAGTTCTTCCATTTCGTAACACTCGACGATATCTCCCTCTTGGAATGCTTCAAAGCTGCCAAATCCTAGCCCGCACTCTTGCGCGGGGGAGATTTCTTTGACGTCTTCTTTAAAATGTTTCATTGTTACTACCGCGCCATCAAAAATCTGATTCTTACCGCGATAGATGCGGAATTTACCCTTAAATTTAAGAGTTCCATCCAACATTTGGCATCCGGCGATTTTGCCCAATTTACTGATATCAAAAACTTGACGGATTTCCGCATGCCCTCGTACGACTTCCTTGTATTCTGGTGCAATCAGATCAAGCATGCAACGCTTGACGTGCTCAATTAGTTCGTAAATGATACGGAAGGTATTTACTCGAATGCCATTTTGACGAGCCATGGCCTGAACACCAGGTTCGCAATTGACACTAAAACCGAGGATCGTTGCATCTTTTGCACGCTGAACGTCTGCAGCCGTGATAGAACCTACTCCGGAGTATAGCACCTTAAGAGATACTTTTTCGGATTTGATTTCTTTAAGGCATTCAACAACGGCTTCTGCGGTTCCCTGTGTGTCGGCTTTAATGATAACGTCAAGCTGCGCTTTCCCGTCTGCCCCAAGCAATTTTGTCCAGTCTGCCATACTTGAGGATTGAGCAGCAGAAAGCGATTGTAATTTATTTGCTTCAGCTGTACGTTCGGCTAACTCGCGGGCTCGTTTTTCGTTCAGCATGACACGAAACTCTGAACCTGCTTCCGGAACTCCAGAAAGACCCGTACATTTTACAGCGATTGAGGGGCCAGCAGATTTAACCTGTTTGCCGCGCTCGTCAATAAGGGTGCGAACTTTACCGTAGTGCTCGCCGCAGAGTACGACATCCCCAACCTTGAGTGTGCCACCCTGAACGAGTAAGGTGGCGGTTGGCCCAAGGCCTTGTTCAAGTTGAGATTCAATTACAGCACCGTTGGCACGCCGATTGGGGTTGGCCTGAAGTTCCAACACATCGGCTTGAATTAGGATGGTTTCCAATAAATCATCAACGCCCTGTCCGGTTGTTCCCGAAACTTCACAGCATTCGATGTCGCCCCCCCAGGTACTTGGTGTGAGCCCTTCAGCTTGTAACATCTGATAGACTCTCATGGGATTGGCATCCGGTTTATCGCATTTTGTGACGGCGACAAGCATTTGAACACCGGCATTTCGCGCGTGTTTAATTGCTTCTCGTGTTTGAGGCATCACACCATCATCGGCAGCTACAATAATCACAGCGATATCCGTGATGTTTGCTCCACGGGCTCGCATGGATTCGAATGCAGAATGACCGGGTGTGTCAACGAAGGTAATTAAGCGCTTATTCCCATTGTCATCGGTTTGATCGACCTCAATCGTATAAGCTGCGATATGCTGCGTAATGCCACCGGCTTCTCCCGCAGCCACATGTGATTTTCGGATATAGTCCATCAATGTGGTCTTACCGTGGTCAACATGGCCGAGAAATGTAACGACAGGCGGCCGTAGGCACATATCCTCGGGCTTATCTTCTGGAATTTCATCGTCAGCATCTTCGCTCTTGAGTTGCGGCTTACGCTCAGCAGACCGCTTAGAACGCTCTTCCATCTCTGTAGAGAAACCGTATTTTTCGGCAATCTTCTGAACAATACCGATTTCAAGCGTTTGGTTGATGGTTGCGAGCACTTTTAAACCCATTAAGTCGACAATAAGCTTATTGGGAAGTACGTCCATCAATTCAGCAAGCTCTTTGACTGTTACCGGGCCGTTCAATTGAAGTTTTTTCCCTGTAACAATTGCAACTTGAGGAGTGGAGGCAGGAGCAGGCGTTTCTTTCTGAGGTGCTGCCGGTCTACGTTGGGTTTTGTCGCTTCGTTCATTCCGACCACCAGTCCCCCGGCGGTCATCGGTACGGCGTTCCCGTCCGCCACGGTTCCCATTACGGGAATCATCATTACCGCGTCCATCCGTCTTGCCTCGCATGGGAGGGGTTGGAGAAAGTCCAACGAGGGTAGGGCGGGCAGGAACAGATTTGGTTAGAGTGGGCTTCTGTACAACTGTACTTGGCGCCAATGTTGCGTTTAACGTTGAAGGTGGTGAATTCTTCTTCTGGATAGGTGCACCGATTGGTTGAGTCCGTTCGTTGGTATCACGTTTAACTTGTGAGACAAACTTATTCGCTTTGGAATCGGAGGTTATGGGTTGTTTGGATGTTTCTGCGGCAGGTTTTATTATCGGACTTTCCGCACTCTGAGTCACAGTAGATGTTTTTGTCGGCTTCATTTCGCCGGGAGGAGGGGGCGTTGCAAGAGATGCAATGTCTACATTTGATGTCGTAGAAGTTTGTTTGGAATTCGAATTCGGCGGCACTACTGCTACTTCCGGAGTCGTCGAAGAAGATACCTCCGTTTGAATGACAACAGGTTGTGAAGGCGTAACATGCTTGTGGGAATGTTTGGCGGCGTCTACCTCTAAGGCATGCTGCCGATGTAGATCGACGGCTTCTCGATTTCGTTTAATTTCGGAAGTTCGTAAAGCCTCGCTTTGCGATTTACGTGATTTCCGAGAGGTTTCATATTTGGTCAATAGGGTGTTTCGATCTGCTTGTGAAAGTGTTTCAACCCACGCATTCAATGCAACGAGATCGTCTTCATCTAAGGTCGAAAGTGTAGACGAAACATCCAGTCTAAGCACCTTGGCCTGAGCCAAGATGATGCCCGCGGGAAGCCCTGTACGCTTTGCAAATTCAGAAACTCTCATGCGGTTTACTCTCCCTTGGCATCAACGATGGTTTGTGCGTGGTCATAAATTTCCTTGACTGTAGCCTCATCCAATCCTGTGGTTGTTTGGAAATAAGCAGGTTCGGCATGAAGTACACCCTCAGGCGAGTGGAAACCACAATCAAAGAGTTTTTCGGCAACAACGGTGGTGACTTCAAAGTCCCTGGCGAGTTGATGTACCATTTCTTCCCGTTTGTTTTCAAAAAGCTGGGCATCATCTTCAACGGATGCAGGAACAGCATCTGCTGTGATTGAGATTCGCCACCCCGTGAGTTTGGTTGCTAATCGAACATTTTGACCACCTCGGCCGATGGCGAGCGAGAGCTTTTCTGCCGGAACGGTGGCGTAGATAGCATGCGCGTCTTCATCCACTCGCATTGTGGTTGGTTCTGCAGGTTGCAATGCTGCTCGAACGTATAATTCAGGGTCGTCGTTGTAACGTACGATATCAACTTTTTCGCCATTTAATTCTTGCACAATATTACGGACACGTGCTCCACGCATTCCAACGCAAGCCCCCATTGGATCTACTGCTGGATCTAGGGAACGAACCGCCACTTTTGAACGGCGTCCAGGATCACGCGCTACACCAAGGATTTCGACCACGCCATCGGCGACTTCGGCGACTTCCAAGCGAAATAAGGCTTTGACGAAGTCTGTACATGCACGGGAAAGGATTACAGCAGGTCCGGAAGATTCATTCTGAACTCGAAGTACGTAGGCTCGGATAACATCTCCGGTGTTATATTCCTCGGAAGGAATCCGCTCTTTTGCCGGGAGCACGGCTTCTGTTTTACCGAGCTCAACGTAGAGATCTTTGCGGGCAACAAGTTTAACGGTCCCGGTTACGATGTCCCCAACACGATCCTTGTATTCGTTATAAACATTACTCCGTTCCGCCTCACGGATTTTCTGCATGATCGTCTGCTTAGCGGTTTGTGCTGCGATACGGCCAAGTTTTTCTGCCGGGACCGGAACTTTAACCGTATCACCATCCTGAACATTTGGGTCGAATCGGCGTGCTTGAGCAACAGTAAGAATACCAAGCCCGTGTTCAGAGTCAGAAACGGCATAAAGATCCCATGCTTTAAGTTCCAATGTCTTTCGATCAATTCGGACGGTAAAATCGGCTGAAACGCGTGTATTTTTACGGGCTGCCTGTTCCACAGAGCCTTCGATGGCCTGCAGTATGGTCTCACGATCTACCCCACGCTCCCGCTCAAGGTAACCGATTACGGCTGCAAACTCGGCATTCATTGCCATCGTATTGACTCCTTCCTGCGTTCTTACTAAAAAAGCGCGAGCCTTCGCTCACGCCTCTACTAAAAAATAGAAAACGACCGCACAATATCATATCTGGTTGTAATTGTCAAATATTTTAAGATGGAAGTAGGGTAAAATACGGGGTGTGTCTTGTTCGGAAGATGAAAGTCTGACATTTTGGCGGGGCTTTGTTGTAAAAATGTTCCAAATTATCTTCTGTGACGAGATTGTGAAGTATACGCACGTCTTCTTAGATTATCTGAACGCCACGTAGTGATAGTTAAGAGAAACATTCCATGTATAGATGGGTAAGTATAGATAGGCTGCTATATGGTTCGACTTTTAATGAAATTTTATTGACTCTTGATTTATTTTAGGCAACAAAAATAAGCATTCTGTGAGAGCATGGAGTTCTCGTTATATCGTCATCTCCTGGGGCAGAGGTCTGTTAAAAGTTTTTCCCATGCACCGAAAACAACATCTTCAGTATAACGTGCTCGTACAAATCGACTGGCAGATTCGCCTAAACGTTCACGCAACGAAGGATTGTCAATCAACCGCTGAAGTTGAACGGCAAACGATTCCGCGGTAAATTCTTCTGCCAGAAGCCCCGTGTCGCCGTTTTGAATGAGCTCATTCACGCCTGGCGCATTGCGGAATCCAACGCATGGAAGCCCGAACCACATGGCTTCAGCCAGTGCTAAGCCAAACCCTTCTACACGTGAAGGATAGACACAGATACCCGCTTGCTCAAAAATGGAACGAACATTAGTGGTTATCCCCATGAAACGGACTCGAGAGGCAATCCCAAGTGCTTCGACTTGAGCGTGAAGTTGCTGTTCTTCCTGAGGTGTGCCACTGCCATACAGATCTAAAATCCAGGCATCTGAACGCGTCAAGCGGGCAAAGGCTCTCAATAACATGGCGTGATTCTTATCTTTACTGAAGTAAGCAACGTAGACCATGTGCCGGTTACGTGAGGTGAATTGTGGGAGCGGATGCTTTGGTGCGTAGGGAAGAGCGTTTCCAATTACAGCGATGGGGGCAGATGTATAAGGTCGAAGGGCTTGTTCGTGCGATGGAAGCAATACTTGACAGGCAGCTGCCGTTCGGAGCGTACGTTCCAAACGTCGAACACGTTGATATTTATTCTTCTTAAAACAAACGGGAGGATAAACATGAAACATTTGAACCCACGGTATCGCAAGTGGTGAGGGGGTATGATGCATTAGTTCTACAGATTCATTTGTACCTGCGGCGATCACAATGTCCGGGTGTAATGTGCTAACGAGTAATTGAAGCTGAGCAGAACGTTCACGAAGGATATCAAATTGTGGAAATACCTGTTCCAGTAAGTTCATTCCTAACCGCGTTCGTAAGAGGATTTTATTTAAAAGAAGCTTCCCTTTCCAAGCTTTCTGTATGGGATAGAAATGAAGACAAACGTCTGACTTAAAAGTTACAAAAAGCGGTTCGTGGCTGAGTTGCCGCGTGATCACATGTACAGTGAATCCTCGGTTGACCAAGGCATTGGCTAGCGCGGCTGTTGCTCGACCAGCTCCGCGCCCATTGGAGAAGAAGTCCTTGTAAATGACAATTGTGAACGGTGGCTTCACGGGCATAATACATTTATTTTTTAGCGGTTGCGTTCAGTTGCTCCCGAAGGATAAGAGCTGCGCCCTCCGTTGCTGCCTGTAACTGATTACTAAGGCGGGCAGAATCACTACCTAACTGTGCTAATGTTTTAATTTGTTCAACCCGATCTGCAAGATTGGAGATGCTTACATCGTCTCGTAAAGAGCGTACGTAAGCGGAAAGTGATTTACGCTGGGCATTGAGCTCCTGCATGGTTGCTTGGTATTGTGCTGTGATCGCCGCTTGAATATCAGCTGATGGGGTTTCGTTGGTATTTGGGGCACATACTTTCGCTGAGGTTGTTGTCAATAAATTTTGATAAGTGGTTGGAGTGTTCTGAACGGATTGAGCTTGCGTATAGATGCGCTCGTAGAGCGCGGAGATTTTTTTGGAGAGAGTCTCGAATCGGTTAATCGCGTCTGGCGCAGTTTGAACGTTAAGAGAACAGGCAATGGGTGTACGAGCTGGTGCTGACTGTAACCATGCCTCCAGCGAGGAAGGAGCCGCGGACTTCGTTGCAGTGCATCCGGAGAGAAAAACTACGGGAATTATAAAAGTAAGGCATAAACAAAGTAAACAAAAGACACGAACCATAGCGCACTCCTTTGTTTTAATCATAGCATAGTTTTACTGTTTTTGTTCGATACTGTTGATTTGATTTGATTAGTCTCGTTTGCATTTGAATCACTTGATGTGTTGAGTTGACTGTACCAAAGTAAAATGAAGTTGTTCCAACTTTGGGTCAATCCATCTAGGTTCGAGCTTACGTTAGAACGGGTAGCACATCTCGATCAAGTACTGTGGGGGTAAAGAAAAAGTTTGAATCATAATCAGAGCCCTGTCCAGGGGTGAAAATTATATAGTTTTGCGCACGATGACGGTATTCACGTATATTCTGTCTTAATTTATACTACCCGCTCGTGTATTAGGCGTGTGGTTGATATACGCAATCGTGGTGTTGATAAGATATTTTTGTGCGAAAACAGGGGCGGACATCACGATAAGAGAGTGTTTTGTTTAGTGTCTGTGTATAGTGGTGGAAAAGGATAACTGATGGCAAGTTTAATTCCGCGGATAATTCATGCGGAACTTCGGCGGTGGACAGGGGGTGAAAAACTTGAATTGTTTCAAGAAGCGGAACGGCTGACGTGTTGTTACGCTGTACGATAGATATGTGTTCCATCGTGAATGGGAAAATGGGCGATACTCAGAGGACTGTAAGTGAAAGTGAAGAGCTCAGTCGGCCCTTTGTCCAACGAATTGTAGCATCCTACTGTAATCTGCTTGTGAGGTATGCAGAAGCTAATGAGGCTGCTGAAATTCATCGTTTTCTACTGTTAACAATGGGAGATGGCAAACAGAGTAGTAGTCGACAGTTGTCTGTAATTGGGTTCGGGTACTTTATCACGAAACCTCGCTTGAGCTTTGTGTTTCGGTGAGGGTGTTGGATGAGGCCAATTTGAGGCAGCTGGAAAAAGCCGGGGTATTGTAATTTAGAGGTTTTACCGATGACATTTAAGACGTTGTGCACGACACATACACAGGTGTAAAAGCTGGCAACACTTCGTACAGCTCGGCGGGTAGTGATGAGGTCTGTTCTGGAGTATTATATTATTGGCACGGGGGAGACTGAGATGGAACGAATAGAGTTAGCGTTCGCTTTGCGTGATCTGTTTGATGAATTGTCGACTCAAATCGCAAGTATTCCGATCACAGTTCTAGCACCTATTGCAGGAACACTATTGGAGCATGTGACGTTGATTTTAGAGTATGTACAGTAGCGATATTTCGGTTAATTCATTCAACGGCATTGGGCGGGTGGGCTAGGTTTTCACAAAAACGTTTGAAAATGCGTTACGGTCGGGTATTAATGCGGCGATTGAAGGCGATTCGCTTATGACGGACGGGAATTTCGTGGCAAAAGATTGTGTCTCGATTTTACGCGCTAGTTATATACATATGTTGAAATTTGGAATTACGCGCTAACCTAACAACAAACACGAGACGAGGCGGGCAAAACTGGATAGATTTCGCCCGCCTCGTCTTAACGAAGAAACATAGACTCAGGGATTATAAACAGCCCCAGCAGCGTTCTTTTCCGGGTTCATATAGAACTCTTGCCCGGTTGCATCCAGAACTGATGCCCACAAGTTTGATGAAAGCTCAACCTTGCGGCGTTCAATGGTTGCCAATGGAATAGGAACCAACGAGTAATCATCATTCAGACGGCCGACTACACAATTGGTACGCCCGGCCATGGCTGCATGAACAGCCATGCGCGCCAGACGATAACAGAGTACAGCGTCCGAAGCATCAGCTGGACAACTGCGAATGGTATAGGAAGGATCAATATACTTGACGGTAACCCCATCGCCTTTTTTATTAAAGTGTGTGGTAATTCGTTGTTTAAGATACTCTCCGACATCTTTTTTCAAAATGTTTCCAGAAGCATCCTTTCGAACTTCACCATCCATTAGATCTTGCCCAGCCCCTTCAGCAACAACGATTACGGCATGACTCTTACCTGATGCAAAACGACGTTCCAATGCACGCAGAAGACCGTGTTCGCCATCCACGGTGAATGGTGATTCTGGGATAAGGCAGAAGTTAACAACGGGGTTGGCCAATGCAGCATAGGCCGCAATGAAACCGGAATCCCGCCCCATCAGTTTGACCAAGCCAATACCGTGATAAGCACCAAGTGCTTCGGAATGTGCGGAACGGATTGCGGGAACAGCGGCTGCCACAGCGGTTTCAAATCCGAACGTCCGCCCAACGAAATGAAGGTCATTGTCAATGGTTTTAGGGATCCCGACTACAGAGATTTTCAGTCCGCGCCGCCGACATTCATCGGAGACATCACGTGCACACCGCAGAGATCCATCTCCGCCAATAGCAAAGAGAACATTAATTCCCATTCGCTCTAAGGTGTCTACCATGCGAGCGGTATCTTGTTGACCACGGGAGGAACCGAGTAGAGTACCGCCGTCTTCGTGAATCGTGTCTACCGTATCTGGCGTCAACAACATTGGTTCATAACCGAACTCAGGAATCAATCCAGCATATCCGTAACGGAAACCATAGATAGTTTTTACCCCGTAATCGAAAGCAAGCACTTCTACAAGTCCTTTGATGACGTTGTTGAGGCCCGGACAAAGCCCGCCTGCGGTAACAATCGCTGCGCGTGTTGCTTTTGGATCATGAAAAATCTTTCGGTGGGGCCCGGCACTTTCTAACTTTGGTACCACACCATAACGCTTGACGAACGCATGAACGTATCCCGCACGAACACTGAGTAGGGAATACATATCGTCCTCTTCCACGAAGTTTGTGTTGCGGATGGGGGTATCCACCTTGCATTCTCCGAGTGTCTCGGTCAAGAAGGTAAATTTAGCTGGGTCTTCATAGATGCGATCAAACAAGGAAGGCATAAGGGTCCTCTCTCATATCCAACAAAACGTGGAAAAGTTGGGGCACTATTATACATGTTCATGTCGATTTCGTCAATTTGCCTATATGATTTCACAAATAGAAGATGGCTGTTGATACATATGTTGAAATATGAAAGGTGGGGTTTAGGGAGTTAGGAAAAATGTTTGGAAGAGTTCACTAGAATTAGTTTTGAGTTAAAAATACAATGGTGCATTGTCGACGCATCAAGACGTATCACGACTTTAAGGCGTCCCATGTGTTTGAACTGACTGCACTCCTGCGCGCGTGGGAAGTCTCGAAAGCAGGCGCTCTTACCGGGGGCAACGT
>ERZ808286.1723-NODE-1723-length-10291-cov-6.894588_pt1 | contig 10291 bp, 8 predicted proteins | sample MGYA00521276_ERZ808286 | MGnify/ENA primary metagenome ERZ808286 (study PRJEB31516, sample SAMN03275607) | gut metagenome | biome: mammalia-associated habitat; material: feces | host: Papio cynocephalus | place: Kenya | collected 2012-08-01 ... | reverse complement strand
ACCTGATAGCATAAGGGTATGGGGAAGGCGAGGAGAGGGGCAAGATACTAAAGATGCAGAAGATGCAGAAAATACGAAGATACTAAAATATTAAAATATAAAACAAATAGGCTGTCTGCGTTTGGCAGACAGCCTATTTGTTATCTCTTTGTTATATTATTTCCTTATATATATTCTTGCTATATCATCTCATTGTTTATAAAAAAGCGTTTCGAGGTTATTCTATTCATTTCCGGAGTCAGCGGCGGTGTATCCATGAGCCGAAAGGACGGGACGGTTTGGGAGCGGAGGCAGGCGTGTCATCGTCATCATCGATACGTATCTCTATACTGTCGCCCTCGGGTGCATCGGTATGCACGGAACGCCCATTCTCCGGCATTTCTTTTGGTATGTCTCCAAAGATAGTCTGTCCGAAATTGATGACTTGCGGTTGCTCATCGTCTTTGGGTTCCGACGGTTTCTCGTAATTCTCCTGTATGGCTTCGTCTATGGTTTTGCCTCCCTCGCTGCTTTCTTCGTCGTCCAACATCGGCAAGCCGTTCACCTCATAGCCTGTGGCAATAATCGTAACACGCACATTCTCGCCTAATTCTTCGTCCAAAGCCACGCCCCACTGCACTTCCACCGCATTGCCTATTTCCTGTACGAAATTGTTGATTTGGTCGATTTCGTACATTTGGATAGCGTGTTCCGTAGAGCAATAGAACTGGAGCAACAGCCGTTTGGCTCCGTGTACGTCATTGGTATTGACGAGCGGTGAATTGAGGGCGTTGTTGATGGCCGTGGCGATACGGTTGTCCCCTGCGGCGGTACCGACATTCATTATCGCCACACCGCCCTGTCGCAACGTGTTATATACATCGGCAAAGTCGGTGTTTACGATACCGGGTTTGGTAATAATCTCCGCAATGGAACGGGCGGCGTTGGCGACCACATCGTTGGATTTCTCAAATGCATTAATAAAACTCAAATCGGGATAAATATCTTTGAGTTTCTCATTATTGATAATCAGAAGTGCGTCCACGTGTTTGGCAAGGGTTGCCACGCCTATCATTGCCTTGCGTATTTTCTGCCCCATCTCGAAAGCGAAAGGAATGGTTACGATTCCCACGGTGAGGATACCCATTTCCTGTGCCACATCGGCTACGATGGGCGATGCACCCGTGCCTGTACCACCGCCCATACCGGCAGCGATAAAGAGCATCTTGGTGCCGTCATCGAGTGCCTCGCGGATATGCTCGCGGCTCTCTTCGGCGTAGGCACGCGCCACTTCGGGTTTGCCGCCTGCGCCGAGTCCCGTACCCAACTGCAGTTTGGCAGGCACCGACATCTTGCCGAGAGCCATCTTGTCGGTATTGCAAAGCAGGAACGTAACGTCTTTGATACCTTGCCTGTACATATAGTCCACTGCGTTGCCGCCACCGCCGCCGACGCCGACAACCTTGATCAAACTGTCTTCTTTTATCTCCAAAGGGAGGGTAATCATATCTTCTTCCATACAAAAAAGGATTTATAGATTGCTTAATACTGCTGGTCGGTAAACAGATTGACGAGTGTCTGTCCCAGTTTCTCGGTAAAACCGGGTTTTTTGACCAGTAGGTCTTTGTGTTTGTCGCGGTAGTCCTGTCCCAACAGGATTGTCCCCACGAGGGCGGAATAGGTTGGAGCAAGGAACTGCTCGTCGGTATCGCGCGTAAGCAGCAGGTCGTGCATACCGTAGCGCACGTCATACCCCGTCCGCTCGCGCAGATACAGGTCAATGCCGTGCAACATCGATGCGCCGCCTGTGATATACAGACGGCACACACGCTCTTTGTACCTGTCCAATTCCTGCACAACAGGAGCCAGTATCTCGCCCAGTTTCTGCTCTATCACCTCCGCCACCTCGGTGCAAAGCACTTTTATCTCCCCTTCGCCGTCGTTGGCAGGCACACGGAAAGTATAATTTTTCTCCACCAACTCCGGTGCGGCATAGCCGTATTGTGTCTTCAGTTTCTCGGCTGTGGAAAAGGACAAGCCCTGCTGCTCCAAAGCGCGTGTGATATGGTACCCGCCGCGGGGTATCACTTTATTGACAAGATACTGCCCGCCCTTGAAAACCGTCAGCGTTGTCGTCTGCGCACCCATATCCAGTACGGCGCACCCGTCGGACAATATATCATAAGGCTCGTCTTCTTTGGTTTCCTCGCACTGGAAAACCGACAGCAGCACATCCGGACGGACAAACGTGCTCTCCACACTTCGTCCTGCCTGGTCGAAAGCGGTGTTCAGGCGGCTTGCCAGTTCTTTCTTGCCGACAAACGCGAAATAGTGCGCTTCCACAAGGGCGGCACGCTGGTTCTCCGTGGGAGTCTCTTCCTGCTCCTGACCGTCCAGCACGAAATAACTCGGCACCAGTTCCAACACCGCCACATCGGGGTATTTGCTCTCTATCTTGTCCTTACATTCCTGCTTCATGGATTCGAGCAGTGCAGCGGACACTTCGCGTTTGCGCAACTGGTCGCGGCGTGCCTTTACAGGGGCTATCTGCATCGACTTGCCGCCCAGCGTTACAAAGGCGGTCGGCAGGTTCTCTATATGGATACGGTTCGCCAGCAGGCGGAGTACCTCGTTGATCATATAACCCGCATTGGTGGTGGAGGTGATAACCCCTTGCTCGATGCACTTGTAACGCTGCGACTGTTCCACACCCAGCACGCGGAACAAATCCTCGCCCACGCGCTCCGCCGCCATGGCACGCACGCTGTCGCTTCCCAAATCGATTGCCACCAGCGGCAGCGAATCGGCTTTCATCTGTTTCTGTTTCTTAGCCATTGTTCTGTATTATTTCCGTCCCACAACCTGCCCCGCAAAACGCAGGTCCAACTCTTTGTATTTGCCTTTGCCCGACTCTGCAGCACCGCTTTCGTAATAAAGCCGCAGTTTGCGCAATTTATCCTCATAACCGTTCAGATCGCCCAAGACAACCACCGGCTCTGCAACATCTGCTTGCAGCAGACGTACATCATACGGCGTGCGTATATCCATATACCGGATTCGCGTGCGCCAATAACTATCGTCTTGCAGCCACTCCGCAAAATCCGCAACCGAAGTTGTTGCTCCCTGCATTCCCACACGCCCCGTTACAAGCAGCATCGTGTCTTTTATACTCTCCCTCACGGGCATACGCTTGCGGTCGGTGTCCACTATATAACTGTCGTCTGCCGTAACCACTCGCAGCAGTGGCACACGCTGTGTCAAACGCACGCACACTTCCCCCCGCGGATTGGTGTAGCATTGCGCCGTACGCACCGCAGGATTGGTATGTACCACATCCTCTATCCGCTGCAGCGACACCTGTGACAAAGCCTTGCCTACAGGATAAGCGTCCTGCGAACGGAGCATACCGTTCAGTTCCTCCTCCGACAGATACAACCGCTCGTCGGCATCCGCTATATCATACCGCAACACCCTGCATACCGTATCGGGCTGTCCCGCACGACCGCAACACACACCGGCAAGCAGCAACCCGACAGACACGGCTGCCGCCATAATGATTAAGGTGATATGTAAGGCACGTTTCATAGGTTTACACCCCCGACAAAGCCTTCTTCAAATCCGGCACCAACCGGTCTATATCCCCCGCACCGATAGTCATCACCACCACAGGCTGCGTCTCCGTTTTCATCTTGTCTTTCATATACTCCACCAAGTCGCTTTTCTCCACCAATGCTTTTTTCTGACAGGTAATCCTGTCAAGTAGCATCTCCGAACAGACACCCTCTATCGGCTGCTCGCGGGCAGGGTAAATAGGCAGCAGTACCACCTCGTCCAAAGCCGACAACACTTTCGCAAAACTGTCAGCAAAGTCCCTGGTGCGCGTGTACAGGTGAGGCTGGAATATACCGATGAAATGCCGGTCGGGATACAGCCGCCGCACCGAGTCTATCGAGGTCTGTATCTCCGTCGGGTGGTGCGCATAGTCGTCCACATACGCCACACGATCGTTGTTTACGTGGATGTTGAACCGCCGGTAAACACCCGAATAAGTAAGCAGACCGTGCCGCAACTCGTCCTTGTTCACACCGTTGAGCCACGCCAATGCCATCGCAGCCACGCTGTTCTCTATATTCACCCACACCGGCACACCCAAACGCAAGTCCGGCAGACAATCGGTCGGAGTATGAAAATCAAAGTAGATGTTCCCTTTCTGCACACGAATATTGTCGGCGTAGAAATCCGCTTTCTCGGTCGCACTGTACGTGTACAGTTTCACACCCGCTTTCAGACGCGGGGTGAAATCCAACCCTTTCTTCACCACCAGTGCCGACTGTATCAGAGAAGTGTAATACTCGAAACTCTCCTTGTATGCCTCTGCCGTACCGTAAATATCCAGATGGTCGGGGTCAACCGCCGTTATCACCGACATATATGGCGTCAGATGATGGAACGAACGGTCGTATTCGTCCGCCTCAACCACCACATAACTGCTGTCTTTCTGCAGCAGCACATTCGTTCCGTAGTTGTTGCTTATTCCGCCTAAAAACGCATTCGTCCCTGTCTCCGACTGGTACATCAGGTGAGCCAGCATCGTCGATGTGGTCGTCTTCCCGTGAGTACCCGCCACACACAGGGCTTTCATCTGCTTCGTAACCTCACCAAGCACCTCCGAACGCTTCAGTATCTCATAACCCTTCTCGCGCAGATAAGTGTAAATCACCGTGTCTTCCGGCACGGCTGGAGTACGAACCACCAATGTGTGCTTCGGATCTATACCCGCAGCCGCCAATGCCTCTGCACTGTCCGTATAGGTAACATCTATCCCCTCTTTCTCCAACTCGTGCGTCAGAGGAGAAACGGTATGGTCATAACCCGATACGCGATAACCGCGCGAACGGTAATAGCGTGCCAGCGCACTCATACCAATCCCGCCTATACCCAGAAAATAAACCGATTGCAAATCCTTTGTATCCAACATATTGCTCTTAATCCACTAAAAACGTTTCTCTCTATATTATTCTATCTTTCCATAGTTCTATTATTCTATCTTTCCATAAAATGAATCAGCCCGCAAAGGTACGAAAAAAAATGCAAATATGCAATCGGAAAAAATGCAAATATACAATCGGAAGCACACGACTGACAACCCAACCGCATCAAAATTATGTATTATCCCTAAAAACCACGGACACCATTCCACGGACACCATTCCACGGACACGGACGCTACGGGTTCCCTGAAAACCATAGGCGAAGTAGGGTGTCTCGCCCCCATCCGCGGTCGGGTTGCCACAAACCGCATGACTATGCTACGATTGTGGAAACGACGCGTCTCGCATCGTTAAATTACGGATAACACCTTACTATGCTATGGAGACGTGAAACGTAAGGCACTTCCCTTTACTTTCCGTTGATTACAACGGGTTATTAACGGGTTATTAACGGGTTATTAACGGGTTATTAACGGGTTGTTCACGATAGAATACCGATAGAATACCGATAGAATACCGATAGAATACCACGCTACACAAAACGAAACACCTACCCGAAGCCCCAACCAAAACATTTTTCCACTTTATCCGCACCAAATTCAACACATATGTTGCCTGTTCCGGAAAAAAAACGTAACTTTGCCCCCTGTATGAAAAAAATTATCCTGCTTGCCGAAGAAGGCGAGCGAAAACTCATCGAACAAGTCACCGCACAACTCGGTTGTGAAGACACACTCGCACAGTACGAAGTGCAAGTAACTGGAGTCGGGGCTATCAACATCATACGTGCACTGCGCTATCTGCCAAACGACACCGAAATACTCAATATCGGATACGCAGGCAGCGCCAATTTCAATATCGGCACACTCGTAGCTGTTACCGAAGCACGGCTCAACCACCCACATGTAACCTACCCCGAACCACCGCTGCCACTGCGTATTTTGCCCTGTACCGCAACGCTCAAACAAGCCGTCTGCTACACCAATACCGACTTCGTACTGCAATCCGACTACCACGACTGCGTCTTCGATATGGAACTGGCATACATCTGCAGTCTCGGCTTCCTACACGTCAGTGCCGTCAAAATAGTCAGCGACAACCTTTCCCTCCACACTTATCACACCATCGCCAACGGCGTGGATTAAAACATGACTACCATCATCCTCAAACCCCGCAAGGACGAATCCGCAAGACGCTTCCACCCGTGGATCTTCTCCGGTGCAATAGACAAAATACTGTTGGACAATGACTATCCATTTGACGCACCGCAGGAGGGCGAACTGGTTACCGTACAAAGCCACAACGGAGACATACTCGGAGTCGGACACTACCAGATAGGCTCCATCGCTGTGCGAATACTGGAGTTCGGCGTCTGCACACTGCCACCGCATTTCTGGCACAACCGTATCGCCGATGCATACCGCATGCGGCAATCTGCAGGACTGGTCAGACCCGACAACGACACATATCGCCTCATACACGGAGAAGGAGACTTCCTCCCCGGACTGATAGTCGATATATACGCCGACACCGCTGTCATACAAGCACACTCTGCCGGTATGCACCTCAACCGGCAGAAAATTGCCGAAGCCGTCATAGCAACCGTCCCCGCAGTACAAAACGTCTATTACAAATCCGACGACACACTGCCCTTCAAAGCACAACTCGCAGGCTGCAAAACTGAATACCTGTTGCAGACAAAAAACAACGGACAAAAGACAAAAGACGAAAAAAACTTCTGGAGCATGGAAAACGGCTTGGAGTTCCGTATCGACTGGCTGCAAGGACAGAAAACAGGCTTCTTCATCGACCAACGCGAAAACCGCACACTGCTGGAACGCTATGCACACGGAAAAGACGTACTCAATATGTTCTGCTATACAGGCGGCTTCTCTGTCTATGCACTGCGCGGAGGAGCGCACCTCGTACACTCGGTGGACGTATCGGAAAAAGCCGTCGAACTGGTACGCAAAAACGTCGCACGCAACTTCCCAAACTGCAACAACCACTATGCATACGCCGACGAAGCATTCGAGTACCTCGCAAACATCAAAGACAAATACGACCTTATCATACTCGACCCGCCTGCCTTTGCAAAACACCGCGAGGCCGTCAAAAACGCACTGCGAGGCTATCAGCGCCTCAACGCCAAAGCCATAGAACAGATACGCACCGGCGGTATCCTGTTCACCTTCTCCTGCTCACAGGCCGTAGATAAGGAGATGTTCCGACTGGCGGTCTTCAGTGCCGCCGCACAAACGGGACGAAAAGTGCGTATCCTGCACCAGTTGCACCAGCCCCAGGACCATCCTGTCAATATCTACCACCCAGAAGGCGAATACCTCAAAGGACTCGTACTCTATGTGGAATAAACAACTCCGGTACCTCCCCGCAAAACCTCCGACACACATTTCAAAGGAAGGAGATAAACATATCAACCCTCTCAACCTGTTAAACCACGCATCAACGCATCAACTCATCAACTTCTAAACCTATCAACAAAAAACATGACAGACTTCGTAGTATGCTTCGATACAGAGACCACTGGATTGGATGTCCAGCACGACTCTATTATCCAACTCTCGTTGGTCAAATTCGACTCCCGCACTTTCGAAGAGACAGAGGCACTCGACTGGTATATCCTCCCCTCGTGTCCGTTTACCATAGACCCCGCTGCGGAAGCAGTCCACCATATCACGCAAACCAAGTTGGAGCAGGAAGGCGTCAGCCTCAAAAGCATCTACCCGCAACTGATGGCGTTCACCTCCGGCTGCGACATACTTTCCTACAACGGCAACGGCTTCGACGTACGCATACTCTACTACAACCTCCTGCGTGAGGGACTGTCTTTCGACTTCGACAAACATATCTTCTACGACGCCTACATCATCGAGACGGCTCGTACCTCACGCAAACTGGGCGATGTCTATCGCCGCTACTACGGACACGATTTCGAAGACGCACACAACTCGCTCGCCGATGTACGCGCCACTATAGCAGTCTTCAAAGCACAAAACGAAAACCGCACTTCAGACGAGGAAATACACCGCCCAGAGTTTGATTTTGTTTCCGTGGACGGTTTCCTCGCCCTAAAAGACGGCAACTTCGTATTTGCACAAGGCAAATACAAAGGAAAGACCATCGCCCAAATCGCCCGTACCGACACTTCCTACCTCGACTGGGTATGCAAAAACTGCGCCGCCCCCACCCGACAATACGTAACAGAGCAACGCCACCCAAAGAAGTCGAAAGGTACTATCCCCCGGAAGCAGGAACAGATGTCCAAACCGAAGAAGGTCGTTAATCCGACCGCCCCCACACAAATGTCCCTGTTCTAAAAACACAATAGAACACCGGCATACTATGATTGTACAGTCAATTATTGCGCAAATGCAAAAGATTTTGTACCTTTGCAGGCGTAAACAATACATATCAACAATAGAAAAAGTTAAATTGCTTATGTAGCACCACGCATCGGCAGGCGATGCAATAACATATTTACAATATGATTATTTCTCGGGTGCAGTAGCACCCTTGATATAATAACATATTTTTAACAGCATTGGCTATTATTTCGCGTTCAGTAAAGTCTCGCAAACTTAATTTGAAACCACAGAAATAATTACTAATCGGATTGGTGTATAGCATCCGCAAGTACAGAGATAAGCCAAAGTCCGGATATGGACTTTCTTATCGTACTTGTGGAGGCTATGCGAGACGCCTACTGAACGGATAAGGAAGCCCATTTTTTATCCGTTCATACGAGATTGATAGCATTGCATAAAATCTATCAATCTATGGCACGGAAAGACCTGGCGCAAGCCAAAGACGCAAAGAAGGACGAGTTCTACACCCAATTGGACGACATAGCCAAAGAACTCAAATACTACAAACCTTATTTCAAAGACAAGGTCGTATTCTGCAACTGCGACGACCCGTACGAAAGCAACTTCTTCAAGTATTTTGCCCTTAATTTCAACGCATTGGGACTGCGCAAACTGATTGCCACCTGCTACAACGGTTCGCCCGTATCGGGCAACGAACTGCTGTTGGACTTTGGTACCACTGTGGACGACCCAAAAAAGGTTGCCTACAAAGTGGAGATAACCGAGGTTACGGACACCAACGGCGACGGGGCAATCAACTTGGCAGATATTCAGTACTTGATGCAGAATGACAAGAACGTGATTTCCATATTGCAAGGCAATGGCGATTTCCGTAGTCCCGAGTGCGTGGAACTATTGAAACAGGCTGATATTGTGGTAACCAACCCGCCGTTCTCGTTGTTTAGGGAATATGTGGCGCAGTTGGTAGAGTATGACAAGAAATTTCTTATTATTGGAAATGTCAATGCTGTTACGTACAAAGAGTTTTTTCCTTTGATTAAGGACAACAAAGTTTGGATGGGCGTAAGTATCCATAGTGGGGATAGAGAGTTCCGAGTACCTGATAGTTATCCGTTGCAAGCAGCAGGCTCAAGAGTTGATGAATACGGTGTTAAATATATTCGTGTGAAAGGCGTGCGTTGGTTTACAAACTTGGACTATCCACAGAGACACGAAGACCTTATCTTATATAAGCATTACACACCCGAAGAATATCCCAAATATGCAAATTATGATGCTATCAATGTGGGTACAACAGGTGATATTCCTATTGATTATGATGGTGTTATGGGGGTTCCTATTACGTTTTTGGATAAATATAACCCCGACCAATTTTTAATTCTTGATTGTCATGAGCCTGCTATTAGTTTACAAGTATTAAGGCAAAGTCCAACTTTCAAGGAGTTTAAGTCAAGGCAGATTATTGTTAATGGGGATGTCTGCCAAAAAACATATCATAGAATCTTTATCAAACGGAAAAGGCAATGCCTAATATGCCAATCTTAAAATTTGACACTTTTTATGGGTAGCGTAAGGGTTGCCTATCCCTTGCGTATCCCTTGCGTATCCCTTGCTGATTGAAGCGACTTTTTTACGGAGATGAAAGGGAGAATAATCTTAACAAATGGCACTTTTTGAGAGATTGGATAGTGCAGGGGACGCGGACGCCTCGTCCGCGGATGGTTTGGAACAAACCACGTAATACAACAATGCTGTCATTTGCAAGGCTTACGCCTTGACCGCGGGCGGGGCGCCCGCGTCCCCGGCGAGGGCATTAATGGGCAATTATACGGGAATTAACAGAGGATTTTAATGGTCCTTTAATGGGCATTAATGGAGGAAACCGCGAGCGAAAGCAATTAACGGAGAATAGAAACAAAAAACTTAACGGAATATGATGAAGATTGATTTGGTGCCGATTACGGTGCGGGAACTG
>ERZ808286.1721-NODE-1721-length-10303-cov-2.981265_pt1 | contig 10303 bp, 9 predicted proteins | sample MGYA00521276_ERZ808286 | MGnify/ENA primary metagenome ERZ808286 (study PRJEB31516, sample SAMN03275607) | gut metagenome | biome: mammalia-associated habitat; material: feces | host: Papio cynocephalus | place: Kenya | collected 2012-08-01 ... | reverse complement strand
TTGCGCCATGCAAAATTCCCGAAAACTTCGTACAAAGTGCAGCTGCTCGACACTCGTTTACACGGCCGCTGTGTAGGCCAAAACCATAGCCGCGGCCGTGGCCTCATTTTTCTATCGGAGAAAGTGCTTGATAGAACAGAATTGCGAAATATGTATATAAAATCGCCATTTTATTATATGAGGGAAGAGGCAACGTGTCAAGCGTTTTAAGTAGTTTTCCCGTTTTCGACGATATTTTGCGGAAAACGCATTTATTTTGCTTGCGTTTGAAAAGAACTTGTGCTATTATATAAAAGCATCAAATGCCGGTGTGATGGAATTGGCAGACGTAGGGGACTCAAAATCCCCCGCTGGTGACAGCGTGCCGGTTCGAGTCCGGCCACCGGCACCAAAAAAAGCAAGTTCAAAGGAACTTGCTTTTTTTGTTTCGGTGTACCGGTGAGAACCTTTTTCTCAATGGAAAAAGTGTTCGGAAAACGCTTGCGTTTTCTTGCGTTGTGCAGCGTGTGTTAAAGGGTAAATAGAATGTGGCGTTTCGTAGAAAATAATACCTATTTTAATGCCGAGCAGCCCCGGCCACCGGCACCAAAAAAATTTGGTTTGCCCCCCCCCCTCATCTCCGCAAAGCGGAGCTTCCCCCCAAGGGGAAGCCGACGAGGTTCCTTTCCAGGAGATTCCTCGGCGGGCTCGGAATGACAAGGAAGTGAGGAGATTCCTCGGCGGGCTCGGAATGACAAGGTAAAAACCGAGGACGTCGGCGTGGCCGCATTTTTCTATAAGGCAAAGTGCTTGTTTGGATGATTTTTCTTGCTTTTTTTCGGGTATAGATATATAATATACTATGTATAGATATATATTGTTTCGGAGGCTTTTTATGAACATTTGGCACGACTGCAACCCCGACCGCATCAAAAAGGACGACTTTTTGGCGTGCATCGAAATCCCTAAGGGCAGCAAAAACAAATACGAAATGGACAAGGAAACGGGCCTGCTTATTTTGGACCGTATTCTTTACACGTCAACGCACTATCCTGCAAACTACGGCTTTTTGCCGCGTACCTACAGCGACGACGGCGATCCGTTGGACGTTTTTGTGCTGTGCAGCGAGGTTATAAGTTCGATGAGCCTCGTCAGGTGCTATCCTATCGGCGCCATCAGCATGCAGGACGAGGGTATGGTTGACCATAAGATCATCGCCATTCCGTTTAAGGACCCTATGTGGAACTCCTACAAGCACATCGCCGAGCTGCCGCCGCACATCATGCAGGAAATGGTTCACTTTTTGAACGTTTATAAACAGCTGGAATACAAAAATACCACCGCGCTGGACGTTTTCGATCGCCAGACAGCAGAGGACATCATCGAGCAAAACATCATAGCTTACAAAGAAAAATTTGCAAAATAGAACAAAGAGGAAGAATATGTTTGACATCATTGTTATTGGTGGCGGCGTGGTGGGTTGCGCCGTCCTGGACAAGCTTGCAATGAAAGGCTACAGCTGCGCGCTTCTGGAAGCGGACGACGACGTCGCCGTGGGAGCTTCGAGGGCTAACAGCGGCATCGTGCACGCCGGCTACGACGCCGTCCCCGGCACGAAAAAAGCAAAATACAACGTTCGCGGCGCATACCTTATGCCGAGCCTTGCGAAAGAACTGGACGTTCCGTATAAGAACACCGGAAGTTTGGTCGTTGCGGGCGAAAACGGCATGGCGGGCCTCGAGGAACTTATGGTCAGGGCCGCCGAAAACGGAGTGCAGGCGGAAATTTTGGACAGGGAAGCGATTTTGAAGATTGAACCGAACGTTTCGGACGCGGTTCGTTTTGCGCTGTACGCGCCGACTGCGGGCATAATTTCACCGTATAAGCTGACTATTGCGTTGGCGGATCGCGCAGTAACAAACGGCGCAAAGGTCTTTTTGAACCGAAAGGTCGTTAAAATCGAGAAAGCGGACGGCAAGTTCGTGCTCGAAACGGAGTCGGGCGAAAAGTTTGAGGCGAAAATGGTGGTCAACTCGGCAGGCGCAGGCGCGGCGGATATTTCCGACCTCGCGGGGGCGGAACACTTCGACGTGGCTTTTGCAAGAGGCGACTATTTCGTGCTGGACGTTACCGAAGGTAAAAACGTCAGCACCGTCATCTTCCCGCTGCCGGACGAAAAGGGCAAAGGTATTCTGGTTGCGCCGACTGCGGACGGCAACGTCATCTACGGACCGACTTCCATTAAAGAACAGATTCCGTCCACCGACGTTACCTCGGAAGGGCTGGACGCAATAAGAAAGGGCGTCGAAAAAACCTATAAATGCCCGAACTACAGAAAGGTTATCAGGCTGTTCGCCGGCGTAAGGGCTACCTGCGGCGACGACTTCGTTATGGAAGAAAGCAAAAGGGTGGATAATTTCGTGAACCTCGTGGGCATTTGCTCGCCCGGACTTTCCTCCGCGCCTGCAATCGCCGAATGGGTGGAATCGGTGGCGGATAAAAAAGGTTTTGCTAAAAATACCGATGTGAAAACCGTGAAACTTAAGCACAACCGCCTCAAGGAGCTGCCTGCGGACAAAATCAACGAACTCGTCAAGGCGGATTCAAGATACGGCAGAATCATTTGCCGCTGTGAAAAAATCACCGAGGGCGAAATCGTCGAAGCTATACACGCTCCCGTCCCTGCTACCACCGTCGACGCCGTCAAGCGCCGCGTAAGAGCGGGTATGGGCAGATGCCAGGGCGGCTTCTGCGCGCCGAGAGTTATGGAAATTTTGGCAAGAGAACTGAATATCCCGGTTACCGAAGTCAAAAAAGGCGGAAAAAACAGCTTTATCGCCATAGGAAAAATCAAGGAGGACTAACGCTATGCAAAATAAATACGACGTCATCGTCATCGGCGGCGGTCCTGCCGGTATGGCTGCCGCGCTCGCAGCTTCGAAACAGGGCGCTAAAGTGCTTATTCTGGAAAGAGATTACCGCCTCGGCGGCATCCTCAATCAGTGCATACATAACGGCTTCGGCTTGCATTACTTCAAAACCGAATTGACAGGCCCAGAATACGCTTATAGGTTCAGATCAGAGGTCGAAAAGGACCAAAACATCGAAGTGGTGCTGGAAGCTATGGTGCTTTCGGTTACGCCTGACAAAAAGGTTACGGCTATCTGCCCGTCGAGAGGACTGTTTACCGCAGAGGGCGGCGCAGTGGTGCTCGCTATGGGCTGCAGAGAAAGAACCGCCGGCGCTATTCAGATGCCCGGATCCAGACCTGCAGGTATCTACACCGCAGGCATGGCTCAGCGCATTATGAACATCGAAGGCTATAAGGTCGGCAAAAAAGTGGTCATTCTGGGCAGCGGCGACATCGGGCTTATTATGGCGCGCCGTATGACGTACGAAGGCGCAAAAGTGCTGAAGGTTCTGGAATTGATGCCGTATTCGAGCGGCCTCAAACGAAACATCGTGCAATGCTTAAACGACTACGACATTCCTTTGGAATTCAACCGCACCGTTACGCGCGTGATCGGAAAAACCAGACTCGAAGGCCTTTACTACGCGCCCGTCGAGAACGGCAAACCGAACCTCGAGAAAGAACAGTTCATCGAATGCGACACGCTGCTCCTGTCGGTAGGGCTTATCCCTGAAAACGATTTGGTTCAGGACGTGGGCATCGATTTTGACCGCATTACCTCCGGCGCAGTCGTGGACGAACATAGGCAGACCTCCGTCGAGGGCATTTTCGCCTGCGGAAACGTTCTGCACGTTCACGATCTGGTGGACAACGTCAGCATGGAGGCGGAAATCGCAGGCGAGAGCGCCGCAAAATACGCTTTGGGAAATCTTCAAAAAACCGCTTACGTCAAGGTCGGCACCGAAAACGGAGTGCGTTACGCGCTTCCGCAAAAGATCGGCACGGGCGAAGGTAAGGTTAAAATTTACTTCAGAGTGGGCGCCGTGTATAAAAACGTTCGTCTGAACGTCAGGTGCGGCGACATAATCATTTACACGAGAAAATGTCAGATTTTGGCTCCCGGCGAAATGGGAAGCGTAGAAATCGACAAAAAGGACGTTACGGGCGACGTTACCGTAGGTTTGGAGGCGTAGTATGGAATTTACTTGCATAATGTGCCCGATGGGTTGCAGTCTGAAGGTGGAAAAAAAGGACGACGAAGTCGTCGTAACCGGAAATACCTGCAAGCGCGGAGAAATGTACGGCAAACAGGAATTCGTCGCGCCTAAACGCGTGGTTACCAGCCTCGTCAGAATCGCGGGCGGCGGAGTGGTCAGCGTGAAAACCGCAGACCTCGTGGACAAAAACCGCATTTTCGACGTTTTGGATTTGTTGAAAACCGTGGAAGTTAAGAAACCGATTCACATCGGCGACGTTATCGTGAAAGACGCTTTAGGTACGGGCGTGGACGTGGTTGCGACGGGCGAAAAACTTTAAGGTGAAACTTGAACTGAAAAACAAAAGAGGAGAAAGGCTTTTTAACAAAAGGCCTGCCGTTTTGGCGTACGCGTTTCTGGCCGCGGGTATCTGGGCGGCAAGCGCCGCGCTGTGGAACTATAGGGCAAGAACGATTATGGCTTTAGTCGCGCTCGTTGTTTTTGCGGCAATGCTTGCGCTGAAAAAGAAAGGGCTTGCAGTGCTTTGCGGCTTCTTTCTTCTCGGCGAACTGCTTTTTGCGGGGACTGCGGACGTGTACGAATCCAGAACCTTCGACGCCGAAGGCGCGGAAGTTACCGCAAGGATAGTGAGCGATTACGATATGGCGCAGTCGCGCTATCACTATGTTGCCGACAACGTTTACGTGAACGGCAAAAAGGTGAAGGGCAAAATCGTCGTTTCATACACGGAGGGCAATCTGCCGCTCGGCGCGGTGGTGAAATTTTCCGCAGACGTCAAAAGCCGCAAATTTTCGACGCACTGGAATTCGGTGAACAATTTCAGGAAGAAGGAATATTATTCCGCAACCACCGACAGCGTGGAAATTGCGGAAATAACGTCCGTGCCGATTTACGACAAGGTGCGTTACGAAATCAAGAAAAATCTTTACACGACGCTGCGGAGCGATACGGCGGACATTATAACGCCGCTTCTTTTGGGCGACACCAGAGTGATAAACGACAATTTGCGCCACGACGTGAGCGCGGCGGGACTTGCGCACTTGTTTGCGGTGTCCGGTTTGCATATAGGATTTCTGGCGGGCGTCGTAAGCCGGGTGATGAAGAAGCTCAGGACCGGCTATCTTACGAACGTTCTGGTTACGAACGCCGTTCTTCTGTTTTACGCAGGGCTATGCTGTTGGTCGTCTTCGATAATAAGAGCAATCGTGATGTTCGACGTTTATGCGGTGGGGAAGCTTATGGGAGCAAAAAATGATCCGCTGTCGTCACTTGCGGTGGCAGGCATCGTGGTGCTGACGTTATTTCCCGAAGATCTGCTGAGAGTCGGGTATCACATGTCGATGCTGGCAGTTGCGGGATTGTGCTTTTACACGAGAGGAAGAAAAATCAAAAAGCGCAATTCGTTTGCGGAAACGCTTTCGACGAGCCTTGCCGTCAACGTTACGATGTTCCCGGTGATTGCCTCCGCGTTTTCGAAGGTGTCGCCGTTCGGACTTTTGTCAAACGTGCTGATTTTGCCGATTGCGTCGTTTATGTACGTATTTGTCTTCGTAAACAGCTTTTTGGTGCTGCTGATGCCGTTTCTGCGGCCGACGCTTTATCTCAGCGCGCTGGCGGTTATGCCGATAAAGATTTTGGTGACGATCGTCGGACAGCTTAACTTCGGCCAAATTGCCGTGCCTGCGTTCGGATACGGAATGGCGCTGTATTATCTGGGCATCGCGGTCGGAAGCAGATTTTTGAACGTGAGCAAAAAAGTTAAAATGCCGACTGCGGCGGCGATGATCGTTTCGTCGCTTTTGGTGACGGTTTTGACTTAGATTTTAGAATATTTTAAGGTAAGTAAACTATGATTAACGTATCGGAGCTTGAGAGCAGTGTTAAAAAGGGGCTTAAAGCCGCATACTTTATTAAGGGCGACGACCTTTACCTCGTGGACTACGCGAAGTCCGTTCTTAAGTCGCTTGTGACGGACGGCGCGGACGAGGAGTTTGCGGTGGAGGTTTTTGAGGATTTTTCGGAACCCGATGAAATTTTGGCCGTTTTGGACACGCCGTCGTTCTTTTCCGAACTGAAACTGGTTTTGGTGAAAGAGGCCTCGAAAGCAAACGACAAGCTGATAGAAAGGCTTGGGGCGTATCTTGCGGATCCGAATCCGTCGTCGGTTTTGGCGGTGGTCGTTTCGGACGACAGCTTTAAATCGCTGTATAAGGCGGGGGAGCAGGTCGTGTGCAATCACCCTGACGCGCCCGAAGCTTCAAGATTCGTGGTGAGCGAGGCTTTGAAAAACGGCTTCGAAATCACTCCGACGGCGGTAAGACTGCTGGTGGAATACACCGCAAGAGATCTTGCGCGGGCAAATTCGGAGCTTTGGAAGCTGTACGCTTTTTCGGAAAACAAAATAATCACCGACGCGGACGTGAAAGCGCTGGTTGCGCCGGACACCGAATTTCAGATTTACGAGCTTACCAACGCGCTTAGCCGCGGCGACAACAAAAAAGTGCTTGCCGTTTACAACGCGCTTCTTGCAAGGGGCGAAAAGGGCGCGACGCTGTTGTCGCTTTTGGGAAATCAATACAGAAGAGTGTTTCACACGGCCCTAAATCAGGGCAAACGCGACGAGGAAATCGCGGCGTATTTCGGGGTGAAACCGTATTCGGTGAAGGTGGCAAGGGACGTTGCCGCAAGATACACTCAACAGTCCTTAAAAAAAATCGTCGATATGCTGACGGAACTGGAATATTCCTTCAAAAGCGGAAAAATGACGGATACCGAAGCGGTGGACTACGCCGTTTCCTATCTTATCAAAAAGGAGAAAAATTGATGCCTGAGAAACTGAAAAAAATATTGTCGAAAGCGTGGGTCGTGTATCTGGTGCTGGCGGCAAGTTATCTTTTTAAGGGTATTTATGCCTACGACCTGATGGCAAATTACATGCCGACCGCGCTGGGCAGCGGCATGGTCAGCGTTTCGGGAGCGGCAATGAAAGCGACCGTGTTTCTGACGATGTGTCTGTCGGAAACCTTGTCGTGCGTGGTGGCGGCTTACGGCGTGCAATTTTTGCTCGAGCGCACGGGAAGGGCGTTTATGGCAAGGAAAAACTTTGTGCTAAGCGTGTGCGTTTACACGGCGCTGGCAAACGTCGTTCTCGGAATCGTGGGTTTAACCTATTTTATAAGCCCGATGATCTACGTTTTCGTGCCGAAAATCGCAAGCATAATAATTTACACGGCGGCTTACGGCGTGATGTTTTGGCGTATGTACAAAACCGACGTGATTCCGGAATATATGGTGGCAAGGGCCTTTATGACGATGGCCGTGCCGTATTTTGCGGTGTCTGCCGCGCTGATGTTTTAGGAGGTCCAAATGAAAAAAATAATCGCATTGTTCGTTTTGACGCTCGTTATTTGTTCGTGTGTTTCGGCGACTCCTATAGCTGTGGCGGAAGGCGAGACCGATCGCTTTGAAAGCTGGAACGAAACGGATTTTTTGAAGGATTTCGTAAGCAATAACCTCGATCGCACGGTTGCGACCGCAGGTGAAGAAAAAGCCGGCGACTACGTGCTTTCCGTTCTTGAGGAAATGGGCTACACCACCAGAAAGGACAACGGCCTGACTTCGGCAAAGCAACGCTTCGATTACGTCGATTCGATAAACGGCGACGCGAACGTCGGATATAATATCGTGGCAAGAAAGGACGTTTCGGGAGCAACGGAATTCGTGATCATAGGCTGTCATTACGACAACCTCACCTCCTACGAGATTAACGGCGAAAAGGTCGGAGGAGAAGGCGCGGGCGAGGCGACAGGCGTGGCTGTTATGCTTAAGCTTGCGTACGATTTGAGATATGAAACTTTGCCGTTCAACGTCGTTTTCGTGGCGTTCGGAGGCAACCAACTGGGGCTTTACGGCGCGGAGAAATTTATCGGCGCAAATCAATCCATTGTGGACAACACGCTTTTGATGATAAACCTCGACAGCGTGGGCGTGGGCGATTATCTGTATATGTACGCAGACGAAGTTTCCACCAAACACGAGGATTTCGTTTACGACTTGTCCGAAAAACTGAACCTCGACGTCAGAAAACCGCCTAAAGACAAAAAAATCGTTGCGGCAAAAATCAGGGACGACTCCAAGCTTCCGTATCATCACAAAGGCTTGCTCTCGGAAAACAGCCTGTTTTTGGATTACGGCGTCAACACGCTGAATCTGTTCGGTTATAACTGGACGGGAGATGGTTACGGCGGAGAGTCGGAAAATCATCCGGACATTGTGGGGACCAAAAGAGATACGCTGTCGAACTATCTTGCGTACTACGCGGAAAGCGGTCAGCATAAAATGGAAACCGCAACTGCGCTGGTGAAGGCTACTGTCACCGCAGAGGATTTTTCGGCCGTTATGAAGCAGTCAAAAAAGGAAAAATTCGACTATTCCTGGTTGGTTTCGGACAAAGTGAGAATAGGCGTTTCGCTGGGGATTCTGGCAGTTCTGGCCGCAGCGGCGGCGCTCGTTTACGTTAAGCTCGACAAAATTCAGAAAAACTCCAAAAAAGCCGAGGATAAATCGGACGATTTTCAAAAACAATCCGAAAAAGTGTTTGAAGATTTTTGAGAGTGTGATATAATAAATTTACAGAGAATATATTCGGGAAGTGGGACGATAGATGAATCTCGTTGAATACGTCAAAAATTGGAATGCCTTAAACTACGTCGACCTGGCGCTGTTCGTTGTGATTTTGCTGCTTGTCGGCGCGTTTTTCGTGCATAAACGCAGCTTTAAGGTGTTCGTGCTGTTCGCGTTTCTTTGCGCGGCCTATTGCGTCGCGTCGGTTTTCAACGCAAAAAGCGCGGGCAATTCGTTGATCTTTACCGTCAAAATGCTGAAGCTCCTCATTCTGTTTTCGGTGTTCTGTATGGCGATCGTCTATCAGCAGGACGTCAAAATCTTCTTCCAAAGCATCGCAAACGCCAACGGCAAAACGCTGTTCAGCGAAGGCTACGGCAGCGACGACGAACTTATGGAAGCCGCCGACGAGCTCATTACCGCCGTTCAGAATATGGCAAAACAGGACATCGGCGCGCTCATTATCATCACTCCGGGCACCGTCGATCAGCACATTCTGGACTCGGGCACGATGATAAACGCAACGCTCACGGCTCCGCTTATCGAAACGCTTTTCCACGACAAAACTCCGCTTCACGACGGCGCGGTTGTTATTAAAGGTAACAAAATCATTTCCGCAGGCTGCTTCCTGCCGCTTACGCAAGATACGACGCTTCCGAAAGAGCTCGGCACCAGACATCGCGCGGCAATAGGAATAACGGAAGAGAGCGGCGTGCTGGCAATCGTCGTTTCCGAAGAAACAGGTATCATATCTATTGCCAAGCAAGGCAAGCTGACCAGATATATGACCACCGAAAAACTTAAGGAAGAAATCAAAAATTGCTACGGCATCGGCGTGGCACCGACAAAGAAGAAGAAATTCAGATTCCGCAAAAAATAGGAGCTTTGTATGAAACCTGAAATTGCAAAAACAACCGACATCCTTTTGCCTAAGGGTGTCGATTTGTATAAATGGGCAACGGTTGCGTGCGACCAGTTTACTTCGGAACCGAAATATTGGGAAAAACTTGACGAAATCGTGGGCGACGAGCCGTCTACGCTGAGAATAACTTTTCCGGAGGTATATCTGTCGGCAGACAACTCCGAGCGCATAGAAAACATCAACCGCACGATGCGAAAATACGTGTCGGACGGCGTTTTCGAAAACCACCCCGACACAATGATTTTGGTGGAGAGAGATACCGCCGAAATCAAAGGTCGCGCGGGTATTATGCTTGCTGTGGACTTGGAGGCGTACGACTTCACGCCGTTTTCGGACGCATACATAAAAGCTACCGAAAAAACCATTTTGGAAAGAATTCCGCCGAGAAAGGAAATAAGGCGGAACGCGTCGGTGGAGCTTCCGCATATAATGCTTTTGATTGACGACGACAAGTTCGAGGTCGTTGAACCGGAATTTGAGAAACGCGGCGGCTACGAGGTTTTGTACGACACCGACCTCAATATGGGAGGCGGACACCTTAAAGGCTACAAAATCCCTGAACCGGAGAAGGTTCTGGATAGACTGCAAAAACTGCTTGACGAGGACGTTCAAACGGCCAAATACGGAAAAGCGACCAACTTTTTGTTTGCC
>ERZ808286.1718-NODE-1718-length-10305-cov-4.305561_pt1 | contig 10305 bp, 10 predicted proteins | sample MGYA00521276_ERZ808286 | MGnify/ENA primary metagenome ERZ808286 (study PRJEB31516, sample SAMN03275607) | gut metagenome | biome: mammalia-associated habitat; material: feces | host: Papio cynocephalus | place: Kenya | collected 2012-08-01 ... | reverse complement strand
GAAACCGTGTGGCTGGAAACCGCGAACGCGCTGAGTTTGCCCGCCCGAACGCCGCCGTTCCGCACCGTTATGGAAAAGCGGGCGACCGTCCTGCAAACCCGAACCGTCAACAAAACGCGTTTGCGGGCGGACATCGGGGCGGGAAACGTGTTCGTCGCCGGCGATTTCACGGCGACCGCCCTGCCCTGCACGATCGAAGGCGCGGTGCGTTCCGGAATCAAAGCGGCGCGGACGGTTCTCAACCAAAAGCGATTTTGACAAACCGTCCGAAACATTCGACAATTCAATGGAAACCGAAAAAGGAGGACACCATGTTTGAATTGCCGAATCTGCCTTTTGACAAAAACGCGCTGGAACCGTACATGTCCCGCATGACGCTGGATCTGCATCACGGAAAGCATCATCTGAACTATATCAACACGCTGAACGGACTGATCAAACGCACGCGGTTCGCCGACCAAAGCCTGCCCGACATCATCAAAAAGACGGCGGGCGTTCCCGAACAGACCGTTTTGTTCAACAACGCGGCGCAGGCGTGGAATCACGGCTTTTTCTGGAAATGCCTGACGCCGCTGGGCGGAGGCGCCCTGCCCGACGGCGCGTTCAAAGACGCCGTTCGCCGCGATTTCGACGGCGAAGAAAACTTCAAAGCCAAACTGGCTGAAACAGCCCTGTCCCAATTCGGCAGCGGCTGGGCTTGGGTCGTCGCGGACAAAGGCGAAATCCGCCTGTTGAAAACCGCCAACGCCGACACGCCCGTCGCGCGCGGACTGAAAACGCTGTTCGCCATTGACGTTTGGGAACACGCCTATTACCCCGATTACCAAAACCGCCGCGCCGACTATGTGCAGACGCTGATCGACAGACTGGCGAACTGGAATTTCGCCGCGCAAAACTTCGCCCGCGACGGCGCGGTGTGAACAAAAGGAAACAGCCATGACTTTGGACGAAGCGATGGAAATGTACGACCGCCTGTGCGCCGAAGACGAAAAAAGATTCGTCTGGCAGCGCGGCTGTCTGTGCTGTTACAAAACGGACGACCCGCGCGTTTTCCAAATTATGAAAAACGGCGTCGAATGGGTTGGATTGCACATCTGTCAAACGGACTTGACGATAAAACGCGGACTTTAAAGCCCGCGTTTTCCGAAAGCGCGAAAAAAAAGACCGCGCCGCCGCTTTTTTCGGTACTATGGTTTTAAAAACGATTGGGCAGGGAAAAGCATGGCAAAAGACACCGTTGTTTTATATGTGCACGGCAAAGGCGGAAACGCCGCGGAATCGGAACGCTTCCGCCCTTTGTTTCCGCAAGCCGACGTCATCGGATTCGACTACCGGTCGGAAAACCCGTGGGACGCGAAAACCGAATTTTCCGGCAAAACGGCGGATTTAAAAGCCGCGCGCAAAAACATCGTCCTGATCGCGCGAAGCATCGGAGCGTACTTTGCCATGAACGCGGGAATATCGGATTTAATCGGTCAAGCCTGCTTCATTTCCCCGATCGTCGATATGGAAAGCCTGATCGCGACCATGCTCGCCCGGATCGGCGCATCGGAATCGGAGCTTGAATCCCGAAAGATCATCAAAACAGATTTCGGACAGGATCTGTCATGGGACTATTTGCAATACGTCCGGAACAACCCGATCGAATGGAACGCCCCGACGCGAATCCTGTACGGCGATCGGGACAATCTGCAATCCCGCGAAACGATCGCCGGCTTCGCCCGCCGCGTTCGCGCGGACGTCACGGTTATGAACGGCGGCGAACATTGGTTTCATACGCCGGAACAAATGGATTTTCTGGACGGCTGGATTCGGAAAATCAATCCTGTTTCAAATAAATGACGCGCGACGCCGTCCTTATCCGCCGCGCATGATTTCGTCTGTTTGAATCAACGCGGCGACGATTTTTTGATAGCGCCTGATGTCGGCGTAATCCAACACTTTTCCCTTTCTGTCTTTCAGCCATTTTCGCGCGGGCTGATACCCGCCGATGAAAAATTCCCAAGCGGCGGGCGGCACATTGTCGAAATATTGCGCCGCATTGATATAAACCCGTCCGTTTCGATATGAAATTTTATCGACGGCGTTGTCGCCCAACACGGGGAAGCATATCCCGCGCGCGATGTCTTCATCAACGTCCAGAAAATGAATTTTCCTCAATTTTCCGCCAATTTCCGCCAAACGCGCGAAACTTTCCGCGTTTTCCGGATACGGGATTTTCGGAAAGTCGATTTTCAAAAAAGCGGCGTATTTTTCACGGTACGCGGGCGAATGCAGAACGGCATAGACATAATCGAAAATTTCGGTTTCCGACACTTTGCCGCCCGCCGTTTTTTGAATCTTTCGCACGGTTTTGTCATTGAAGTTCACCCGCCGCGCCCCGTCCAACGGATCAAACGCGTAAAGCGGGAAAATGTATGTTGAATCTGCCGCGCTGTCCAATATGTGAAAGTCCGAAATCAATTCGGTTACAAACATATATCCCGTACTTAATTGCCTGTTCCGTTTCGACGCAACCAGCCCGATGTTTTCCCGCCCGATAAAGTTGCGCATAACCTGTTCGCGCGGTCGTTCCAGTAATTCCCCGTCATAATAAACAAATCTGTCGTCAAACGGACGGTAGGCTATTTTTTGAATTTTGTTTCCATCTGCCGCAATTCCGAATTTGCGTTCGACTTTATCAATCAAAACGGCTTTATCGCCGTCAATCAACGTCTTGTCGTCAGCCGTCACGATTCCGACGCTGTTGATTTGAAACAGTTCGTTCAAGGAAAAGCCCCGCTCGTATTCGTCGGCGTTTGAAAAATCTTTCGGCGTAAAAAAGTAATGCGGCGGACGGTTTTCCAATTTTTGAAACGCAATATCGGTTAAGGATTTTTCCGCCAAAAAAGCGTACTTGCCCTGCCGTTTTCCGAACAGGTCGGCGTGACGCACCCGCGCGAAAGCGTCTTTTTCTTTTTTTCCCGTTTTAACGAACAGGCTGATCGCGACGCCCTGTTGAATGTCGAACACGTTTTCGTCGGGCGAACCGTCGGGACAAATTTCTTTTTTCTTGTAATTTCCGTGCAAATCCAAAATGTAAATCTCGTCGAACGTGCGCAGCAAATGCGCCCGCATACCGCGAAAAGTCGGATTGTCCAAAAAAGAATGATTGCAGATGTACGCCAAAATCCCGCTGTTGTTCCGTTCGACATAATGTTCGGCGTAGCGAATGAATTTGACGTAATCGTCGTTCAGCCATTTCGGATTGCGTTCCCGCAACGCCCCGCCCGACGGTTCACGCTTATAGACTTCGATCAGGTTTCTGATCCATTCGCCGTTGTTTCGGCTTTCCCCGTTATACGGCGGATTGCCCAGAACGACCATAATCGGCGTTTCCCGCTTTACCCTGTCGGCTTCCTGCGATTCGTTCGACAGCCACGACGCGAACATCGTTCCCGTGTCGGGGTGCACTTCCTGCAAACTGTCCGTCAGGTAAATCTGCAAACGGTTGTCGCTTTTGGCTTCGTACCCCGTTTCTTTCAAAACCCAGTCCAGCTTTAAATGCGCCATCGCGTAGGATGCCATCAGCAATTCAAAGCCGTTCAAACGCGGCAGCAGGCATTTTTCGACATAGCCTTGCCACATTCCCGAATTACCAACGAATTTTTCATGCACTTGCCGCACGATTTCCGCCAAAAAAGTTCCCGTTCCCGTCGCGGGATCAAGGATCTGAACGCGGTATTCGCGTTGCGTAACGGTCGCCGAGCGTTTGCCTGTTTTCTTATCGCCGAATCTGGCGTCGGTGATTGTGCGCGAAAACGTCGAATCGTCCGCCAGCCCGTCGGACAATCCGAATTCGGTTTTCAGCAAATCGTCCACCGCCCGCACGATAAAATTCACAACGGGTTTCGGCGTGTACCACACGCCGCGCAGCTTGCGTTCCTCATGATTGTATTCGCTTAAAAAAGTTTCGTAGAAATGAATCAAAGGATCGTGCGTCGCCGTCGCCTTGCCGTAATTTCTCAGAACGGCGGACAAGTCCGCGGCGGCGAAAACTCGCGCCAAATCGTCAACGATCCATTTGATCCTGTCGTCAATGTCGTTGCCCGCGATGTAATTGAAAAGCTGGCGCAAAAAACGGTTTTGACGCGGAATGCACGCGCCCGCCTCCTCGCGTGAAAAGCCCGCGGGATTATTGGTGTTCAGCCGCCCCGCAAACAATCCGTAAGCGATTGTTTGCGCGTACACATCTGCGAATTCGTCGGTGGACAGATTGGAAATCAAAACCTTTTGAAACGCTTGGTATTGTTCGCGCAAAGTCTTGTTCGCGTATGACGCGTCTTTTTCCCGCAAAGCCCGTTTGATAACGTCCGCCAGCAAATTTGCCTTGCCAGCCATGATTTTCGTCAACCGCGCCGCCGATTTGATTGTCACGCCGTCATAATGTTCAAACGTGTTCATCAACAGCGAAAACCGTTCGTATTCGTCCGGATTTCCGACGATTTTTCCGTTTTCCAGCCGCGCGGGACGAACGCGGGCGACCTCCGCGCCGTCGCGGTAGAAACGGAATTCCAGATAATTGGTGATAATCAGGTTGTTCAAACTGTTGCGGTAACGGGCGAATTGTTCCGTATAATCCGCGGAATCCAAATTTTTATCCACGTCTTTGGCTTCGGCGTATCCGAACGGAACGCCGTTCCGCGTCATCATGAAATCGGGTGCGCCGCAACGCATGTGCGACGGTTCGTTGATCGCCCGCGCATCCGGCATCAGACGTTCAAAAAGGCTTTGCAAATCGGCGCGGTAAGTGTGTTCCTTGGCGTACCCCGTTTTATAGCGGTCATTCAAAGCGGCAACGTATCCGGCTATAACATCAAACATAAAAAACTCTCTCCGTTTCCGCCTGAAACCAGGCGGATCGGAGAGTTCAGAATCATTGCATGGAATGACGATCGACCTTTAAAGCCCTTCGATCAAAAAAATCGGGGCTTCTGAACATACGTCAAATCCTCCCCGATCCATAATGGAAATCGGGGATATAATCCCGTTCCGCCGTATGCGGAACGGATTGCCGGCGTTTATATCAACGCCTCCATGCAAGAGCTTCTGACGGCTCCGAACCTGTTTTTTTCAGGCTCTGACCGCGCGGACGGCATGCCGCGCGCGTCTTTTTCAGGTTAGGGAAATTTTCCGACGATGGCAAGACTAAAAAATCTTTCCGGTTTCATCGCTTTTGACGTTTTTTATTTTCCGACCGGATTGAAATCCCGATGCGTTTCGAGGCGCCGTCCGCATCCGTCAATACCGAAGATACAAAAAAGCTCCCCGATCGGGGAGCTTTTTCGCATTGAAAATTTTTATTTGTTCAAATAATCGCGAAGCAGCACTTCGGCGATCTGGACGGCGTTCAGCGCCGCGCCTTTGCGCAGGTTGTCCGCCACGCACCAAAAGCTCAGCCCGTTGTCGATCGTCGCGTCGGAACGAATGCGCGACACGAACACGTCGTCTTCGCCCGCGATTTCCGCCTGCGTGGGATAGCCGCCGGCTTCGCGCGTGTCCAAAACCGTCACGCCGGGGGTCTTTTTCAAAATAAACGTCGCGTCCTTGTCCGAAATTTCCTTTTCGGTTTCGATGTTGACGTATTCCGCGTGTCCGACAAACACCGGAACGCGCGCGCAGTTGGCGTGCACCTTGATTTTCGGATCGACGATCTTTTTCGTTTCGACCGTCATTTTCCATTCTTCTTTGGTCGAACCGTCGTCCAGAAACACGTCGATTTGCGGAATGACGTTGAAAGCGATCTGTTTGGGAAATTTGTTTTGCGTTTTGGAAATATCCTCGCCCCAATAGATTCCCTTTGTCTGATCGAACAGTTCGTCCATCGCCGCCTTGCCCGCGCCGGAAACGGACTGGTAAGTCGTCACGACGACGCGTTTGACGTGGAAAGCCTTGTGCAAAGCCGCCAAAGGAACGACCATCTGAATCGTCGAACAGTTCGGATTGGCGATGATGTTTTTCTTTTTATAGCCGGCGATCGCCTCGGGGTTGACTTCGGGAACGACCAGCGGCACGTCGGGATCCATGCGCCATTGCGACGAATTGTCGATGACGACGCACCCCGCCGCCGCGATTTTCGGCGCGTATTTTTCGGAAACGGAAGCCCCCGCGCTCATCAGCGCGATGTCGACGCCGTTGAAATCGAACTTGTCCAGATCCCGGACTTTCAGCACTTCGTCGTCGCCGAACGAAACCTCTTTCCCCGCGGAACGGGCGGAAGCGACGGCGAACACCTGTTCCGCCGGAAATTTTCTTTGCGCCAGCGTTTGCAACATTTCGCGTCCGACGTTTCCCGTCGCGCCGACAACAGCGACTTTGACCATGGTGAGTTCTCCTGATAATAACGATAAAAGCCCGCCTGCCTTGCGCGGCATCGGGGAATGATTTCAGCCCTCTGCGGAAAGAAAAGCGGCGGGGCGCACGCCCGTTCACGCCGCCTTTCTTCCGAAAGCCAGAGGCAAAAATATATTACTTCGCCGTATCGGTGATTTCGGTGATACGGGCGGCTTTGCCGCGCAGGTTGCGGAGGTAGTACAACTTCGCGCGACGAACTTTACCGCGGCGGGAAACTTCCACTTTGGCGACGTTCGGGGAATAGACGGGGAACACGCGTTCGACGCCTTCGCCGAAAGAAATTTTGCGAACGGTGAACGTCGAGTTCAGACCGTCGTTTTTGCGGGCGATGCAAACGCCTTCGAACACCTGAATGCGTTCGCGGTCGCCTTCGACCACTTTCGCGTGAACGCGCAGGGTGTCGCCGGCTTTAAATTCGGGAAAACCTTCTTTCTTGGTCAGTTTTTCCATCTGCTCTTTTTCGAGCGTTTTGATCAAATTCATAATTTTAATCCTCTCGCTTTGTCGCGGTTTCCAGATAAGCTTTCCACAAATCCGGTCGCCGCCGTTTTGTTAATTCTTCCGCCTGAGCCAGTCGCCAAGCGGCAATCCGTCCGTGATGCCCCGAATTCAGAACCTCCGGCACGGTGCGCCCGTTCCATTCGACCGGACGCGTGTATTGCGGGTATTCCAGCAGACCGTTGCTGAAACTTTCCTCCGCCAAAGAATCGCGACTGCCCATGACCCCGGGCAACAGACGCACGATCGCGTCCAACACCGCCAAAGCCGCCGGCTCGCCCCCCGAAAGAACAAAGTCGCCGAGGCTGACTTCTTCAAACGGATAAGCTTCCAGCACGCGTTCGTCTATTCCCTCGAACCGACCGCAAAGAAAAGTCGCCTCTCCCTCGCCAGCCAGCCGTTCCACCGTTTGCTGCGTCACTTTCGCGCCGCGCGGTGAAAAATAGATCAAACGCGTTCCCGCGCGATGCACGGCTTCGACAGCCCTGCCCAGCACGTCGGGACGCATGACCATTCCGGCTCCGCCGCCAAAGGGGGTGTCGTCCACCGTTCTGTGACGGTCCGTCGAGAAATCGCGAATGTTCGTCACGTTCAGCGTCCACTTCCCTTCTTCCAGAGCCCTGCCCGCCAATGAACACCCCAGATATCCGGGGAACATTTCAGGAAAAACGGTCAGCACGTTCGCCGTAAAAAAGGACATCTTACGGCTCCGGCTTTTCGGGTTTGACTTCAACGCATTCGGGCAGACGCACCGTCGCGACGCGGGATTTCAAATCGATGTCGGGGACGTTTTGTTTGGAAAAGGAAACGAAATCGTCGATTCCGTCGATTTCCAGCATATCCCCCGCGCCGAAGTTGTGAACCCCTTTGATTTCGCCCAGAATTTCACCGTCCGGCGTTTTCGCCGTCATGCCGATCAAATCGACATAGTAAAATTCGTCGGCGTCCGTTTCGGGCAGTTTTTCGCGGGGAACGTACAGTTCCGTTCCGCGCAACGCCTCCGCCGCCGTTCTGTCCGTCAGCCCGTCGACGGCGACAAGGAAGACTCCCTTGCTTTCCCCGACGATTTTAACGTTGAAAGAACGTCGACCCGACGCGTCGTACAGCGTCCCGAAAGTCGCAAAATCACTCGCCTTGCGCGTGAAGCTTTTGACCTTGACGTTGCCGCGAACGCCGTGAACCGTCGTAATGACGCCCACGCAAACCATGTTTTGACGTTCAGCGGTTCGGGTCATCGCCGTCACTTTCCCTTGTCAGGAATCAAGCTTCGGCGGAAGCGGCGGCTTCAGCGGCCGCGGCGGCAGCTTCGGCTTTGGCTTTGGCGCGTTCCTGAGCTTTCGCTTTCGGAGCGGACTTCTGCGGACGGTCGTTGATCACGGGCGCGGCGCACAATCCCATTTTGGACAGCAGTTTCGCGACGCGTTCCGTCGGTTGAGCGCCGACGCCCAGCCAATATTTCACGCGTTCTTCCTTGACGACGACGCGGTCGGCGTGATCCGCCGGCAACAGCGGGTTGTAAGAACCGACGCGTTCGATGAAACGACCGTCGCGCGCGCAATGCTGATCAGCCACGACGATTTTGTGGAAAGGAGCGCCTTTCGATCCGCCGCGGGCAAGTCTGATACGAACTGACATAGTTTAATTACCTCACTTAAAATCTGGTTGATGTCTGCGATTATGACGGAAATCCGCCGAACGGAGGAAATCCCCCCGCCCCGCCGAAACCGCCGCCGAATCCGCCGGGCAGACCGCCGAACAGACCCCGCTTTCCCATTTTTTTCATCTTTTTCATCACTTCGGCGATTTGTTCGTACTGCTTCAACAATTTGTTGACGTCCTGCACGGACAGACCGCACCCCGCGGCGATGCGCTTTTTGCGCGACGCCTTGATGATGTCCGGATTACGGCGTTCAACGGGCGTCATGGAAAGAATGATCGCCTCCTGCCGTTTAAAGATTTTGTCGTCGATTTTCGCGGCGTCGATTTGCGCTTTGAATTTGCCCATGCCCGGAATCAATCCCAGCAGACCTTTCAAATCGCCCATCTTTTGCATTTGCCGCAGTTGCGACAACATGTCGTTCAAGTCGAAACGCCCGTCCATCATACGCTTGGCGACGCGTTCCGCCTCGTCCTTGTCCATTTTTTCAGCCGCCGTTTCCACCAGAGAAACGACGTCGCCCATTCCCAGAATGCGCCCCGCCAGACGATCGGGGTGGAACGGTTCCAGCGCATCGACCTTTTCGCCCGCGCCTAAAAACTTGATCGGACACCCCGTCACGGCGCGCATCGACAACGCCGCGCCGCCGCGGGAATCGCCGTCGACGCGGGTCAGGACGATGCCCGTAATTCCGATTTTTTCGTTAAATTCTCGCGCGACATTGACCGCGTCCTGTCCGGTCAGCGCGTCGACGACCAAAATCGTTTCCTTCGGCTGAACCAGAGCGCGCACGTCGGCGACCTCGCCCATCATATCCAAATCGACATGCAGACGTCCCGCCGTGTCCAAGATTACGATGTCGTAGCCGCCCTTGCGTCCCTCGGTCATCGCGCGCGAGGCGATCGCTCTCGGCTTTTCGCCGGCGATGACCGGCAACACGTCGACGCCGATTTGCCCGCCCAGCTGCGCCAGCTGTTCCTGCGCGGCGGGACGGTACACGTCCAGCGACGCCAGCAAGACGCGCTTCTTATCCTTTTTCAGACGCAACGCCAGCTTGGCGGAGGTTGTCGTTTTACCCGATCCCTGCAACCCGACCATCAAAACGGGGACGGGCGCGGCGGCGTCCAGATCGAGCGCGGCGTTTTCCCCGCCCAGCATTTCGACCAGAGCGTCATGAACGATTTTAACGACCATTTGCGACGGCGTGACCGATTTGATCACCGCCTGTCCGACCGCCCGATCCTTGATTTTGGCGACGACGTCTTTGACGACGGGCAAAGCGACGTCGGCTTCCAGCAAAGCGACGCGGATTTCGCGCATTGCGCCGTCAACGTCGGATTCGGTCAAAGCCCCCCGATGCGCCAGACGGTCGAACACGCCGCTTAATTTTTCCGCCAAAGAATCAAACATTCGAACCTCTGAAACCTTATACAAACAAAAAGGGCGTCTGTGAGCGTATCTTCACCGGCAGACGAACCTCCGTGGAGGCATAAGGCTGTTAAAACCTTTCATAATTAGAGCGTTTATACCCCTCCGTTCCGCCGAAGTCAACACATTTCGCACCGTTCGCCGCACCGTTCCGCATTTTCGGCGCCGACGATCCCCGCCGCCGACGAACGTCCGCCGTCTTTCTTTTTCAACGGCGTTTTAATTTTTTAATGTTTTTCCGGTTTTCCTTGTGTAAGATCGTAAAAAATTTTATGATTTAAAGGAAATTCATATGAAAAACAAAACGGCTTTTTTATTCGCTTTTCTGA
>ERZ808286.1717-NODE-1717-length-10306-cov-5.179690_pt1 | contig 10306 bp, 7 predicted proteins | sample MGYA00521276_ERZ808286 | MGnify/ENA primary metagenome ERZ808286 (study PRJEB31516, sample SAMN03275607) | gut metagenome | biome: mammalia-associated habitat; material: feces | host: Papio cynocephalus | place: Kenya | collected 2012-08-01 ... | reverse complement strand
CACATAGTTTATATTATCGGAAGTTGAGTCGGAGAGTTTACTCTCCAGCGAGACTGATGGTTATTCAAATTGGAAGTGCAAAGTATAGCTTTGCAAGTGCGTTAGCACAAATTTTGAACTCGTTTCAAAATTTACTTCCTATAATTTATAATATTTCTTTCTTTATCAATTGCAATTATAAGATAATTTTTAGAAATTTGCTCAATATCATTTTTATCGTTTTTTTATTTATATTTTGGAAGTTTTGTATGAAGTTTTACTCGCAGGTAAAATAAGTGTTATTTAAACTCGCGACGCTACAACTTGCTAAGGATTTGAATTAAAATTGATTTGTAAACAATAAGAGCAAGGAGACATCACAAAATTTATTTTTTTAATATCGTTGGTTGCTTTAAAAATAAAAATTATTGCCAACAATAAAAAGATTTTTTAAATTAAAGATAAAAAAATAATTAAAAATTTTGATTTTATACAAAAAAGGGTAAAAACGCTTAATTTTTACCCCTTTTTCGTATTTTTAACTGTTTTTCTTACGGAAATTTTCTCTTCCACGGATTGTGTGGTCAAGAGTTTTCTTTCTCATTCTTATGCTTTTTGGAGTGATTTCAAGAAGTTCGTCTTCTCCTAACATATCAATATATTGTTCAAGACTTGGTTTTTGAATTGGCTCAAGTCTCAACGCGTCATCGCTTGCGCTTGACCTTGTATTTGTCAAATGTTTTGTTTTACATACATTAACTACAATATCTTCTTGTCTTGGATTAAGTCCTACAATCATTCCGCCATAAACTTTTTCGCCTGGAGTTACAAACAATCTGCCGTGTTGTTGTGAATAAAACAAACCGTATTGAACTGCATCTCCTGTTTCAAATGCAACAAGCGTTCCGAAATTTCTTCTTGTCAAATTTCCTTTATATTCTTCGTAGTCGTTGAAAACGCTACTCATAATGCCTTCGCCATTTGTATCGGTCAAAAATTGGCTCTTATATCCAAAAAGTCCACGCGCTGGAATAAGGTATTCAAGTCTTGTTCTGCCATTTGAACTGTGCATTGAGACAAGTTCACCTTTTCGTGCGCCAAGAACGCTAATAACATTGCCCGTTTTATCATCTGGAAGGTCGACGACGACTCTTTCGATTGGTTCATACAACTTTCCATCAATTTCTTTATACAAAACTTTTGGTTGGCTAACTTGAAATTCGTATCCGTCACGCCTTAAATTTTCCATAAGGATTGAAAGATGCATTTCGCCACGACCCAAAACTCTAAATGTGTCCGCATTTTCCGTGTCAAAAACTTTCAAACTCAAGTCCTTAACCGCTTCTTTAAAGAGACGGTCTCTTAATTGTCTACTTGTGCAGAACTTTCCTTCCTTACCCGCAAAAGGCGAATTATTTACCATAAAGCTCATCTCGACGCTAGGCTCGCTAATTTTGACAAAAGGAAGAGTGTTTACATTGTCCTTGTCGCTCAATGTGTCGCCAACGGTTATATTTTCCGCACCAGCGATACACACTATGTCGCCTACTTTTGCGACCTCAATAGGTTGTCTTTTAAGACCGACAAACTCAAACATACTTTGAACTTTAAATGCAACATTCTTGTTTTCGTCGTGATAATTTGTAACAATAAGGTTGTCATTTATGTGAAGAGTGCCTTGTTCAATTTTACCGACCGCAAGTTTTCCCAAGAAGTCATTTTGCTCAGTCGAACTAACAAGCATATTAAATGGTTTATTTTCATCACCCTTTGGGCAAGGAATATGGCTAATGATTGTGTCAAAAAGCGGAGTCATATCCTTTCCTTCTTTTGACATATCAAGAGTCGCAGTCCCAAATCGTGCCGACGCGTAAACTACAGGGCTGTCAAGTTGCTCTTCTGTCGCGTTAAGATCCATTAAAAGTTCCAAAACTTCGTCAACGACTTCATCAACTCTACTATCTTTTCTGTCGATTTTGTTAATTACAATAATTATTTTTAGGTTAAGCGCAAGCGCTTTTTCCAAAACAAAACGCGTTTGTGGCATTGGACCTTCGTACGCATCAACAACAAGTAGCGCGCCGTCGACCATTTTAAGGACCCTTTCGACTTCTCCACCAAAATCAGCGTGTCCTGGGGTGTCGACAACATTAACCTTAATATCTTTATACATAAAGGACGCGTTCTTTGACAAAATCGTAATTCCGCGCTCCCTTTCAAGAGCGTTTGAGTCCATAACTCTATCTACAACTTCTTGATTTTGTCTAAATGCCCCGCCTTGTTTTAAAAGTTCGTTAACAAGGCTAGTCTTGCCGTGGTCAACGTGGGCAATGATTGCAATATTTCTTACTTTATTATTTTCCATTTTCCTTAAAACTCCCAAACCCACACACATTTTTCTTGGGTTTTTCTTTCTCCATTTTCTTCTTCCACAAAAGTCTTGATTTCTTTCAAATAAGCGCCAAGGCTCTCATAAACCGTTCGTTTGTCAAAATCGTTAGGGTCACTCATAAGATAAAGACAACTCGCTCTGTGCTTTTGCGCAACACGCTTAACGAGCATACAAACTTCATAATTGACCGATTTCATATTGTAGTCGTCATTCAAATTTATCGTCAAATTGCTCGCGTGCCCCTCAATATTGTCTGGGAGAACACTATAAACAGCACTCCCCACAACTTGGCTTGTGTCTTTTAGCCTAACATCGAAACAATAGGTCGGCATTTTATAGTTTATCCCACTACTTCTCGTAAGAGAAAGCGCCAAATCAACCATATTTCCTTCGATGACTTCAAACTCTTTTTTCGCAAATTTGAAATTCTTTGGTGCTTTTGAAGAATTTTCTTCGTGCAAGACATAATCATACGGCAAATCTTCGTTCGTGTCAAGTACCATTAGGTCTTTTGGAAGATTTATTCTGCCTTCTGCATAGTCAACTGCTTGACTTGTCAAGTGTGCAGGCACAATACAGCATTTGCCACGATATTTTTTCATAAGTTCAATGCCGTCAATAATGTTGTAATGCTTATTTGAAATGTCCGTTCCAGCCATATCTACAAAAGCAATGTCGGAAGAATTTATAACATCCATAAAACTATCGCACATTGTGCTGTCGCCCGTAAAGCCAATAGTTTTGCCATTTTTTTCTTTCAAAACGTAGCCATAACATTCAATGTCGCCGTGATCCATTTTTCTAGAAGTAATTTCAAAATTGCCATACTCAAAAGTCCCCATTTTAGACGCATCAATAAATTTGACGTACTTGTCGAAATTAAGTTTATTTACGGAACTTTCACTCATTCCCAGACGGCAAAGAGTTTTAATCCTATCTTCCCCACCAGGTGGGCAAATAATCGTTGCATTAAACCCTGGGTTTTTATCCGAAGCAATCTTCCACATAAAATGAACAATGTCAAAATAATGGTCGATATGATAGTGAGAAATCAAAATGAGTTTGATTTTGCCAATTTTTTCGTGATGAAGAAGTTTGTTTGACGACTTAAAAAGTTGTTTCAAAGTCCCGCTTCCTACATCCATTAAAATGTCGTCGTTAATAAGATAACTCGCACACGCGCGCTTTGTCCAAATACATCCCGTTCCTAAAATGGTTATTTTCATAGTTTTCCCTTTTCTTTCGACTTTACTTTTGTTTTTGCCATAAACTTTAAAAATTATTGACTTTTTTTAAATTACTTTTCATAATCCTTTGTTTTTAAACAAAAAATGGCTCAATAGCCATATAATCTCGTAAAATACGAAATTTTTGGCACAAAAAAATAGGCGTACAAAAGTTATACCTTTAAATAATACTAAATTATGCAACAAAAATCAATGAATTTTTACATATTGTTAAGAAAAATAGGCAAAAAGCATTTTTAACAATCATAATTCTAAATGTTTAGAGATTTATTTGAATAAACAAAAGTAAAAGTAGTCTGCAAAACAAAAAAAAATTTTCAAAAAAACAACCCATTTCTACAAAATGCAAAAATGGGTAAGATATGCTATAAAAGTCTTTAATCAGTCAACATTTCTCTCTTGCAAGTCAAAATCTTCTTGCTCTTTGTAACTTGGTTTTAAAACAAAACCTTTTCTAAATTTCCTTGAAGAAACAAAGTCTTTTTCAATTCTCTTCGCTTTTTGGATCCCTGCGTCATACTCGTCTTGAGTAATCCTTCCAACACGCAACAAGTAGTCTGGGTAATAATAATCTTGGACATCAGTTGTGCCGTCATTAACGCCAGTGTGTTTTAAGACAGTTCCAATTGTTTTAAAAATAATCTGAACATCCATTTTAAGAGACATCTTTTCAACATAAATGTCGTTATAGACAAAAACACTTTCCCAAGTATTGTTTGTCCTCTCATTTGCTTGTGCTAGCCCAGTTATTCCAGGTCTAACATCGAGAGTTTTTGTATATTCTGGGAAAAATAGAACATCTTTTATAAGTTTTGGGCGAGGTCCGATAAAACTCATATCGCCTTTTAAGACATTCCAAAATTGTGGAATTTCGTCAAGTGAAGTTTTCCTAATAAAAGTGCCGAATTTGGTAATTCTTTGCGAATCAGGAAGAAGATTGCCCTTTTCGTCCTTTTTATTTGTCATACTTCTAAACTTATACATCATAAAAATTTTGCCATTTTTTCCAGGTCTTGGCTGTTTAAAAATGACGGGAAAGCCATTTATACATCCAACCAAAATGAACATAATAATAAATACGGGCGATAGCAAAATGATTGCTAACAGCGAGAAAAATATATCAAAAAATCTCTTAAAAAATCTATACATTTTCGCTCCCTTTTATTTATCCTAACAATAATATCACAACTACTCAAATAAAGCAACTAAAAATTAGATGTAAAATTTTGGAAAGAACACATTTTTATCTTTCCCAATTAAAGGAAAAATATTTGTTATAAGAAAAATATTTTTGCACTTTGGTTACGCGTTATTTTTTCATACCCCTAGTCGTTGATTTTTTTAAATATTAGGGTCGTCATTGTCTCTTCTTTCTTCTTTATCAGACAAATTATTGTCGCCGACTTCGCCATCTACTTGTTGAAATGTTGTATCCTTAAAAGCTTCTTCTTTAATAGCATTTTCAATTTCTGTCTCTTGTGATTGAAAATCACTTTGTGAGTCTATATTTTGCGCTTTTTTTGATTTTGCTTTTTTAATAAGCGTTTTTATAAGGGTTGCAAGTAGTAAAACAGCGATTATCCCAAGCAAAATGTAGAAAAATATAAGTGTAGCGTCGCCAAAAAGCATTGAAACAAGAGTTATAATAAGCCCCGCAACGACATTCCCTAAGATAACTGTTACACAGGTAGTAACAAAATTAAGTCCGAGCGCAACCGCAATGCAAGTCCCCGTCCAAACTCCAGTAAGTGGAAGCGGAATGGCGACAAAAAGAAATACGCCGATAATTTTTCCCCACTTTTTCTTTTTTTGCGACCTTTCTTTTTGCGCGTCATCTTCAATATTTTGTTTCTTTGAATTAACACGATTTTCGATTTTTTCGCCTAGTTTTCTAAATAGTTTGGTTCCTTTTAACCACCTTATTATTGGTGCATAAATAAGTGCCAAAAGCGGAACAACAAGTGATGAGCCTAAAAGTCCACACCCAAACGCTTGCCATAAAGACAAAGCGTTCTCTTTAAAAATCTCTTTTGACATCGAAAAAGGAATTGAACCTTTGAGTTCAATTATCGGCACCATTGAAATTATAATTGTTGCAAGAACAGAATTGTCGCCAAAAATGCTAGAAAAAAGTCTTTCAATAAATGCAGTCATTTTAGTTCCAAAGTGGGCTAGGATAAATTCCGCTATCAATCATCTTTCCGATCGCGCCCACAACCTTTTCTTTATCTTCTTTATATGTAAATCCGTACCAAATGGCATTTGTTTCAAGGCACTGCATTTTATGTCCGTTTTTAACTGCATATTCAAGTGGCGCTAGAAGCAAAAACTCGTCTTTTGTTAGGTCGACTTTTGTACTGCTTAGGAAATCATTAAAACATTTTTCAAGAATGTCTAAGTAATTTTTTCTAAAACAAACGAGGTTCATCGATACAAGGGTATCAAAGGAAATCTTTGTTGTTTTATCAGTTCCAAGTTCAGTCGCAAAAAGTTCGTTGCCACGCTTTTCAATTGAACTTTCACGCACTCTTTTTAGATAGCCATTATCTATGTCGCACACTCCGCGCTTGACCGACCCGTTGTCCGTAATGGTGTTTCCCGCCTCATATCCAACAAGAGCATAAATTGATTCGTCTTTTATATCATCAAAAAAATTTGACGCAACTCTAAACCCGTCTCTTCCATAGAAGTCGTCCGCGTTAATGACCGCAAAGTCGCCATCAATTTTGTCCTTAGCACAAAGAACAGCGTGACCCGTCCCCCAAGGTTTTTCGCGTTTAATGTTTTGAAGATTTTTAGGAATGTAGTCGGTCATTCCCTGAAAAGCATATTGAACTTTAACAAACCTTTTTACACGCGCTCCAATGGTTGATTTGAAAATGTCATAATTTTCTTTTTTTATGATAAAAACGACCTTATCAAATCCCATTTTTATAGCGTCAAAAACCGAGTAGTCGATAATAAAATCACCGTATTTATCAACAGGTTCGACCTGCTTCAATCCCCCAAACCGACTGCCCAGTCCGCCAGCCATAATAACTAATGTTTTGTGTGCCATTTTTTTGTTTTCTCCTTTTAATTTTTCTTTTTATACAAAGGTGTAATCATCTATATTTACATTTATAAATTCACCCATTCCAACACCATAATTTGTCACATACCAATCGGTCGAATCTTTAATCCCAACGCTATAAATCTCTCCGTCGCGAATATTTAATTTTGTATATTTCTCGCTTGTTCCGAACATATAGTCATTGTTTCTTTTTGTGTAAAAAGGTCTTGAATAATCAAATAAAAGTAGGAGTGGTTCGTAGGTAGTAAGCGAATATTTTTGTTCCCGAATATTGAGTTCAAACATATCATATCCACTTCCAGACTTTTTATAAAAATAGGTTTTACTATCACCCTTTGCAATCCCATTTTCATAAACAGTTGTTCTAACAAAAATGCCGTCGGTCGCCTTATATGCTGTCACAAAATTGTACGAACTCGAAAGCGAATCTCTATAAGAGACATATGTCCCGCTTATCCTTACGGTATCAACAAAAGTGTTTGCAAGATAGAAGTTTTTGTCTGAAACTTCGCTTGGTGCTTCAAGGTCTTGACCGTATTCGTCGAGTCTTGTAGTTGATGAAACTTTAAGATAAACACTTCTCTCCCCTGGTCTTGTGTCGTTACTGTGGCTTACTGAATAATTAAAGGCAAAATAGTCAAGATAGCCCGAGCCATCGACGCCAAATTCAGCGGAATAATTTAGCACATAGTCGTGCTTTTTATCGAAAACTTGGTATAATTTTGGGTCGTCATACAAGGTCGCACTTTCCGCAAATTCGTCATTTAAAACCGCTAGCCCGCTTTCAGGCGAAACAGACGACGATACAAGTTGATAGTAATTTATGTCATTAAAAGTTTTTTGGTTAACGCTCGTTAGTGCGCTTTCTTTTGCCGTGTAAATTGTTTGTGAAAGGATTTTATTAAAAGTCATATCAACTTTACTATATGTTGCTACGCGATAAGTGGTCGTTTCATCTTCGCCAGAAAAACTTTTGCTTGTCGTGTAGACCTTCCCTTCATCGTTATCGTAAAGGGTCGTAACTTCGCTAAGCGTTTCGCTTCCAATAGACCTTTTGGTTTTCACTTCCGCCAAATTTGGCTCGCGCGACTTATAATATAAAGTCGTTGTCGTTTCTTCTCTAACGATCACATTTTTTCCGCTATCGTCCAACCTTTTTGACAAGTCGTAAGTTGTCACTGTGGAAAATTTCACAGGGAGTCCCACGTCGTGCAAAAACTCTTTTGCTTCGTCTAGTTTTGCGATGGTTTCCGCCACACTACTTTCGCTTGCAACCCAAGGCGTACTTTCAAAGGTTGCTTCCCCGCACCCAAAAAAGAGTGGCGTTACGAGAGCCACAAGAGCCAAGAAAACAAAAACTTTTAATTTTTTCATATTTTCCCCCTTTAAATAAGGTCAAAATTTTTACTTAATTGATGTATCATTTTTAATTAAAATTTTTTTTAAAAAAATTTTTGATGACTTTAAAAAATAAATAGCACATTTTATCAATTTTTAATTTTTTTACATTAAAAAATGTTACTTTTTTTATAACGTCGTTTCTAACAACAATAGTATTTTGTATAAATTTTTAAGTGCTATTCTTAAACTCATTGTACTTTTTTTAACAAAAATAGTCAAATAAACTTGTCCAACTTTTGCCGTCTTAAGCAATTTGAGTTTTTGTATGAATTTGAATGTAAAAATAGTTGACAAAAAGTCACAAAAATATCAAAATATTTTTATAAAAGGAAGATAAAAAATGATTTTAGACGAAATTAAAAAAGCCAATGTTCAGGCTATGAAAGATAGAAACCAAAATGCACGCGCTGTTTACTCTGTCGTTATGACAAAGGCGATGCTTGAAACGGTTAAAAAAAGAGAAAAGGGTGAAGAATTGCAAGATAGCGATATGGTGCAAATTTTGCAAAAAACAATAAAAGAACTCACCGACGAAAAGGAAAGTTTTGAAAAAGCGGGCAACGCAACCCAAGCGTCACTTATTGAAGAACAAAAGGAAATTATTTCCGCTTACCTTCCAAAAATGCTTGACGAAAGCGAAATAAAGGAAATTATCCTTTCCCTTCCAGACCATTCTGTCCCAACAGTTATGAAACATTTTAAACAAAACTATGCGGGCAAAGTCGATATGGCAAAAGTTGGCGTCGTCCTTAGGTCACTATAAAATTTAAAACCTTATATTTACAATTACATTTTGTATATGCTAAACTAAGATTGTTTTCCGATTTAATTTTCTCCTTTAAGCTTATTTGTTCGGCTTAAAACAAATTTATCACAAAGGAAGAAAAGTAAACTTTTCATCGGCAAACCTAAAATGAACCCCTAGATAGTGAAGAGCCCCTTACGGGGAGACACACTTCAAAAGTCTAGGGGTTTTATTATGCAAAAAACCAACCCCCTTCAACCAAGAATTGGTTTTTAATCATATTAAATTATCCAAAACACTTTAACTATTTTTAGTCCATATGTCGGATTTATAGGTCTTTTTCAAATATGTTGCATTTTGCGCTGGGTCAGTTACTGAAATAGTTTGCGAGCTTGCAGTCCAAGTCTTGCTCGTATCTGCAAAAGTTACACTTGTTAAACCACTGCACTGATAAAAAGCCCACTTAGCTATACTCGTCACACTATCTGGTATCGTTATACTTGTTAAACCACTACAACCATCAAAAGCACCCTTCCCTATACTCGTCACACTATCTGGAATTACAGAAGTTTTACAACCTAAAATTAAGGAATTGTCTGATTTATTTATAAGACAGTTTCCAGAAGAATAGTAAGTAGGGTTATTTGCCGACACAGTTATACTTGTTATACCACTACAACCATCAAAAGCAAAATCCCCTATACTTGTCACGCTATTTGGTATGTTTATCTTTTCTAGATAAGAACAGCCTATAAAGCATTGATAGGGTATTTCCTTTAAACTATTTGATAATTGTATGTATTTAATCGTACTATAAATAAAAATTGAAGAATAAAAAATATTCTCTTCCCCTATATCCCCCCACATAAAAAGTCTGTTGTTTTTCCTTTTTCTAAAAGAAGAACTTGTGGATGATATACCACTTCCCGAGATAGAATTAGGAATAACGGCTTTTGTAATAATGTTTACATCATCTGGTCGCACAGAAGAATTACCGCCATTCGAATTTTTGTATTCTTGTGATAGCAAATATGTAATTGAATGGGAAAATATAACTTCCCCGCTTAACTCTCCGACTGCTGTTGGTACACTTGTGTGCGTTGGAGTCATAAAGGTTGCATAAAGGGTGGTGTCGTTGGTTGGGGTGTCATACCAAGATTCGCACGCTGGATTGGCGTCGGTGCCGAGACCTGAAATGTAATAAGTTGTGCCTGGGTCTACATAACTTGTTGTGCCGACAACAGCCGAGTCTGTTGCAAAATAATAAAATTCGGAGCCGTTAGAGTTTGTTAAATCTGCAAGATTTGTAACTGAACCATTTGAAATCGTTGGGGTTATTCCTGTTATTTTAAATTTTGATTTGTCACTATTATAGACAACTGCACAATTTGTTGAGTCGATTTTACTGCCCGAGTTATTGGCAAAACTGATTGCAACTTTTTCGTCACTTCCACTTGGGGTTTTGCCGC
>ERZ808286.1713-NODE-1713-length-10318-cov-3.802494_pt1 | contig 10318 bp, 6 predicted proteins | sample MGYA00521276_ERZ808286 | MGnify/ENA primary metagenome ERZ808286 (study PRJEB31516, sample SAMN03275607) | gut metagenome | biome: mammalia-associated habitat; material: feces | host: Papio cynocephalus | place: Kenya | collected 2012-08-01 ... | reverse complement strand
CCACTGGATGCCGAACACATTCGCGGCCGCATACAGGTGCTTCGCGCCGCCAAGAGCGGCCCAGCGCAGAGACGTGAACGTCTCCATGAGAATCACCAGAACCGGAGCGCCGATCGCACCGGCGATCTGCCGAGCCGTGTTCGTCACCGACGAGCCGGCGCTCACCTCGGTCGGCTCCAGACAATTCAGCGACCATGTGGTGATCGGCATCAGCACGAAGCCCATGCCGATCTGGCGCGTGAACTGCCAGATCGACACCCACCAGATCCACGAGGTCATCGAAATCATACTCATCATCACCGTGCCGAACAGCAATGTGATGGTGCCGGCCAACGCCACCGGACGCGCGCCGAAACGGTCCAAAGCCCTGCCGCCGAAGAACTGCGCGATGCACTGCCCCAACGCGCCCGGCAGCATCACCAAGCCGCTGACGGCCGCCGAATAGCCGCGGCAGTTCTGAATGTACAGCGGCATGATCACCATAATCGAACTGAACGCGAAGAACGACAGCGCCGCGACGACCGTGCCGACGCAGAAACTGCGGTTCCTCAACACGCCCAGATTCAGCAACGGAGGCTGTTGCGCCGAATCGGCCGCCTGGCGGCGGGGGCCATGAATCTGACGCGCGACGAACGCGATGATGCCGACCACGCCGATCAGCATGGCAAGCCAGACCATCGGATGTGTGAACGGATACGATTCGATGTTCGTAAAACCGAACATCAGACCGCCGAAACCGAAAATCGACAATCCGACGGAGAAGAAATCGGCCTTCGCGGTCTCGTCACGCTCGCCGAAATTATGCAGGCCGAAGAACGCGAGCAACAGGGAAAGCACACCGATGACCGACAACGTGAGGAAAATCGAACGCCAGCCGTTCAAATCGGTCTGCAGACCGCCGAGGGTCGGGCCGATCGCCGGCGCGACGCTCATCGCCATGCCAACCGTGCCCATCGCGAAACCGCGGCGGGACAACGGATAAATGGAGAAGACGGTGATCTGCAGCACCGGCCACATCACGCCCGTGCCGATCGCCTCCAACATTCGGCCGATCAGCACCAGAATGAAGCTCGGCCCCAGCCAGGCGAACACCGAACCGATGGTGAACACCGTCATCGAGACGAGCACGATCTCGCGCGTGGAGAAACGGCGGGTGAGAAACGCGGTCAACGGGACCATCACGCCCATCACCAGCTGGAAAATCGACGTAAGCCACTGGCCCGTCGTCACGGAGATGCCGAAATCACTCACGATCGTCGGCAACGCGGCGCTCAACTGCAGCTGCGTGAAATTGCCGACGAACGTGATGAACGTAAGAATCGCAATGGAAACGAACGCCGTGCGCGTCAACCGGTCGTTCTGGTACGATTCCTCCCGGGTAAGAGCCTTGGCCATATTCCGCTTCGCTGACATCGATCACCCTCTCAAGAACAAACTACAGAATTCTATTCCCACGGGTGGCCTTTATGCCGGACGCGTTCCGCGGATACGCGGTCGGCTTATTCGGCATGCGCCCAACCCTCATCTCGGCAAAACGCGAAGCATGTGGCTATGGAAACGCGCAAAGTCCAGGGCAACGGTGTGCGTGTAGTGGCGCGCACAGTCACGTGCTGATATGCGAAGTGCATGCATGATAGAAGTGCAGCATGATAGCGGAATGCACGCATGACATACGAATCGGGCGCATGCAAAATCCATCACATGCGCCCGAATAAAACCGGCAGTCAATCGTCCGGCGGTCAAACCCGCCCAGCCGGAGTCAGTCCTGCCCCGTCAGTGTCAGTCCTGCCCCGTCAAAGTGAGGAAAATCAGCACGACGTTCAACGCGACGATCAATGCCGTGACCGCGATGTTGATCACATGCTTGGCCGTACCGTCGACGTATTCGCCCATCAGTTCGCGGTCATGCGTGTAGCGCATCAACGGAATGATCGCGAACGGAATGCCGATCGACAGAATCACCTGTCCGATGATCAACGCCTCGGTCGGGTTCTTCGCGAACCACAGCACCACCAGCGCCGGAACCAGCGTGACGATGCGGCACGCCCACATCGGAGCCTTGATATGCAACAGACCATGCATGATCTCCGAACCGGCATATGTGCCGACCGACGTGGAGCTCAGACTGGACGCCAGCAGTCCGATGGAGAAGATCGTGCCGATCACCGGACCAAGTGCGGCCGCGATGGCATGCTGCGCGCCCTCGATCGAATCGGTGCCGGTCACGCCGTACAGCGAATTCGCGGCGAGGATCAGCAACGCCAGATTCACCGTGCCGGCCAGCAGCAACGCCCACGCCACATCGATTTTGCTGCCATGCAGCAACGTTTTGATGTCAGGCTTCTTCTGCCCGGCGGCGTAATGGTCGTTGACCAGCGTGGAATGCAGGTAGATGGCGTGCGGCATCACCGTCGCGCCCAGCATCGACGCGGCCATCAACACCGTCGCCGTGCCCTTGAAACGCGGAATCAGACCGGAAGCAACCTGCACCGGATTCGGCGGATCGATGAACAGGCCCGCGATGAAGCCGAACGTGATCACCAGCAGCAACGCGATGATCATCTTCTCGAACAGACGGTGGGTCGGCCCCTTCTGGAAGATCAGCAGCACCGTGGACACCGCGCCGATGACGCAGCCGCCGACGAACAGCGGCAGGCCGAACAGCAGCTTCAGCGCGATCGCGCCGCCGATCACCTCGGCCAGATCGGTGGCGATGGCGATCACCTCCGCCTGCATGAAGAACATGTACCGGCCGGCGTCCCCCAAACGCTCGCCCAGAATCTCCGGAAGACTACGCCCCGTCACGATGCCCAGCTTGGCGGACTGGTACTGGATGAGCACGCTCATGCAGTTCGCCAGCACCAGCACCCACACCAGCAGGTATCCGTAGGTGGCGCCCGAAGTGATGTTCGCCGCCACGTTGCCCGGATCGACATATGCCACGGCGGCGACGAACGCCGGGCCGAGGATGCCAGCGAGCGCGTGGCCGTGGTGCTGGTGGCCCTTTGCCTGCGGCTGTTGCAGCTGCTGCGCCCGCAGTTGCCGCTGCGTTTGCCGCGTCTGCGCCTGCTGTGGTTGCGATTGCCGTGGCTGTGCTGCGGCGCCCTTCGTCTTCGCCGCAGCGACGTTATCGGTTGTCTTGTTTTGACTCAATGAGAATCACCCCGGCAAAGTTATAGCGCCGCTTTGTAAATTCCGCCATACCTCGTATTGAATTCTTCCGGAATATAGTCAAAAAGAATGTGGAGGCCGCGCGGCAATAGTCGCATGACGGCCATGAACGACACTGCACGGCATGAACGGCATGAACGGCATGAACGGCATGAACAAAGGTCCCTGCGGCAACGCGGGGAACGCCAAGTCTCACAGGACGAAACGGGCAATCCACGGAGCGGACCCGGCAGAAGAATGATGGACGGCGCGGGACTGCCATATGAGGCGGCCATCGCAGAACAGCCAGCACAGAATGAACGATGTGGAACGACCGCATGGATGGAGGCCGCTATTGCCGCGGAATCTCCTGTGCGGGGCAGCCGTGCAGCACCGCCAGCATCGCGCGTTTCTCCTGTGTGGTGACGCTCAGACCGTATTTGTCTTTGACGCCGATCTGGCGTGCGACGTACTCACAACGGAAATCACCGTTCGTGGGCAGCCAGTAGGCCGCCGATGCGGAGCCCTTCTCCTGGTTCGCGGGACCATCGACGGCGAGCAGGTTGAACATGTCGTTGCCATATTCGAACCGTTTGGCCTGGTCCCATGCGTTCGCGCCGGACTGCCATGCGTTCTCCAGCGCGACGACATGGTCGATCTGCACCGCGCTTGACGTGTCGCGGCCGCGCTGGAATCGGATTGTCTTGCCGGTGTACGGGTCCTGCAGCACGCCGGACTCCACTTGGCACGCGCTGCCGGCCTCGTAGCGCACTTCCGTCAGGTCGCGGGCAAGCACGTCCTCGCGCACGTCGCATCCGTTGCCGTCCGTGTCGGTGGCGCGGTAGCCAAATGCGTCGCGGTCATAGCCGGATTTGTTGGGGCGGTCGTTGACCGCAAGCCGTTCCAGAGTCTCCGCGGCGCTGCCGGCGGCCGTGTATTCCCCGGTTATCTCGCCTATGGTCGGGCTCGTCTTCGGCAGGACAATGCCAATGGTGATACCGATGACCGCGGCCATGACCAGCAGGCACAGGATGCGTTCGAACGGGCCGTCCGCGTAAAAGCGTTTTTTGCGGAAATGCGTGCGTCGAGAATGCGGGAAACGTGTGCGTCGGCTACGGACCATGGCGGTTCCTTCACAACTTTTGGGCTATGCGATCGCCTGGATTCCGCAATCACGCGAAATCGCGGAATCCATGTGCGCGCATAGACGAATCATACGCAGATCATGCGTAAGTGAACGTCATCGGATCATGGCCGGCGCGGGTCGGGCCGTCAAGCGCGTCGATCGCCGCGTGCTCCTCGGGGTCGAGCACGAAGCCGAACAGGTCGAGGTTCTGCTTCTGCCGATCCGCGTGCACCGACTTGGGGATGATGATCGTGCCGTTCTCGATGTGCCAGCGCAGAATGACCTGCGCGGGAGTGACGCCATGGGCCTTCGCGATGCGTTCGATGGTGCCATCTCCGGCGTTCAGATCGGCGCCGCGGGCCATCGGGGAATACGCCTCGACCGCGATGCCATGCGCCTTGCAATACGCCACGACCTCACGCTGCTGCCAGGTCGGATGCAGCTCGATCTGGTCGACGGCCGGGTACTCGCCGGTCTCCTTGTGCAGGCGCTCGAGATGCTCGGGAAGGAAGTTGCACACGCCAAGCGTCTTCACGCGGCCCTCCGCGCGGAACTCCTGGAACGCCTTCCAGGTCTCCCCGGAACGCCAGTCGAACGGCGTCGGCCAATGCAGCATGTACATGTCCACGTAATCGAGCTGCAGCAGTTTGAGCTGACGGTCGAACGCCTTGCGGGCAGAATCGTACCCCTGCTCGGAATCGCGCAGCTTCGTGGTGACCCACAGGTTCTTGCGGTTCTCCCCCTCGGTGAAGCCCGCGGCCTTGAGCGCGCGGCCGACGCCGGCCTCGTTGTTGTATCCGGCGGCGCCGTCGATATGCCGGTATCCGGCAGCCAAGGCGCTTTCCACAACGGGAGTGACGCCTTCGTCATCGATACGCAGCACGCCAAGGCCGATCTGCGGAATCAAATGACCATCGCTCAGCGTAATCATCGGAGTATGGAAAGTTGCCATGAAACACGTCCTTTTGTAAGCATTAACCACTACTGCTGTCCCTCTATGTTATATGCCGACGCTCACATATCCGCGCCGTTCGCAACCCCTTATCCATTCGCATAGCCCATTCGCATAATCGGAAATTCCGCAGACCAAATCCAAATCGTGCGAAATGAATTCGTCAAAAATCCGCGTAGGGGGCATACGACAGCACTATTTCAAGGGAATATCGAGTCAAATCCCGCTGTCGCTTCGCACAATTCCAGAAACCAGCATCATAATCAAAATTGTGCGAAGTTTTTCGCAATTCAAGCTCCTGAAAATCACTCCAACAGGCCCGATTTGCGAGCGCGACGATGCACAAGCACGACTTCATGCCAAGACAATGGAGTGGTCACGGCGACCGGATTGCCGTCAATGTGCGACAGCGAATATGCGACATTCATGGCGAGCGCCGCGCGATGCAACTCGTCCGACAAATCCAATTGCGTGACCGGAAGAACAGTCCATCCGGCGGCGGTCAAACGCGATAGTTTGGTCTGGTCGCGACGCCACTGGCTTTTATCGGTGCGGTGATGATCGCCTTGATAATCCAACCCGAACCGATGGGCATGGTCGACCAAATCGAGCGTCACCGCCGTGCCATTCGCAAAGCGGACATCCGGGATGACGCAGTTGGGGCGCATGATCGGCAATCCATAGCGAACAAGCGCGAGACGCAATTCCGTCTCCTTCGGGGAGTCGCTTCCCGGCTGCACCAGTTCCAAAGCATCGAGACACTTGCCTCGGTACGGGATGTTTTCGAGGTCGACGAATCGCAGCAAGGATTCCCGCGTCGCGTAATCATGCCGAATCAACGACTCCGCGACCTCCGCCAGTTCCCAAATCTCGAGAGAGCCGCCCATCAAGGACCATGCGGGAATCGGCATCAGTACCGGAATACCGGCGATTTCATGGATATGCTCATCGCGTAGTCCTTTCCATACATGCTCGGCAACACCCCGGGCCTTTCTTCGCAGGCAAGGTGCGCGCACCACGGTGTGCAACGAAACATTCGGGAATGCGGCGGTCGGCGAGCAGGCGGCAGAATTGGATTCCCACGCAACGTTTTCCGTGGGATGCGCTTTTCCCCGAACGTCCCGAGCGTTCCGCCGCGCGGCTCCTTGAGTTCCTCTTCGCGTGCTTTCCTGTGCGTCCTTTCGCGCACGCCTCCTAGAAGTACCTGCCGGTGAACCGGAATCCGCCGCATCTTCATAGGAACGGCCGAAGTCGGGATGATCGGCGAGTTGGGCGCGTCTCATATACTCCACATATTCGGGATCGGGATCGAATTCCCTATATCGCGGCGGAGACCGCCAGTCCATCGCGGACTCTCCGAGCCGTGGACGCCAGCAACGTTCCGGAAGCTCGACGCCCCAAATCGCCAGCGCGGTTTCATGGCTTACTGGATCGCGTAATCCGGCGAGCGTGACCGCAAGCTGAGTTTTTCGGCCTATCTCCGATAGCGTGAGTCGTTGGAGCGGCTTATATGAGGCATTATATGGGTTCTCGATATTCCTATCCATACATTCGACGGTAGCCCTTTCGTCCATGCATGCGACCGTTTTGCCATCCCTGTGGTCGGAGAATCACGGTTTTCGGCAAAGCCTGCGTGTCGCGCAATGGAAAATCGCAGAAATGCAACGTTTTCCGAATAACAGGTATTGTGGATAAGCCATTCGGGCATAGCAGCTGTTCGCCACTTCGAAGGGGTGATTCGGTTCGGCGCCGCCAGTCAGAGTTCGCACGATTTGAAAATATATGCCTCTGCGTCAAGTCTTGCGAAGACAGATTGCGTTCAAGCCGCTTTAGGGGGTATATCCACATGCCAATATGCCACCAGAGGCGGTCAGATTTCAAGCTTGCCATCGCACAATTCGGGATCCCGCCGATTAATTGAAATCGTGCGAAAACCTAGCAGCCATATAGGCCAAAGCAACACATCGGAGAGTCCGAAGAACACATGCCACCACAGCCGCATAGGCCAAATCTCCCAAAGAACACACGCCACCAACCGCATAGACCGGATCCCTCCAAAGAACACACGCCACCAGCCGCCAAGCAGATGGAGTGGGGCAATCATGCATCATGTAGGCGTCCAAACTCATTAGCGCGCTACGACATGTAGCGGCATGACAGTCATCGAAATTGCCGCGACTTTGCCGTCGCACACGAAAGCCGGCACACTGTTTGCGCCAAGTATCGGAAGCCTCAAGGAACTTGCCGCTATATACGCGTGGTGACGTGATCACCAGTCCCGCAAACGCGACGCTGACCGTCGAAAGGAACTTGTGCTGCATACGTTTGCGCTACATACGCGTGGTGGCGCGGGCGATGACGCGGGATTCCGTGGTGATGAGCGATGGCTTCATATCTCCCCCGTCGATGCGCGCCAGAAGGCGGTCGACCACGGTGGGCGCGACCCAATCGAGGCAGGAATCCATCGTAGTCAGCGGCGGCTGGAAATAGGCCGCCTCCTCGATGTTGTCGAACCCGATCACCTGCACCTGGCCGGGAACCGCGATGCCGTTGGAGGCCAGCGTGAACAACGATCCCAACGCAAGCTGGTCGTTGAACGCGACCACGCCATCGAACGGCACCGCGGAATCGATGATGCGCTGCATGATGCGGGCTCCAGAGCCAATCGTCCAGTCCTGGCCGGAATTCGGCGCCAACCGCGAATCGAATTCTATCCCATACTCGGCACAGGCTTCAAGCACGCCGCGCAAACGCAATTGGGCGTTGCCGTCCGCAGCACTGGTGACCTGGCCGATATCGTGCGGATCGGTCCTTGAGCCGACGACCGCCAGACGAGTCGCCCCGTGCGCGAGTAGGTATTCGGAGGCGGACCGCGCGGCTTGGATGTCGTCCGGCGTCACATGGTCGGCCTTGCCGTTCGTGGAGCGTGCTCCGACGCAGACGAGCGGGTAGTCGACGGCCAGGTCCTCGGGGTCCAGATCCTCCACCTCGGAGATGGAAAGTATCATGCCGTCCGATACGGTCGTGTTGAAATTGCGCAGCAGCGAACGGGCGCCCTGCGCGGACCCTTCGGCATATGTGGTGACGTATACGGAGTAGCCATGGCCCCGCGCGGCGTCGATCACATGATTCGCCAATTCCGCTAGATACGGGGCGGTCAGGCTCGGCACGGCGAGCGTGATGAAGCCCGTCGTGCCACGGTTGAGATTCCGCGCGGCCACGTTTACGCGGTATCCGAGACGGTCGATGGTCCTGCGGACCTTTTCGCGGGTGGCTTCGGACATGCGGCCGCCGTTGTTGATGACGTTCGAGGCGGTTTTGAGCGACACCCCGGCCTCCGCGGCCACATCACGCAACGTGACGCGTTTTTTCTCCGGTTTCGATTCGCCCATGTTCTCCCGTACCCGTCCGTCGTGACTTCTCGTTTACCTTCCCGACTCTACCGCTTCGTGACGAGCACGCCGTTGCGATGCACGACGTACGAACCGGATTCCCTCCCCCGTTCCGCTTGGAACAGGATGACCGGCTCGCCTTCGATACCCCGCAACTCAACCGTCTTCTTGCCACGGGGCAGGTAGAAGTCGAAGGTGGCGTCGGCGGACACGCGCACGGTGTGCAGCACGGCGGCATCGTCCTGCGATGGGGATGCGAGATACGCGCCGACCAGCTTCGTCAGATCGGCCACATCCAGGTCGCAGCCGACGAAATACGCCTCGCCGGAGCCATACGGGTTGCGGGTGACCGCGGCCGTGCCGTCAAGCTCCCATTCGTCCGCTTCCTCGCCGGCATATGCGGCAAGCACCTGAACATGTTCGCCGGTGACGTCCACATCGTTCTGCCATAGGCGGGTCACCGCGCCGGTGATGCCGGACGGACCTTCGGCGGATTCCGCTTCGGGTTTTCCACATGATGTCTTGCCAAGCGCCCCGGGGAATTCTCCGGAAAATTCCCCGGAGAATGTTCCATCATCATCAGCATGACCGCAGGCCCGGGATGCGGAAATATTCCCGGCATCCACCGAACGAAGACGGATCTCGCTCGGTTCGCCTTCGGCCTCGGCGCCGAGAATGTTGAATTCCTCGCCGCGGACGCCCAGCATCTCACGCAGCAGACCATCGCCCGCGCCGGGGTAACCGCCGAGCCAGGTGTGGAAGTTCTCGTCGATCAATCCGGTCGCGTATCCGACCACCACGCGTCCGCCGGCAGCGGCGAAATCGGCCAGACGCCGCGCGTCAGCGGCACTCAGCATCAGCACGGTCGGCAATACGACGGTCTTGTACGAGCTCCAGTCGTATTTGAGCGGCACGATGTCGGCGCGCGCCCCCGCGCCGAGGAAGGCGCGGTACCAGTCGCGCACATCATGCCAATGGTTGAGCTTCATGCTCGGCAGCGTTTCGGAGCGGGTGGCCCATTCCGATTCGGCGCTGAACAGAATCGCCGTGTCGGAGCGCCGCAGCCCGCTGCCCTGCACGCCGGCATCGGACAGCGCGCGCAGGGCCGCGCCGAGTTCGCACACCTGTCGGAACAGCTTCGTGTCCTCGCCGGCATGCGGCACCATGGCGGAATGGAACGCCTCGGCACCAAACGCGGACGCGCGCCATTGGAAGAAATTGATCGCATCGGCGCCCATCGCCACATGCGCGAGCGAGTCGCGCACAGTCTCGCCCTTGCGCTTGCGGGTATTGAGCGGCTTCCACTGCACCGCCGACGTGGAATGTTCCATGACGTACCACGGCTTGCCCAACGCGAGCGAATCCATCAACGCGTCGGAACACGCCAGTTCGTCAAGGTGGGATTCGCCTTCGTGGAAATAGTGGTCGTTGGAGACGAAATCCACCTCCCCGGCCCAATCGGCGTAGTCCATGCAGCATTGGTCGGTGGAGACCATGAAGTTCGTGGTGAACGGCTTGTCCGGGCAGATCTCCGCGATCGCGTCGCGCTCGGCCTTGTAGAAGTCGAGGAGCATGTCGTTGCCGAATCGTTCGAAATCGAGTTTCTGACCGGGATTCACCATGGAGTCGGCGCCCATGAACCGCGGGATGAGCACTTCGTCGAAAGCGTTCATCTCCTGGCCCCAGAACGTGGTTCCC
>ERZ808286.1712-NODE-1712-length-10322-cov-4.793805_pt1 | contig 10322 bp, 6 predicted proteins | sample MGYA00521276_ERZ808286 | MGnify/ENA primary metagenome ERZ808286 (study PRJEB31516, sample SAMN03275607) | gut metagenome | biome: mammalia-associated habitat; material: feces | host: Papio cynocephalus | place: Kenya | collected 2012-08-01 ... | reverse complement strand
CATCCGAGTTGAGCGATGCGCCCGTGAAATCCATATTCCAAACGAGTTGATAGTCACCCGCAGCACTCGCATTATCGGCTGATGTGCTTGCGTTGGCACCCAACGCAAGCATCAGCACTAAACCAATCAACAAAACCTTTTTCATATCTTCTATCTTCATATTTCTTTATTTACACATAAACCAATGCAGCAATGCGTTGCCCGATTGGTTGGTTATTCTCAGCACATGTTCCCCCGCCGCCACAGGCATCGCCACTGACATCGTATGCCACTCATCGTCTTGCGTGCGGGGCAACTCTATGGTATAGTCCTGCCCGTCCAACGACACCTGCAAAGTTGTCTTCATATATGCCCGATAGCATACAGAAAACTGTTTGCACACTTTGGGTACAGATATATGATATTCGGCATACTGCCCCGATATGATCTGCATATACAGCGAGCCGTAAGCATCCCCGCGCGGGTAGAAATGCGGCGAAGCCACAGGCTCTGTGTCTGCCCATGTACTGATGTCTGCACACGTGTTCGCCAACACCGGATTGGTGGCTTCTATGTACTCTCCGGAGAACGATGACAGCCCCGTATATACCAGCCCCTGCTCTGACAAACCAACCGGCTCTTCGTCCGTAACCAACTGGTTGAAAGGCATCTTATTGAGCAGCCCATTGCCCCTCACCAAGAACCATGCATACCGTTCCACACGCGGGTCTTTCTCCATCATCAGCACTGCCTCCGACATATAGTTAATCTGTGCCATAGCCGATGACACCGACTGCTCCCATGCGCAAAACTCCGTCATCCATACAGGCTTGCCATACTTGTCAAAGAGGTCTATAAACGATTTCATCGCCCCCGCACTGCCCATATAGCAATGCAAAGAGATGGCACACACATCGTCTATCGACACCCCCGGTTGCGCAAAGAACTCGTCCAACCATTTCACAGGGTCGGAATACCCTGCCAATGTGCCGTAGTTCATAGCGGGCGACACTATATTCAATCCCAGTCCGCGGGCAAAAGCCACCAACTCGCCCCAGCCTTCCGCCGCCTCTTGCGGGGTCATATTCGCCTGGTCGGTCAGGTTGGGTTCGTTGTATGCCAGCAGGTACTTGCACTCGGGGTGCGCCTGCACGTAGGCAGTTATCGCCTCTTTGTTGTACGCCTTGTTCCACGCCATCGGACAGAAATCCATACCCGTCTCGTCAAACGATGTCAGTGCCGTTCCCGTCAGCGCAGGTCCCCAGTTGTAGCCCCACGACACGGCGGGTGCCAACAGATACACATCCTCTTTCATAAAGGGCGAACCAAAGCCCACACCGCGTTTCATACTCTTGCCCACACGCACCAGCGAGCGCGACAGGCTCATATTGGGCGACACGGAATCCACAGTCTCTGCACCGCGCACAATCACCACGCACTCTGCCGACGCCTTGCCTACCCTTGCCACAACCTTGGTTTGCCCCTCGCTGCGCCCCGTGACGATACCATTGAACACCGTAGCCACCACAGTATCTTCCGCCAGCCACATCACATCTGCTGCCAAGGCGACAGGACTGACCGACACCGTCAGCATACACGGCTCACCCACCTGCAACTGCACCACCTGCGGCGACACACGCAGTTCCTCCACCTCTGTCTCATGCGTACAGGCGCAAAACGATACTGCCAACGCACACAGCCCTATTATCCAACGGCGCATCATAGTTAATTCACGAACTGCTTCTCATACACCCGCACCCAGTCCACTTTCATCAGTATCGGCGAGGCGAATATATCATTATCAATGCTTCCACCCATACTTCCGCCCAAAGCAAGGTTCAGTATAATGTAGAACTTATTATTATAGTCCGACTGGTTGAAGAACGGCCACTGCTCTATGTCGCGGGTATCCGTCGGCTCCATAATAGTGGCAGACTCCTTGCCGTCCACATAGAACCGCAGCACATCGCGCCCGTATTGGTAATACTCCAGCCACTCCAAGCCATACACGTGCCACGAGCCCTCGACTTCCACTCCGGTCAACTGACTATGCCAGTTATTCCCAAGCAACCCGTTCTTTGCCTGCGTATGAACGGCAAACGACACCATTGTCGGGTTCGACCCCACATGCTCCATAATATCTATCTCCCCGCACGAAGGCCAACCGCTTTTTGTACCCAGCATCCAGAACGCCGGCCACGTGCCGCGCCCCGAAGGCAGCCATATACGTGCCTCGGCTTTGCAGTATGCAAACTGGTTCTTGCCCTTGGTATTGATACGCGCCGATGTATATTCCTTGCCCAAATAGTTCTCTTTCCGAGCCTCTATCACGAGGCTTCCATCCTCTACACGCAGGTTCTCGGAGCGAGCGGTATAGTACTGCTTCTCACCGTTGCCGCCACCGCCGCCGGTTACCTCTATATTCCACTGCGTGGTATCCAATGCCGTTCCCTCGAACTCGTCCGACCATACCAGCACATACTCCCCGCGATAACTGCCGCCCGGCTGTATCACTGTAACCACGCACTGCGCTTCACCCTCGTCGCAGGTAGCCGTTATCGTTGTGCGCCCGTCGTTCACACCCGTTACCAATCCGTTCTGGTCCACACTCGCCACTGCGGGGTTTGCCGATGCCCATACCAACTGACTATGCTCTCCTTGCACGCTCAGTTGCAGTGTCTTTTTCACCTCTATCTGCCGGCTGCTCACATTCATCGGCAGTTGCGGCTTGCTCACCACATACACCATACATTCCGCCGACACCTTTCCTATGGTCGCACTCACTACCGCCGCACCCTTGCTGCGAGCCTTTACAATGCCATTCCACACCGTAGCCACCGTGGTGTCCGTCGATGCCCACACCACAGCCTCGTCTGTCCCCTGTATCATCGGGTCTATCATCGCTGTCTGCCCCACGGTCAGCGTCAATGTAGCAGGCTCCAGCGAAATGCTGACCTCATTCGTCCGGCACGACACCAATAGTGCCACCAACACCAATATACCAAAATATACTCTTTTCATGTCTCTTTGTTTATAGTCCAAGTAGGGGACAACCAAGCCCCTACAAGGAAATCCTATGCGGATTTATTTCGCTTTCTTGTAGATGAAGCAAGCATCAAACTGCAACTGCGTACCCGACACGCCACCACTCAAGATAGACAGCACATTGATACTAGCGGTGTTGTTTGTACTATATACCAAACCTTGTTTGGTGAAATAACTCAGCGGGATTTCAATCTCGCCCCAATCACCATTGCGGGTGAAATCGGTATAAGCAGGATACGTTGCACCATTATCATTGAAAGCCGCAGTACCAATACATACTGCACCTTTGGTATTATTAGCACCATTCAGGATAAGCAGATGCGATGCGTTGTCGGTGGACTTCATAGCAATATGGAAATAGTAGTCATCCGGAGCGTCCATGATAGCCGCCAACTTGTTGAGATCGTTCATTGCCTCTGTTTGCTCAGCCTCTTTGCCTGCAGGAGTTGGATTAGTACCTCCCCAACCGCAAGAGTAACCCATACCGGACCAACCTACACTTGTAACCGTCATTGATACCCAGCCTTCACCGGTTACACCGTAGAAGTTCTTGCCCTGTGTAGCACCTGCTGCGTAAGTACTTTCCCATACATACAAGTTCTTGCTACCTGTCTGGTCGCCAGTATTCTGTGAGAAACTTGCAATCATCTTGCCACCAATTTGGGTCACCTCTTTCTCGCCCAATTGGATAACAAAGTAATCGCTACCCTGCAGCGACACATGGTTAATCTGCTCATCACCACCCGTCGGGTCGGTAACTTTCACAGCACAAACAGCCTCAACATCGCCGACAGCGGCCTTGATGTTAGCAGAACCTTTTGCTACTGCAGTAACCACACCGTCTTTCACGGTAGCCACAGCCTCGTTGTCAGACGACCATACCAATTCCGATGCCTTGTCTGCGGGCTCCACGGTAGCCTTCAGTGTCTCGCTGCTACCTTTTACCAGACTCAAAGAAGGTTTATCCAAAGTAACCACGGTCTGCCCCTCCTCGAATACCGTTACAGAGCACATACCCGTTTTGCCGCCTGCCGTAGCGGTGATATACGCCTCACCTTTGGCTACTGCCGTAACCAAACCTTTGTCATCCACCGTAGCAACGACGGGATTGGAAGATGCCCATGTTACCGTACCGGCACCTTCGGGAGTAACCGTTGCAGTAAGTTGCTTGGTGTCATTGACTTTGATAGTAGCCACTGCGGGGTCTATTACCACTTTTTCTACTGTAACTTCATTGGTGTCCGGGTTACATGCTACCAATGACAACATGGCAATCGCCAATGCGAATAATTTGTTTGTTTTCATAACATGATACATTAAAAGTTAATTGTTAATTTTTATCTATTTCTTTGTCGTTTCCGCTTCGTTTTACCCTCGTGTCAAACAGCAAGGGATAAGCAACCCATAAGCAAGGGATACGCTACCCTTATGCCACTCATTTCATATAACGAAATTAATGATTAATTCGTGGTTAATTACATGTTCTTTTACAATTAACGGTTCATTAACGGCAATTAACGGAGGTTTTAATGGTCCTTTAATGGCTTTAATGGAGTCCCTCAAATACCACATTAGCGGCTCGTTAATGGAGCAATCGTACATCGTAAATTCGTAAATCGTACACGGCTTAGTACCCGTGGTTCTGTTCCAACTCCGGATCCAAGGTTATCTCGTCATACGGAATAGGGAATATCTCATGTTTGCCCTCCTCAAACGTAGCCAGATGCCCGCGCACCTCCTCACTTTCCGTAGCCTGATAGGCCTCGATATGTGCCTTTGTGCCACCCCAACGGACAAGGTCAAACCACCTGTGTCCTTCCATAGCCAACTCCATACGACGCTCATGGCGCAACGCCTGCTCTGTGGTAGGCATTATCGAATCCGCCCCGTTCAGACTAATCTTGTAGGTTCCCACTTCGCCCAAGCCAACACGCGCACGCACCTTGTTGATGTATGTCTTTGCCGCACCCTCGTCCCCGGTACCCAAACAAGCCTCCGCATACATCAGCAGCACATCGGCATAGCGTATCTGCTTGTTGTTGATAGGACCGCGGCTGGCATGCAGTGCCCACTGACCGTACCCCCCACCTACTTCCTTGTCCTCATCATACATAGCGTATTTGCGGTTCAGCAGCGGACTGCCCAAATATACCTCTTCCACCTTGTTGTCCATCTGTGCCTCCGACGGGTTGAGTATGGTTACATCACGGCGCGGGTCTCCCTGTTCGTACTCGTTGTACAGGTTCCACGTTGGGTGATTGAAGCCCCAGCCTCCGCCTATCTTGCTCGAGCGCGAGCGCATCAGAATAGGAGTAAACGAACCTGCTGTATAACCGTTACCCTCACCGTAATCGCCCCATGCTACCTCGGCATACTGAATCTCAAATACCGACTCGATATTGTTCTCGCCTGCCAATGTAAAGTTGTCTTTGTACTTACCCGACAACGCATAGTCGCCGCTCGTGATGACAGAGTCGCCCCATGCCTTCGCTGCGGTATAGCAATCGGCAGCATTCTGGCTGATTTGCTTGTTCCAATACGGAGAAGCCATATACAGATACGTCTTCAGCAGCATAGCCTGTGCCGCACCCTTGGTAGCACGCCCCAACTGGGTAGCGTCACCTTTCTTGGAGGTACGGGTGGTGTCGTCCACAAATGTATTGACCGACCACAGATACGTGTTCGCTTGCTTCAAATCGCTTACTATGAGGTTGAACACTTCCTCCACCGAGGCACGCGGACGCAACCAGTCTTTCTCGGAATCAATTACCGCAGTGGTAACAGGCACACCGCCATATACACGCAGCAGGCGGAAATAGTAGTATGCACGCAGATAGTATGCCTCGCCCAACAGACGCTCCTTCAGCGATGCCGTGAATACGGTATCCGTCTGCATCTCCGGGATATATTGCAACGCCATATTGCAACGGCCTATACCTTGGTATTGCGCACGGTAGAAATCACGCAGCAGACCATTAGACGAGATGGTCTTCCAGTTCTCCATATCATATACGTCTGCCATATCGTTGGTATTCTGACCGCCTTTCAGGGCATCGTCCGACACTACATCACCGATAAACCACTCCGGGTAGTAGGTATCGTTATATTCCCACATCAATGGCACATAGCAAGCCGTTACGTTCTGAATGGCTGCCTCTTTCGATGTATAGAAATCGCTTAACAATGTAACACCCGGTTCGGGAGCAGTCAGCCAGTCTTTGCAACCCGTCAGCAACGCACCGCAAGCCAATGCCAATGTTATTATCTGTATCTTCTTCATAATCCTATACCTTTTAATCTATTAGTAATCCGTCTTTACTCTTTGTTCCTTTATCCTTATTCCTGCATCAGAACGTTGCATTCAGACCAAACGTGAATGTACGGCTCTGCGGATAGTTGCCGTAGTCCACACCGCTGCCCACTTCGGGGTCATAGCCCGAGTACTTGGTAAGGGTGAACAGGTTGCTTGCCGTAACATAGAAGCGCAAACGGCTGCACAGGAATTTCTCGGTTACTTTCTTGGGCAACGTATAGCCTATCTGTATGTTCTTCAGACGGAAGTAACTGCCGTCCTCAACGAAACGACTGGAGTTCTCTTTGTTCATCGGACTGCCAAGCGGGTTAGGAATAGTACCGTTCCTGTTCTCCATCTCTGTCCATTGGATGCCTTTCTGCAACATAGACTTACGCACCAAGTCCGAGTAGCCAATCCACACGTTGTCTGCCATATAACTTGCCAAAGTACAATCATCACCAGCACCTTCTGTACGCAGACGAAGTGCATTGTATATCTGGTTGCCGTAAACCCCTTGGAAGAACAACTGCACGTCCACACCGTAGAACTCGGCACCCATATTAAGACCATAAGTCAGTTTCGGGAACGGATTGCCTATACATACCTGGTCGTTGGCATCTATCTTGCCATCGTTGTTCACATCCTTGTACTTGGCATCGCCTGCGTGTACGCCTATCGTCTCTTTGGTATAAGAATGCAGGTGGCTCAGGGCTTCCTCGTCCGACTGATAGATGCCCTCATACTCATAGCCCCAGAACGAATTGAGTGCCATACCCACATCGGTCTTGGTTCGGTCTCCCCACAAAGGCGAACCACCATTAAGAGCCGTCAGTTCGTTGTGGATATAACTGATATTGCCACCTATGTTATAGTGTACCTTACCCACTTGGTTTTCGTGATTGAGAGAAATCTCCACACCTTGGTTGCGGATATTACCCACATTCTTCACCAATGAGTACATATTACCCACGTGTGCGGGAGCATTCACATACAGGAGTGCGTCCTTGGTATCACGCAGGAAGTAATCCACCGTACCGCTCAACTTGCCGTTCCAGAAAGCGAAGTCCACACCTGCGTCCCACTGCTGGTTGGTTTCCCACTTGCCATCGGTATTGACCAAGGTCAGCACGGCTGCACCATTCTGTATAGTCTGTGAGGTTCCTAACGGGTAGCCCACAAACACATTTGCAGATGAGAACATGGATTGCACAAACGACCCCGAAGGAATACCGTCGTTACCTACCTGACCAAAGCCGGCACGCAGTTTGAGATTGTCAAGCCACTCCACCTCTTTGAGCCAACTCTCCTCACTCATACGCCAAGCCAACGCTACCGACGGGAAATAGCCCCACGGGTTTTTGCTGAAGCGGGAAGAAGCATCTGCACGAAAGTTAGCCGTAACCATATAGCGGTCGCCATACGAATAGAACACACGTCCCAAGAACGATATACGGCGGATACGCGACACAGCGTCCGAGGAATAGGTTTGGTCTTCGGTAGCATTGTTCAGATACCAGTTGCTCTCAATAGGGTTAAGGATTTGGGCACCCGAACCTCCGATACTGTATGTGTTGTACTCCTGCCATGTCTGACCTGCCATTACGGAGAAATTATGCCTGCCTATCTTCTTGGCATAGGTGATGGTAGTCTCCTCTTGCAACGAGCAGTAGCGTGCCATAGAGGATGAGATATAGTTCTTATCCGAGTAGTTATAGGATGTATAGGTATTCGGATAGGTAAAGTTGCGTGTACGGTTCAGCGTATAGTCCATAGAGAAACTCGGGCGAATGGTAAGACCGTCAATGGGTTTAATCTCCAAATAAATATCCCCTATCGCACGCTCATTCTTGGACGATGGTTCGGTATTGTACACCATCAGGAAAGGATTGGTAACGTTCTTGAAGTTGCTGGACGCGGCATAGTGTCCCGATATGTCATCGCCGTCCACATTGGTGCTACCCTCCGGGTAATACGTGGGGTCCCATGGAGCCATAGCCAACGCAGCCGAGATGACAGATGCTCCTGCCGATGAACTGTTGTTCATTGCATTACGCCCCGACGATGCCATAAAACTGAGGTGCTCACCTACTTTGAGCCACTTGCGAATCTCGTAGTCAGAGTTAAGACGTATGGTGAAACGCTGATAGTTACTACCTATGATAGTACCTTCCTGACCAAAGTAATTGGCAGAGAGTGCATAATGTCCTTTATCGTTACCACCATCCACACTCAGATTGTAGTTGTGCATAAAGGCATTCTTCTTGAATACCTCGTCCTGCCAATCAGTCTCTTGTATCGCATAGTCAAAGTTAGTGGGAAAGTACTTTGAATCACCCAGATTATAGACGGTCATCCATTCTGCAAAGCCGTCATTCAAGTAGTCTGCCAACTGCGAAGCACCATTCTTCATGGCATCAATACGCAACTTGGTAAGTGCCATATCCTTACTGCCAAGGAGGTCGAGTTTCTTCCAACGGTTCTGGAAACCCCAGTAGGCATCAAAAGAGATATTAGCCTTACCCGAACCGCCGGACTTGGTAGTAACGAGGATAACGCCGTTAGCACCACGCGAACCATATATGGCAGTAGCGGAAGCGTCTTTGAGTATCTCCATCGATTGTATGTCGTTGGGTGCGAGGAAGGAGATGTCGCTCGTAATCACACCATCGACCACGTACAGAGGGTCGTTACCACCGATAGCCGAACCGATACCGCGAATGCGGATAGTGGCCGCCTCACCGGGCTGACCGGAGTTGGTAGTAACCGTAACGCCCGCTGCACGCCCTTGAAGTGCCTGGTCGAGACCGGAAACCGGGGCTTTCATCAGTTCATCGGCTTTCACAGAAGTAACCGCGCCTGTGAGGTCGGACTTTTTCATCGTACCATAACCGATAGCGACGACCTCCTCGAGCATCACGTTGTCGGGCTTGAGGGTAATGCGCATAGGGGTAGCGGTGGCTTTTACCTCTTGGGATTTGTAGCCCATATAAGATATAAGCAACACGTCTCCGCTCTTGGCTTGGAGGGAGAAATTTCCGTCGAAATCAGTAATGGTACCATTGGTGGTACCCTTTACCATCACATTGGCACCGATAACAGGATCGGGTTCGCCCTCTGCCATCACCACACCGGTAACGGTAAGCGACTGCGCCCACAGACTACATGGTAGTAGTATCGCTATTAGTGCGAATAGTACGGGGGGGGGTAAATCTAAGCATCTTCGTATTAAATTTAACGCTATAGTTCATATACTCAAAATCAAATAAGGTTCGTTTTGAAAAGCGGTGCAAAAGTACAGCATATTTAACAAGGGAACAAATTTTGAAAATATGTTTTATAACATAAATCGTATCTCAACGGACAAAACAACACTACTACACACAAATTATAACAAACTGATAATATGCAATATAGAACAATACATCAATTTCACAATGATGATTAACACATAGCAAATGACATGTGTATTCGTGTAGTAGAACAAAGAGAAAGAAACCGGAATATACAGACATAAACACTGCTCCCTCGCAAGTATGAGAACTTGCGAGGGAGCAGTGTTTTAGTTGAGAGTTGAGGGTTTAGAGTTGAGGGTTTAGTGTTTAGAGATTAGAGATTAGCAACTCTCGAACTGGCGGAGGAAACGGACATCGTTCTCCGAGAAGAGACGCAGGTCTTTGACGCGGTATTTCAGGTTGGTAATACGCTCCACGCCCATACCGAAAGCATAGCCGGTATAGACTTTGGAATCAATACCGCACGATTCAAGCACATTCGGATCGACCATACCACAACCGAGGATTTCGACCCAACCGGTACCTTTGCAGAACGAACAGCCCTTGCCGCCACAGAGGTCGCAGGAGATATCCATCTCGGCAGAAGGCTCCGTAAACGGGAAATAAGAGGGGCGCAAACGGATCTTGGTATCAGCACCGAACATCTCCTTGGCAAAATAGAGCAACACCTCGCGCAAGTCGGCAAACGATACATTCTTGTCCACATAGAG
>ERZ808286.1707-NODE-1707-length-10355-cov-5.099126_pt1 | contig 10355 bp, 11 predicted proteins | sample MGYA00521276_ERZ808286 | MGnify/ENA primary metagenome ERZ808286 (study PRJEB31516, sample SAMN03275607) | gut metagenome | biome: mammalia-associated habitat; material: feces | host: Papio cynocephalus | place: Kenya | collected 2012-08-01 ... | reverse complement strand
TTCCGTCGTCGCGCAGAATATTGCAGAGATTCCAAAGTTTAGAAACAATTTCCTGATTTGTCATTTTTTCTCCCAAATTATACGGCTTTGTCTTCGTACAGATATGTATTCAGCTCTTTGATGATTGAGCCGAGAGTGTTGCTGAATATTTTGTTCACCTTGCTGAATCCGCCCTGGTTCCGCCAAGCCAAGTATTCATCAAATGTCTGAGCATTAAGGACAGATTCATTTATAAGATATTTTTCAATCCGTTCTATCCACTTTTTTTCGCCGGCGGTAAAATCATGCGCCTTGCAAAGTTTCTTTACGGCATTGTGAATGCGCTCTTCATGCGAAACAAGAGGGCTTCCAATCGCATAGCGGCGGACTAATGTAATTATGTCGGCGGCGCAGTCTTCTTTTGTAAGCTGCTGAATCGCCGTGTTCAGATGGATTGAATTATATCCATTTGAGTCAAGCGTTCTATTAAGGCTCCGCAAGTCTGCAAGAGTAAGGTCAGCCGGTCTTGTGCAAACAATATCAAGTGCCGCAATTTTATTTCTGTTAGTTCTTAAGTAACTTGCAAAACTTTCAAGATAATCTTCCGGCTTCTGTCCTTTTCCAAAACCTCTAGCAACTTCGTGAATTTCATCCGTTTTGTTGCTGATTGGAACAAAATGAGTGTTTGTTTTTTGCAACTTAAATGCGCCAAAAGCGTCTTTTTTCCTTACGAGCAACTCTTTACAGGATTCTTCGCTTTCGTTTTTGCATTTTCTTACAGCTTTCAAAAAATCTTCCACAGACTCATAGTTGGAATTAATAGTAAAATAGTTTATCTGAGTTTCATCCATGTTCCGCTTAAGCCGCTGCAGCTTTGCGATAATCTGGTCATTGATGAATTTAATGTGCTCTTCGTCTTCAACTTTTTCATATCCTTGGAACAACTCATCAAAAGTTACCGACGGATTAGAAATGACTGGCTTCATCGAAGAAAACTCATCAAGATATGAATACAAATCGACCGCATCGTAAATATCAAAATGAGTCTTATTGATTTTAGGGCACAAACGGGTTGCACGTCCTAACATCTGCTCATATAGGATACGCGACTTTATCCTGCGCATGAATACGATTTTTGTAATTTCAGGAACATCAATACCAGTGGAAAGCAAATCTACAGTAACTGCAATGGTCGGGTAATGCTCATTCTTAAACCGCTTGATTGCATTCTGGACGCGCGTTCTGTCGCCGATTGCGCAGGTGATTTTTTCAATTGCATTAGCTGGCACATCTTGTTCTTCATAAATCTTTCTTAATACACGTACAATTTCATCTGCATGTCTATCATTGACTGCAAAGACAACTGTTTTTTCTTCGCTTTCAGGATCGATATGCTTTGCAATCTCTGCAAGTACAACTTCATTGAATGACGGAGTCAGAACATTCTTGTTAAACTCCTCAACGTCAAAATCAAGCTCATCTTCCAGTTCTTCAGGATTCAGAAGCTCTTTTGTTACCGGATTATAGCGCGCAAGAGTTTCACCTTTTTCATGATGTATTCCATTCTGATTAAGCTCTGTTTTTATGATATGCGGCGCATCGTAGTCTACCAGATAACCATCAATTACTGCATCACGATAAGAATAATTATAAACAGGATTTCCAAAAATCTGTGTTGTATGCAAAGCTGGAGTCGCGGTCAATCCGATTCTTACGGCGTCAAAATATTCGATTACTTTTTTGTACTTGCTGATAAAGTCATTCTGGTCGCGGAACAACATTTCGGCTTCAGAAAGTTCACGGTCAAGAGTATAACCGCGATGCGCTTCATCAATAATAATGCAGTCAAAGTCACCGGCAGAAGGAATCCGCTCTTTGTCTTCGCTCATAATGCGGGCAACCATTCCCTGAACAGTTGCAACCTGAACACGAGTTTCAGAAGCTAAATCTATATCATCAAGAGTATTGATATTATAAATCTTGTTTAACGGCTGCAAATCCTCAAGCTTAACATCGTTGAACACATCCTGCGCCTGCTCGCCAAGCGCCGTTCTGTCCACCAAAAAGAGGATTCGCCGGAAGCGGTTTGTTTTTAAGAAACGATAAACCATACCAAGAATAGTCCGTGTCTTTCCAGTTCCGGTCGCCATTGCAAGAAGAATATGCCTTGCTCCGTCAACCACAGCCTTCTCAACTGCTTCTACCGCTTTAAGCTGATAATAACGGAAATTCAAGCCGTCAGGGTCGCGCAAAAAGTCGTAAGGCAAGTTCTCGAGCTTCCGGTCTGCCTCATCAACATTCTGCTTGAACTTTGAAAGAAGGTCTTCCGGACTGTACCAGCCGTGCAATGCCTGCGGAGCGTTAGTGTTTTTTCTAAGGTCTAAAAACCAGATTCCAGATTCAGTTTCGATTTGCTTTAGATACGGGCGGCCATTGGTTGCAAAAACAAAAGGAACTTTAAATTCTTCTTTCTGAAAGCCGCTCTGCCATTTTCCCATGCAGTATTTTTCGTCTTCTTCCTTTATATTTCTTGCATACTCGCGGCACTGGTTGTCTATAATAGCATAGACGCTTTTTTTATATGCTTTTGCTTCTATAATTCCAATCAGCTGCTCGCCAACAAAAAGTGCATAGTCCGCACGGTCGTCAGCGTTTTTCGCAGAATTCACAGGCCATTCTGCAATTGCAATTTTTCTGCCTTTCTGTGGTCTTGTTCCTTTTGAATAGCGCAGATTCTTTGTGTCCGCTTCCCAGCTGACTTTTCTGAGCTGGTCATCTATAAGTTTACGCGTTTCATCTTCTGTAAGCCTTGTGTTAAAAATCGCTTTTGCGGAGGATTCCTGTCTTTCCTGTTTTGAAAGCACTGCCTGCGGCGTAACAACTTTTAAGGCTTCCCGCTCCTTTGTAAGTTTTTCTATTATCGCCTGCTGCTGTGCCAGAAGTTTTTCCCTTTCCAAAAGCAATGCGTTTGAGGCCGCAAGCTCTGACTCTTTGCTTGCTATTTGCTCATTCTGCTCTTCTATTTTTCGTTCCTGGTTCAGAACCAGCCTTGTGTAGTCGGGAACTTTTTTAGGCGGCTCAGGCTTTACAAAATCCGAAGCTTCAAACGCGCCGTCGCCATAAACCTGCATAAACCAGACTGCAATGTGATGGGCAAATCCCAAAACCAGCAAAGCTTCCTGTTCAGACGCCTTGTTTTCATGGGTGGAATCGTTTCTTCTCAGCCGCACCTGCGTAATCCATTGGCTTACATCGTAAGGCAAAAGACCGTTGTTTTTCAGAAGTTTTATTCTATTGTAGTTTGAATTTTCTGTCTCCGGCTCTGGAATATTTTCAATTCTTAAAATTTCGCGGACCATCAGCTCTACAAAAAGCCCCGATTTGTTTTTGCTTGACGCCGGATCAGTATAGACATAGCTTTCAGCAAATTCCATTATCTGAGCAAAATCCGGCCAATAAGTTTTTAAAAATGCAAAATTAGTCATAAACACATCTTCTTATAATAGAAGAATTATAGCACACTTAGAGCAATTATTGTAGATGAGTGTATTTTGCAATAAAAGCACAATGCCAAAAATGCCGATGTATGCGAACACGTTTTTTATGGTGGAAAGATGAAAAACTCACTCAAATGCATAAAGAAATATAAAAAGAGATTACCATGTCAATGCACGCCTTTCGGCGGGCTGCACGGCAATGATAGTTGTTTCATGTCATTCCTGTACCCCGACACAGAAATCTCGAACAATGAGTGAGATTATCGGGTCAAGCCCGATAATGACAGAAGAGGCAGACACGACAATGATAAACCGGAAAAACAACGGCGACGACAAATTACATGTCATTCCCACACGTGCCTTATTCAGGTTGCATAAAAATCTGACGTAAAATCATCAAAATTGTGGTATATTTAGAGTAGGAGGCTTTCTATGCCGTATGAAGTTCTTGAAAAACAGATAAAAGCGCTGCCAAAAGAATATTACGATTCGCTTGTGGATTATCTTGGCTATCTGACAAAGAAAGCGGAAGAGGCTGAAACAAACCGCAGCGAGGAAAAATCCATGCAGAAAATGCGCGAGGCGAGCCTTCAAACTGTATGGGAGGAACTGAAAAATGACACGTGGTGATATTTTCATGCTTGACTTCGGCGTGCCGTTCGGAAGCGAGCCGGGCTACCGCCGACCAGTTGTCATAGTTCAGTCGGACAAAGAAAACTTGAACAACCTAAACACAACTGTTGTTGTTCCGCTTACCTCAAACACAGTCCATGCGGACAAAAAAGGCAACGTTTTTCTTCCTCAAACAGTTTCTAGCCTGCCCAAAGATTCAGTAGCTCTTGTTCATCAAATCATCACTGTTGACAAATTCAGACTTGAAGAAAAGATTTCAAGTCTCCCGAAAAACGCTCTTTCTGAAATAGACGAAGCAATTGATTATGTGCTGAAAAGCTGAAAACGGCACTGCAATTTTACAACTTGATTTAATCAAAAAAAACGATTCTTAAATAGAAAAAATTCTCTCACCTACTAAAATCCCCTTTCTTGACAAAACTAATCTTATTAGGTATATATCAACTAACAAGATTAGATTTATAAAGCATTTCCGTTCACCCCACCTTGCGGAAATGGCAATTTTTCAGAATTTACAAGGATTCAGATGGAAATCAGATACGAAAAACTTAACCATGGAAATTTTTGCGGACATTCGCTCGATGAATTCAGGCGGCATCAGACAATCACAGAATGCTGGCGGAACGTTGACGGCGAGATGAAGCTTGTTCCGAACGATTTTATTGAGGACTGGTCGGTTGAAAAATGCCGTGAAGTTGCCGCAGGAATTTCTTGCAGGCTGGAAAAGGACTTGTCGGCATTCGGAGCGTTCTGCGCAAACCGTCTTGTGGGATTCGTAACGGTCGAGCACGAGATTTTCGGGAAGTCGGCGAAGTACGTGAATTTGGAGCAGTTTCAGGTTTCACAGGATTTCCGCAGGAAAGGAACCGGGCGAAAACTGTTCGCTCTTGCCTGTTCGGAAGCAAAAAATCTTGGTGCACAAAAACTCTACATTTCAGCCCATTCGTCAAAAGAAAGCCAGGCGGCTTACAGGGCTTTGGGCTGCGTTCCGGCTGGTGAAGTAAACGAAAAAATGGCGGCGGAAGAGCCGTTCGACATCCAGATGGAGTTTGCGCTGGAGTAACTTACGTGAGGAATGTGCAAACCTTGCGATTTGTTGCGAGTTTTTGCTTTGCAAAAACTCGGTAGTGAGCGAAATCTGCACAGCAGATGAAGCGAACGCACGTGAGGGATGGTAAGGGCGCGGAGCGGCCACCGCAACAGAGCGTAGCGAAGTGAGGAGGCTGGAGCGAAAGCGGAACCCTGAACAGCCCGACCGCCGAAAACGTAAGTTTGAGGCGGACACGCCTGAAAACAGCAGATTGCTTTATTTCTACCCCTTGCCCTGCATTGCATAAAAATCTGACGTAAAATCATCAAAACTGTGATATATTATAAAAAGGAGGATTTCTATGCCGTATGAAGTTCTTGAAAAACAGATAAAAGCACTGCCAAAAGAATATTACGATTCGCTTGTGGATTATCTTGGCTATCTGACAAAAAAAGCGGAAGAGGAAGAGGCAAACCGCAGCGAGGAAAAGTCCATGCAGAAAATGCGCGAGGCAAGCCTTCAAACTGTATGGGAGGAACTGAAAAATGACACGTGGTGATATTTTTATGCTTGACTTTGCCGTACCGTTCGGAAGCGAGCCGGGCTACCGACGGCCTGTTGTCATAGTTCAGGCGGACAAAGAAAACTTGAACAGCCTAAACACAACCGTTGTTGTTCCGCTTACATCAAACACAGTCCACGCGGACAAAAAAGGCAATGTTTTTCTTCCTCAAACAGTTTCCAGCCTGCCAAAAGATTCCGTCGCTCTTGTACATCAAATCATCACTGTTGACAAATTCAGGCTAGAGGAAAAACTTGCAAAACTCCCGAAAAGCGCGCTTTCTGAAATAGACGAAGCAATTGATTATGTGCTGAAAAACTGAAAACGGCACTGAAATTTTACAACTTGATTTAATCAAAAAAAATTTTAAGCAGAAAAAATTCTCTCATCTATAAAAAAGCCCCTTCTTGACAAAACTAACCGAATTAGGTATATATTAACTAACCATTTTAGTTTTACAAGGATTCAGATGGAAATCAGATACGAAAAACTTAACCATGGAAATTTTTGCGGACATTCGCTCGATGAATTCAGGCGGCATCAGACAATCACAGAATGCTGGCGGAACGTTGACGGAGAGCTGAAGCTTGTTCCGAACGCATTTACGGAGGACTGGACGGTTGAAAAATGCCGCGAGATTGCCGCAGGAATTTCTTGCAGGCTGGGAAAGGACTTGTCGTCATTCGGGGCATTTTGCGCAAATCGTCTTGTGGGATTTGTGACAGTTGAGCACGAGATTTTCGGCAATTCGGCAAAATACGTGAATCTTGAGCAGTTTCAGGTTTCACAGGATTTCCGCGGAAAAGGAACCGGGCGAAAACTGTTCGCTCTTGCCTGCTCGGAAGCGAAAAATCTCGGGGCGCAAAAGCTCTATATTTCCGCCCATTCGTCAAAGGAAAGTCAGGCGGCATACAAGGCTTTGGGCTGCGTTTCGGCTGGTGAAGTGAACGCAAAAATGGCGGCGGAAGAACCGTTCGACATCCAGATGGAGTTTGCGCTGGAGTAACTTACGTGAGGAATGTGCAAACCTTGCGGTTTGCTACGAGTTTTCTTACAAAAACTCGCATAAAAATAAATCCTTTAGCGAAGTGCGGAAAGCCCGACCGCTGCGGTAGCTGAGCTTGCCGAAACTAACGTAGCGGGCACGCCCAGAAATAAATGGCAAATATTACAAGATTGTCGGAACAAGTCCGCAATGACAGTAGAAGCAAGTAAGCGAATGCCAATTTGCAGTTTTTTTACAAATCCTTTTTATTTCCGTATTCCCAGATAGCGGCGGACGCGGTTCTTGTAATTTCTGTATTCATCGCCGAATACTGTGGGTAAAAACTTTTCTTCCTGAAGAATCTGAAGATGAAGCATGACTGCGGCAAAAACTGAAATCACAAAAAGCGGAATATTGAAAAGAACCAGCAGAACGCCAAGATACACAAGGTCGAACGCAAGAAACGCTGGATTCCGGCTTACGCTGTAAATTCCGCCTGTAACCATTTTTGTGCGGTCGTTTTCAGGAATTCCAGCACGCCAGCTGTCTTTCATCGTGAGGACTGCGCACAGAAAAACTGCGTCTCCAAAAAGTCCAATCAGAATTCCTGCAATCTGAACCGGCAGCGGCAAAACTGGATGCACAGCAAAAAAGCTCGCAACTTCGGCAATAACGGCGGAATAAGTCGCAATTTTCATCAGAAGCTCCGTCCAAAAAAGCGCACCCTTTTTTCCAACTGCAATCTGGTCGGTGCGGATTCCCTTTTTACGCTGGGCAAGCATTTTCCCCAGATAAACCGAATAAAAAAACACAATCACAAAAAGCGCAGCAAATCTCATGCGTCGATTATATCAGAAATTATGATTTTTTGTTGAAGTCGGAAACAAGAAAAATAACAATGTTAGCTTGTCAAAATCCTGCGCAACGGAATATACTGTAAAAAACATTCAAGAAGACAGGAATAAAAACTTTCAGGGAGACAGAAATGAACAGAAAACTTTCAATTTTGTACTATTTGGCAGCAGCTGGATTTTTCATCACTTTTATAATAAGAATGATTGACAGCGGTCTTTCGGACAACGTCGTATGGCTTTGCCTTGCTTCCGCGAATTTATGCCTTGGGACTGCCGCTTTTAGCAGAAACAAAAAGAATGACAATGATGATGACAAGGAAAGCGAGAAATAAAGCCTGTGCGATTTTGTAGAAAAGGGGGAAAACGTGAAATCAGACTTCGTAAATGAACTTGAACGGGCGATGTGGCAGGCGGCGAAAAACAGAAGCCGGGCGGACTTTCTGAATCTGGCGGACGAAAATGCGGTCATGGTCTGCGGCGGCTATAGGTGCAGCGGCAGGGAATACGCTGGTATAATAGAAGATTTTGATTTGGCGGACTACGAAATTTCGGATTTTGAGATTGTTGCGGAAACAGAAACAATCGTGCAAATTCACTACTCTATTGAGACCAAAGTTTCCGACAAAAAAAACGGCGACCTTGCCGGAAAATTCAACGTGACTTCCACCTGGAAAAATTCCGGCGGAAAATGGAAGCTCGTCTTCAACATGGATTCAAGGATTTTTTAGGAACACCGCAATGCCAGTCTGGAAGATATTTGAGATTGCCGTGTCAATCCACGCCTTTCGGCGAGCAGCACGGCAATGACAAGGAAGGTGGAAAATGAAATTAAAATCAACAGAAAATCTTACAATAAAATACAATGAACTTACGGCAGCTCAGTTCATCGAGCTTTGGGAAACGGTTTGGAGCGCAGGTCCTTCGCCCGAACAGACGGAACTTGCGATGAAGAACACTCTGTTTCGCATTTCAGTTTTTGACGGCGAAAAAATCGTGGGAATGGCGAGAATGCTCGGCGACTTGGGACTGGACTATTTTATTAAGGACGTTGTTGTCCGCCCCGAATATCAGAAAATGGGAATCGGAAGGCTTCTGATTGACGAGCTTTTGAACTTTGTCAGGAAAAACGGCGTGCGCGGAACAAACATTTTCGTGGAACTCTGCGCCGAGCCAGGCAAAATTCCGTTCTACGAAAAGTTCGGCTTTGACTACGACGAATCGCAGCGGCTCAAGCTGATGTGCAAGGCGGAGTAGATGAAAATCAGGGTTATGAAAAAACGCGACTGGAAAAAATGCCTTGAGCTTTGGCAGAACATTCCGGGCATGGGCTTGAACAACATTGACGACACAAAGGATGGCATTGTCCGTTTCCTGCGCAGAAATCCCAAAACGTGCTTTGTTGCAGAAACAGACGGAACATTTGCCGGAACAATCATCGCAGGACACGACGGCAGGCGTGGCTACATTTACCACACGGCGGTTCTTCCCCAATTCAGAAGACGCGGAATCGCAACAGCCCTGCTCCAAGCCGCAACAGACGCGCTCAAAAAACAGGGAATCGCAAAAGTCGCCCTCCTCGTCTTTTCCGACAATGAAAGCGGAAACACATTCTGGGAAAATCACGGCTTTACAAAACGAAGTGACATCACCTATCGCAACAAAGTAATCAGCGACGAGGAAATGGTAAGAAACCGGGAAGAAAAATGAGCGGACGTTTCACTTTTGTGCGAGCACGTTTTGAGACGGCGCTGAAATATGAGGAGGAAAAATAAATGAAAATCAAAAGACTTGTCTTTGTTTTTCTGCAATGCACTTGGGGAATTTTGCCGACGCTGATTGGCGCAATCTTTTTTATCAGGCTTTGCCGCCGGTATCCCTGCAGACGTTACCGCGAATGCATCGACACGCAATGGAACACACGCAGCGGCCTGAGTCTTGGGCTTTTTCTGTTCACTCCGGATGACGGAATTCAAGATGCGTCAAAAATCCGGGTGCACGAATACGGTCACAGCATCCAGTCAATCGTGCTCGGTCCGCTTTTCTGCATAATCGGCCTTATTTCGATTTTCTGGGGGCAGCTCCCCTTCTTTGCAAGACTTCGTGCAAAAAAGAATCTGACTTATACTTCATGTTTTGTGGAATCCTGGGCAAGCAGATGGGGCGAGTTTGCGACAGGCGAAGAAGCGATTTGGGATTAACACAATTTGTCATCACTCTGATGATTCAAATATCATTCCGGCAGCCGGCAATGAGGAAAGCGGCTGACAGCTCCCCCGCTCTTCAAAAATTCTGTGCAGTTTTTGCACAAAGCATCTCCGCTTGACACCCTATCAGTCGGTCGGGTATATTTTCAGTGATATTTTTATTCAGGAAAATTCACGATGGCGGAAAAAGGTAACACAAAGCAGGTGATTCTGGCGGCGGCGCTGGATTTGTTTTCGGTGCAGGGATTTGAGGCGACTTCCATGCAGCAGATTGCGGAGGCGGTCGGAATCCGTAAGCCTTCTCTTTACAGCCACTTTGCGGGCAAGCAGGAAATTCTTGACGCGCTTGTGCGGACAACAATCGAGCAGTACGAAAAACATTCGCTTTTTGCTCAGGCGGACTGGGACAATCCCGATTTCACCGCCGGCAAGCAGGACATCACGGAAGACGACGTTCTTCAGATGATTCTTAAACATTTTCGCTACATCGTCCACGATCCTAAAATCAGCAAGTCGCGCAAAATGCTTACAATCGAGCAGTTCCAGAATTCCAAGCTCAAGGAGCTTCAGACCAAGCAGAACTACACGGACGTCATGCGCTATTTTACAGG
>ERZ808286.1701-NODE-1701-length-10387-cov-3.936024_pt1 | contig 10387 bp, 8 predicted proteins | sample MGYA00521276_ERZ808286 | MGnify/ENA primary metagenome ERZ808286 (study PRJEB31516, sample SAMN03275607) | gut metagenome | biome: mammalia-associated habitat; material: feces | host: Papio cynocephalus | place: Kenya | collected 2012-08-01 ... | reverse complement strand
GTCACGTACGGCTGGTATTCCGGGAAGTACGGCGCGAAGGTGATGACCTCGTCCCCCGGCTTGGTCACCGCGCGCAGCGCATGTGCCAACGCGCCGGCCGCACCCGAGGTCGGGAAGATGTAGTCGGCGGTGTAGTCCATGTCGAAGCGGCGGTTCAGGCTTTCGGCGATGGCCTTGCGCACCGACGGAATGCCGAGGGACGGCGAATACCCGTGCAGCGCCACCGGCTCGGCGGTCTCATACAGGTCGATCACCGCGTCGGTGTAGTCCTGCGGGCACGGCACGCTCGGATTGCCCAGCGAGTAGTCGAACACGTTCTCGTAACCGATTTCCGCGCCACGCGCGGCCGCGTATTCGCTCAGCTCGCGAATCACGGATTTTCCGCCGAGCATGGCCTTGTAGTCTTCGTTGATCATGGGCAACCTTCCTGTCATCTGTTCGTGCGCGTTGCCGCGCATACCACCACTACCGTTTCTACCACCGCAGGCGCCGGCCCTACGGCCATGATGTCATTGGGCAGACGCGGCGTCACTTCCCGGCATGAAGCCCTCATTGAAAATCCTGCGCCAGTAATCGAGCATGTCGGTTTTCGACATCGACATGAACATGCCGGCCGCAAGCACCGCCACGTCCTCGTTGAACACGGTGTCGATCGGCATCCGCTCGTGCAGTTGCGGCCAGCGTTGCAGCACGGCAAGCATGCCACCCACGGTGAAGTCGAGCATCAGATCGGTTTTGAGGTCGAGATGGTCGGCATCGAGCCCCAGCACGCCGATCAGCGTCAGACGTCCGAATTCACGCAATGATTCGACCAATTCCGGCGAGCTATGCGGTCCGGCGACCATGGCGAGACGGTTGAGCCGCTGGCGCTGTTCCGGGTCTCGCAGCAATGCGGTGACGTGCCGTCGCCATTCGGTGTCGGGATCGAAATCACGCCCCGGCATCGACGGCTTCGGCGTGTTCTCGACGGCATGCAGAATGGCGGCATCGGCCAATTCCGGCAATCCGGAGAAATGGTAGTAGAAGGAATTGCGGTTGACGTTCGCCACACGCACGATGTCGGTAACGGTGATTTTGCCGTATTCGCGTTCCGCAAGCAATTCCCAAAACGCGTTTTCGATGCGTTCCTTGGCCGGCAGGATCTCCGAATCCCTACGTGGACGTGGCATGCGCTTCTCCCTGAAAATTAGTCACACTGTCTTATTTCAGACATTGTACCGATTATTCGGAACAATCCGCCGCATTGCGGCCCGGCCAGGGCATCCGCGACAGAACGGTCAAACCATCCGCACGGGACCACTTACACGAAACCCCCGATTCGCGCACACAGGAAACCCCGATTCACGTGGAATGGTTCGCATGTGCTCCGTCCCCACCATTCCGATGCGATTCGCGAACCCCGTCCCTTAACCGTCACGTCCGCAAAGCACATCCCGATGACCTTGCACGACCACTTGCGGCACACCTTGGGATTGCGAATCAAGCCTTCCGGCCCGACCTCTATCACATCGATTCCCCGCACGTCATTTGCGACGCACTTTGGGATTGCGCGCGAGCGCGGCCTGCAGCACGATCATCAGCGCCTGGTTGAGATTACGCCTGTCCTCGCCGCTCAGCCCCACATAGGTGCCGAGCATTTCGGGGATCACCTTCGGCCCGGCCGCCATCACACCGGAAATGCTGCCCGCGCCGGACGCCTCAAGCACCGCGAACAACGCGTCGACCGCATGCTCGCGCTGCTCCTTGGAAAGTCCGGCGAGCCACCCGTTCAACGCCTTGTTGAACGCGACGGAACTGTTGGCGACGTCCTCCACTTTGGCGAATTCACCGCCGTGCATCTGCCAGGAGAACGCGAAATGCTGCATGATGCCGTCCACGTCGGATTTCACCACCATGCACCGTTCAGGCGTCTCCAACACCATACCCACTACTGACGAATCGGGCACGATTTTGACGATGCGGTCGCTCACGCTCGCGTATTCGTAGCTGCGCACCACCGATTCGGGAAAACCGGGACCGTCCAGGGAATAGATGCGTTCCACGCGGTCTTTGACGCCGTCCGAGGCGTTCATGGCCGCGTATACGGCGAGATTTCCGCCTTTGGAGTGGCCGGTGAGCATGATCGGCCCCTCATACAACGATGCGACGCGTTCCAGATATTCGGCGGCGGAGACCTGTGCCGGCACCGGATATTGGAAGGCCATGTTGAAGTCCTCCTTCCATCCGACCAGCGAATCGTCGGTGCCGCGGAACGCCACCACGAGCGCGCCCGAGCGCAACCGGAACGTCATCGCCGCGAACTGGGTCTGCGCGTCGCCATCGAATTCCTCGCAAAACGCGCCGATTTCGATGTCCGCGAACCGTGGATTGGCCGCGACGGCATGGTAGAAATCGTGGGTCACCCGCGGATCGACCAAACCGACGTTTTCGACATTGTGGTCCGGCATGGCCGCATCATGATTGAGCTCATCGTCGGCGCGCGCGATGGTGACGCCGTCGAACGGCGGGTGCCGCAGCGCCTTCAGCGACGCGATCGGCCGGCGCAGCGAAAAATGCCTGGCCCGATGGCCGATTGTGCCGTATCGTTTCGTCAACTCATCAAGTGTCGCCACACAGTCCGGCACATCGTCGTAGGAAAGCTGCGCCAGCACCAACGCATCGGCGGCGCGGAAAGGCAGCGAATCGAATCCACGGGTCTCCGTGCGCGCATAGTCGATGATGTTGCCCATCGCACGCTCCTTCCGCCGTCATCGCCAACACAGCCTATTCTAAGCGCCGATCGGAGCGTTGGCCCATGTCGCCGCCGACTCGTGTTCGCTCAGCGTTCGCCGAGGTTCCGGCATCGCCACGGACAGACTCATGCGTTACACTGACCGCATGGATCTCATCAACGCGCTTTCCCAATGGCTCGCCCGGAACTACGGCAAAATCGTGCTGCTCGTCATCGTCATCGCCATCGCGTTCGTCGCCGACAAGGCGCTGACCCGCATAGCCCGCAAACTGCTTGACAAGTCGCAGGTGCCCAACGCTTCGATCTTCATCAACATCATGCGTGTGGTGATATGGGTGCTTGCCGCCGGCACCGTGCTCCAGCCGGTGTTCGGCGTCAATCCGACCACGTTGTTCACCGCCCTTGGCATCGGCGGTCTTGCCGTCTCCCTCGGTCTGAAGGACACCATCGCCAACGTGATCGGCGGCTTCGGGCTTATGGTCGGCCGCGTCATCCAGCCCGGCGATTTCATCAGCGTCGCGGGCGCGACCGGCACCGTCAAGGACATCAACTGGCGGCAGACCATCGTGCGCGAGCGCAACGGCAACGAAATGGTCATTCCGAATTCGATTCTGAACACCGCTTCGCTCGAGAAGATCGCACCGTCGAACGAATGCATCGTGAAGGTGCCCTTCACCGCGAAATCCGACGTCGATGTGGCGCGGATGAAAGCCGACATCGCCACAACGGTGGGTGTCGCGACCGAGCAGCTCGCCAATCCGCAGTACGCTCCGGTCGTGAAGCTTGAGGGTTTCACGCCTTACGGCATCCAGGGCACCGTATACGCGTTCGCGAAAAACGACCTGCTGCTGTCCACCATGGCGGATGCGGTGGCGCAGGCGATCGCGAGCTCGCCGTATCTGGAACACCGCGCCATCGCTGCGAACGAGGACACGGACGCGGACGCGGAGTGATCACTTCTCGATGACGTTTCGCCTCGTCCGAGACCGTCGCCTCGGACGAGGACGCGGAGTAATCACGCCAGCAGATTGATGGCGGTCAGCAGCACGGCGAGCACGATGAACGTGATCACGCCCACGTTTCCGCACGCCGTCTTCGCGCGCAGTCCGCGCGGCAGCTCCTCGGGCGCGGTATAGAATTCGAAGCGCCTGCGTTCGCGCACCAGCAGCACGACGCCGGCGATGAGCACGGCCAAGTAGACCACGAAGTAGACTCCCGCAACCGCCAGCGAGGGAAGGTTCTGTTCCAGCCACGCGGTCGCCATGGCGGAGTTTCCGCCTTCCAATTGTTCCGCCATGCTTTCCATCTGCCGGGTATCGACGCGGGTGATCACCCATGGGGCGAGCACACCCCCGTTGAAGTTGATGATCATATGCATGGCGATCGAATACCGCAGCTTGCTGGTGCGGACGTACACGTAGCCGAAGACCAGTCCCAAGGCGAATGCGTAGAAGAACTGGAACAGGTTCATATGGAACAGGCCGAATGCGAGCGCGGAGAACACGATGGCCGTTTTCTCACCATATCGGCGGGCGCGGCCGATGATTTCCTTGCGGAAGATCCATTCCTCGAATATCGGGCCGATGATGACCAGGAACACCACGTTCCATACGTCCAGCTGCATGGCCAGATCGCTGACGGCGTCGCTGGCCTTGCCGTCCGACAATGCCTCCGCCAGGAAATTGCCTATGATGCTGCCCACGTACATCAGAGGGAAGCACATCACCAGCAGTTTGAGGAACAGGCTTGGTTTCATGTCGAAAGCGCGTGTTTCCACCACGGGGAGTTTGCGCATGATCAGCACCGCCACCGGCATCGCCAACAGATACAATGGCGCGCCCGAGGCCACATACGACGCCCAATTCGGCATATTCGCGGTATGGAGCGCCGTGTACAGCACGCCGGAAAGCACAGTGGCGAGCGCGTACCAGATGACGATCATGACGCACAGCGCCCCGCCGATTCGGGAGAATGCGCGGCGTACACGCATGAGCCATTCCGCATATGGGTCCGCCGGCAAGGACGGCGGCTGGAGCTGCTGCATGGCAAATTGCTGGCGCGGCTGTTGCGGGGATGGCTGTTGCTGGGGCTGAGGTTGCCGCGGCTGTTGGACCGGCGGGGTCTCCGGCTGTAGCTGCTGGAACGACGGATTCTCCGGTTGCCGAGGTCGAGACTGAGGTTGAAACTGAAGCTGAGACTGAGACTGCGGCCGAGGCTGGGGCTGCTGAGGTTGCGCTGGTTGCTGCGGAAGCGTCATGATTCGCCTTACGATACGTGCATACGAAAAAGCTGATATTCAACACTGTAATACCAGTTTGCTGAATATCAGCTTGGATTCGCTGCCATCATCCGCAGCGGCGATGGCCACAGATGGAGCATCGCATCATCGGCCATGCGGTTATAACGCGGCTATGACGTCAAGGACCCCCACGGGAATCTCAGCGCAGCACGCCTTCGATCAGCGTGGTGATGAGGTCGGTGTAGTTCACGCCGGTGGCCTCCCATGCCTTGGGATACATGGAGATCGGGGTGAATCCCGGCATGGTGTTGATCTCGTTGACCATCACCTCGCCGTCCTTGGTCACGAAGGTGTCCACGCGGCTCAGTCCGGCGCCGTCGACCGCGACGAACGCCTTCTTGGCGGTCTCGCGCACGCGGTTCAGCGTCTCTTCGGGCAGGCTGGCGGGCACTTCCACGTGGCTGGCGGCGGAGTCCATGTACTTGCTGTCGAAGTCGTAGAACTGATCGTCGCCCTCGGCGCGCTTGTCGAGCACGATCTCGCCCGGCCAGCTGGCCTGCGGTTCCTCGCCGGCCTTGGGGCACAGCACCGCGCATTCGATCTCGCGCGCGTCGATGCCCTGCTCCACCAGCACACGCCAATCGTGGTGCGATGCCTCGAACACGGCCGCGGCGAGTTCCGCGGCGTCGCCTTCACGCTCCACCTTGGTCACGCCGAAGCTGGATCCCGCGCGGGACGGCTTCACGAACAGCGGGTACTGCAGTCCGGCCTTCTGGACCTCGGCGAGGATCGTCTCGCCGTTGGCCGCGAATTCGGATGCCGCATCGTATTCGCGAGCATCCAGCGTGACGCCGGGAGCGACCGGAATGCCGGCGGCGGCGAGCAGCACCTTCGTGTAGTGCTTGTCCATGCATGCCGCGGAAGCAAGCACGCCGCAGCCGACGTACGGCACGTCCATCATTTCGAACAGGCCCTGGATGGTGCCATCCTCGCCGAATGGCCCGTGCAGCACCGGAAGCACCGCGTCCACATGGCCGAGCGAGGTCAGCGTGCCGTCGGATTCGCGGGCGAAGAAACCATCCTGGCCGAGTGCCACATCCAGCACCACGTCCTTGGCGCCGTCGGTTTTCTTCACGACGGGCAGTCCCTCGTCCATATTCCAGCCGCGCGGATCCTCGCCGTCGACGATCCACTGGCCGTCCTTCGTGATGCCCACGGGAATCGGCTCGAATATATCGGTATCCAACGCGCGCAGCACACCGGCCGTGGAAATGCAGGAGATCGAATGCTCATCGGCCTTGCCGCCGTACATCACCACAATGCGCTTCTTAGCCATGTTCAGCCCTTTGTCCTTAGTCTCGCGCCGGGCAGACCTCCCGGCGACTCCACAAAACATGCCTTAGCATACTAGCAAACCGCTACACACCGGTATTCCCGAAGCACGCTGGTTCATGGTCCGCAAACCATGCATCCCACGTATCGCGGGACATTCACGCACGGCCGTTCAGCGCGTATCGCTTATTCCTCGCTGATGCCTTCGCCGAAAAGCTCGGACAGCATCTGCGCGCAGGAGATGCCGTCGGTGAGCACATGGCTCATGGCAGTGGCGAGCGGCGTCGGCACGCCATACTGCTTGCCAAGCGCGACCACCGCGTCGGTGGTCGGCACGCCTTCGGCGACGCCGTTGCTTGCCTTGGTGGCCTCCTCGACGCTCAGCCCCTTGCCGAGGTTGGCGCCGAACGTGTAGTTGCGGCTCAATGGGGAACCGCAGGTGGCGATCAGGTCGCCCACGCCGGCCAGTCCCGCGAAGGTCTTCGGGTCGGCGCCCGCGGCCGCGCCCAACGCGGTCAGTTCGGCCAGGCCGCGGGTCTCGATCATGGCTGCGGTGTTCTCGCCGTAGCCGGCGCCGCGCGCCATGCCGACGGCCAAGGCGACCACGTTCTTCAACGATCCGCACATCTCCAGGCCAATCACGTCACGGGTCACGAAGGGGCGGAAGTAGTCGGTGGTGCAGGCGGCCGCGATTGTGCGCGCGTTGTCGATGTCGGCGCAGCCCACGACGGTGGCCGCGGGCTGGCGGTCCGCGATCTGCTTGCTGAGATTCGGTCCGGAAATCGCGGCGAACCGATCATCCGGCAATGCCAGCGTTTCCTTGACGACCTCGTCCATGCGCTTGCCCGTGGTGCGTTCGATGCCCTTCATCAGCGACGCCACCAGCGCGTGGTCGGGAATGAGCCCTTTGAATTCGGCCAGCGCCACCCGCGCGAACTGCGCCGCGATGGCGACGACCACGATGTCGGCATCCGCCACGGCCTCGGCGCGGTCACCTGTGGCGGTCATGTTGTCCGGCAGCTTCTTCACGCTGGGCAGGCGCACGCCGTTGTAATGGTGGTCGCGGATTCCCTCGACGATCTCCGGTTCGATGGCCCACATGGTCACGTCATTGCCCGCGTCGGCAAGCACCCGTCCGAAAGCCGTTCCCCAAGCACCTGCGCCCAACACCGTTACATTCGCCATATTCGCTCCTTGGATTGTTGCGGACTCGCATTCAAAGTATCCGCCCTCATGCTACCGCCGACCACGCACACTCAGATTACTGCGGTGCGCGTGCGCGTCCGTCTATGCGGCCTGCATGCGCGGCCTACGCTTCCTTCACCCGGCTCATGGTGCGGTAATCCCAATATCCGTCGGGGGCCTGCTCGCCGCGGATCTCCGCCATGATCTCGGTCATGCGCACGCGGATGCGGCGCGTCAGCTCGTCGGCGAGCGCCGCCGGCACTTCCCCGTTCCAGGAGTCGGAGCCTTCGAGCAGATCGGCGTAGTCGAGCGCGGCATCGAAGCACATGACCACGTTCTTGCGCGGCCATGGCCACCAATGGTTGATGCTCGCCGCGCCCCAGGTCACGGCGCAGTACAGCGGAATCTGATACCCCAGACGCCGTGACGCCTCAAGCGCGATCACGCCGACGCCGTTCTTCATGCTCATCGGCCATTTCTGCGGGTCGCGTGTCACCGTGCCTTCCGGCCATACGGTCAGCGGGCGGCCGGAGGTCAGAATCTCGATCGACGTCTCCTCGATGGCCTTGGCCTTGCCCGAGCGGCGCTGCACCGGCTGCATGCCGACCAGCTGGAACCATTTGCCGATCAACGGCCATTTGGCCATCTCCGCCTTGGCCATGTACCGTGGCCTGCGCCCCTGATGGAACATCGAGACCATCGGCACGAACACGTCGTACATCGTCACGTGGGTCGCGGCGGTGATGAACGGACCGGTTTCCGGCACGCGTTCCAGTCCCCATGCGCGCACTTTGCTGTGCCCCCGCATGACGAGGTCGCAGCCCGTCAGCAGGCGTCGCGTCGCCTTCGGATTCTGCGCTTCGATTTCCGCGGTGTTGGCCTTGCGCGGTCCGGTTGGGAAATCATGGGTGGGATCGACCAGATGATGCTTCGCCGCGAGCTTCGCCACTTGCGCGTCGCTCAGCGGTTTCACGGCGGAACGTGGCGACGGTTTTCCTTTGGATGCCATGGTTTCCATTGTGCCACCGCCCGGCGATACGGAACCCAGACGGTGGAAGGTCCGATGCGGGACAGGCGATCGGCTTATTTCTTCTTTCTGCCTCATCCTGCATTTTTCTGCACCATTTTACCGTCAAATGATGCAGAAAACCATGCCGATGAGGGAGCAGGCCGCGTGACCCGAATGGAGCGTTCCCGACATAGCCAACCACGGCATAACAAAAACCGGCATCCGCATGATGCGGATGCCGGCGGAAGATATGGGACTCGGCCTTGACGGTCGGCCCTCGACCGAACGAATCAGTCGAAATCGGCTCCCGACTTATTTCCCCGCTCTCCTATAGCGACGATTACGGGTCTTGCCCAGCGCAACCAGACGTCCTCGTTCGATCAATTTACCAACCTTGCGTCTCACTGCACGAACATCAGAACCACTCAATTCCGCAATTTGCGCAATTGTAATCTCACTATGCGCAGACAACAGATATTCAACGGCGTCTTCAATGCCACCAACCGTGCCGTCCACTTTGCCAGCCATCCATTCAACCGCATTTTCACGCTCGGCCCCACGCTCACGAATCGGTACGAACGCCGTAAATACCAGTCCATCATTGAACACCGGCTCTCCCCCAGAATATAGTTTTGTGTATTTCATGAGATTCCTTACGCCGCTGCCCAGTTCCTCAGCCAAACCGATCTGCATAAAGACATCGGCAATCACGGGATTCTTAGGCACAGGAGTGAAGTTATCCAAATCAATCTCGCCTTCAAAAACCGGACGACTGGCATTACGGGTTTCGATTCCCTCATCCGTGATAACAATCTGAGCCGGGATAGGACTGGAATACTCACGATGCACGAGGATATTCGACACTAATTCTCTGATGATCCAATCACGAGCGCTAACAGCCGTGTCATGTTCCGTATGGAAACGATCAGGCAATGACTTGCGCATGAATGCCGAAAGCTGCCCATAAGCATCAATCAGATTGGTGCGCACCATGAGCCGGTCATCATATCGGTCCAAATCTTCACGCCTGACCACGGCGTCGGTTTTATATGCGGGAAGCATGTCGGCAATTACTTCATCCCTGCCCAACAAAAGCCCAGCAGCCAATGTCAATCCCTCAGCTTTGCTGCCATAGTCTCGCACATATAAACGAGCGCTGCGCAATAATGTCTGATCATCCATTCCAATCCATGGATGGTCAGGGGTTTTGTTCCCCGCCATTGCCCGAATTCTGGCTATCAAAGTCGAATCAAGATCATCAATCGTCAATCCTGGGTAAATCCGCTGTTCCGTAAATATGTTCTGTTTGCGAATATACATCTGTGTGATCTGCATCTCACCGTCAATTCGCCTATCAGCATCCGCGACGCGATCCCATACCTGCCCTTTATAACGGAATACAGACGAGGTCGGCGGCACCCATATACGGATCACGGTTCTTCCGTCATATTGGAAACGTTCCGTTTCCACGAACAACGTCGGAGAGAACGACTGTGGCTGTCCAGTCACATTGGCGATATTGCGTTCAATACTTAATGCCGATTTCTCAGGAACGCCCAATACCGTGCCATCATCCTTCACACCGAGGAAGATGGCACCTCCAGCATGATTTGCGAATGAGCAAATCGTCTCATAAGTATCATGCTCAGGATTGCCTCCGCACCGTTTGAATTCCACGGTCGAACTTTCGCCTGCACGGAGAATACCTTCAAACTCCACGATATCCATTGATCCACCTCATTACAGGAGTCTTCTACCCATTCAATTCGACCGCTATTCGACCGCTATTCGACCGCTATTCGACCGCTTAATTCATATTTAACCACATCGGAGAACCCCCCAGCCACGAACAAAAGCCAGTGGCGCCAAGAAAACGGGACAGATCAGGCGA
>ERZ808286.1700-NODE-1700-length-10394-cov-4.112583_pt1 | contig 10394 bp, 9 predicted proteins | sample MGYA00521276_ERZ808286 | MGnify/ENA primary metagenome ERZ808286 (study PRJEB31516, sample SAMN03275607) | gut metagenome | biome: mammalia-associated habitat; material: feces | host: Papio cynocephalus | place: Kenya | collected 2012-08-01 ... | reverse complement strand
TGGCAATAACCACTATACGATAGTCAATACAAAATGATACAATACATTCATAATCCTGTATATATTTTGTCACATCGTCAATATACAAAAACGTAGGTCTAGATGTATCAAACTTATCCAATTGACTTTTTAAACTACTATAAGATAAATTGTTAAGGTCAAACACATTATAACTTTTAAGATTGCTTAAATTAAGATACTTAAATGTAGGCAATGCAATTACATTGTCTATATCATACTCTTTATCACAAGCAACTTTAATATTGTGTGGTTGGCTAAAATTATCATACAATTTTACGTTATATTCTTTCATAACTCACCTTTCTTTTATTTTAAAAAAATCGAAAATTAACTTTTCGATTTTTTATAAAAGCATACTGCCAAAGTACGATCTCCAAATTTGTTTAATAATAACGGATTAAGCGTAGATGTGATAACTTGTCTATCACTATCAAATTTTATTATTTGTTCTTTTAAAGTATTAAGTTCATCAGCATTTTTACCACACATAATACCGAGTGGTACTTCATTAGAATTTAATTTTGCCTTTTCGTAAAGATAATTAATTAAATTTTTCTTACCCTTAACATTATCCAATACTTTTAACTCTCCATTATTAAGTTCAATAACAGGTCTCATACCTATCATAGTACCTACTAATGTAAGTTGGTCTTTAATATTAACCGTGGTAGAAGGTATAATGTAAGTTTTCATATTATGTTTAATTTTATTAACAAAAGCCGAAACTTCTACTATACTTGCACCATGCATATTAAGTATACCCGCTTCATATACAATAAGTCCGTATCCCAATCCATAATTTTTGCAATCAATCATTTCAATTTTTTGCTCTGGATACAATGGAGTATAATATTTAATCTCTTGATTAACTAATTTGTACGAAACGTCATATTTAGCATTAGGTGTTAAAAATATCACATCTTGACCAGTCTTTAATGCTTCTTCAAATTTCTTATGTAGAAGTTTTTGATAACTTGCTTCATCTACGCAAAAATCACTTTTTGCATAGTACTCTTCAAAATTAAATTTATCGTTGTTATATAGGCATTTTTTATCATTAAGCATAGTAGGTAGATTAATAACATCTACATCTACTTTTTTTAATGTTTTTAAGTCTAAATCACATGTAGAACTTGCAAATAATACACTCATATTTAACCCCTTTATTAAGTACTACTATTTCATAATTGGGAATAATACTGTATCTCTGATATTAGGCAAATCATATATTAACATAATAAATCTGTCTATACCAAAACCTAATCCACTCATTGGTGGCATACCATGTTCCATAGCAGCCAAGAAATCTTCATCAACGTCCATGGTTTCTTCATCGCCATTGGCTTTTTCAACCAATTGTTCCATTAATGTTTCTCTTTGAATCATTGGGTCTACCAACTCTGAATATGCATTACAGATTTCTGCGCCACATACTACTACTTGGAATACTTCAGTAACTCTACTATCTTTATCACTTCTTCTAGCAAGAGTCTTTAATACTGCTGGGTAGTTATATAATATAACTGGTCCAACCATACCTTCCCTAATTTTTCTCTTGTATATAAAGTCAATCAATGTACGTACAGATTTACACTCTTCAAGTTCAGCAAAAGTAAATAATCCTTTTTCTACTACTTTCTTCTTAAATACTTCTAGGTCATCTATATCCAAGAATTCAAACCCTAAAATCTTGTTCATTTCTTCAACATAGTTAACACGTGGCCATTCCTTACCAAAATCAATCTCGTGTCCTTGATAATTAATAACTGTAGTACCCAAAGTATCTAATAATAATTTTTGTACTAGGTTCTTAAATACTTCAATATTCTTTTCAAAATCCCAATAACTAGCATACCATTCAACTTGTGTAAATTCTTGCAAGTGAGTAGCGTCCATACCTTCATTACGGAAATCTTTACCAAGTTCGAATACTCTTGGTATGCCACCAGCAATTGCTTGTTTTAACCAAGTTTCTTTTGCGATTCTTAAATTACAATCTAGGTCTAGAGCATTATGGTGTGTAAAGAATGGTCTTGCAGAAGCACCCGAAACTGCAGTCTGTAGGACTGGAGTTTCAATTTCAATAAATCCTAAATCTTCTAGGTATCTTCTAATAATAGATTCAACTTTACTTCTACCTAAAAATACTTTACGTGCTTGTTCGTTGGTAACTAAATCAAGATAACGTTGTCTATAACGAGTCTCTATATCAGTAAGTCCGTGGAATTTTTCTGGAAGTGGTTTCATAGCCTTACTTAACAAAGTATAACTGTCTGCTTGAACAGTAAGTTCGCCAGTCTTTGTATGATAAATAATACCACTAAAACCTACAAAGTCCCCTATATCAACAAAGTCATTAAACCACTTGTATGTATCTAAATCAAATTGGTTAACACTTAAACTTACTTGAAGTCTATTGTAAACATCTGATATCTGAACAAACATAAATTTACCAAAAGTACGTCTAAATACCATACGTCCAGCAACTGAAGTGCGGTCTCCGTCATTAAGTTGTCTAGTTTCGGTAATATTATGTGTTTCTTCAAACTTTGAAGCATATGGATTAATACCGCTTGCTTTTAAGTCTTTGATTTTCTTTTCTCTAATATCAACTTCTTTATATAAATTTTCAGAATTGTTTTGTTCCATATTTTTCTCCAATAATAGAATAATTTTGTCTAAACAAGTATATATAAAATTCGCTTTTAAGTCAATGTAAATAAGTGCCTTTATAATTAATATTTACAATTATATATATTTATTATAAGTCACATAAAAAAGTATACCCGCAAGTATACTTTAATTAATTCGTGTTTTGTAAACTTTAAGATTCTTTTTAAACTTCTTTAAATAGTTATATGTTTCTTTATTGGGCGGATTAGTAATAACGCCATCTTTACAATAATCCGGATTATTTAGCCATTCATTAACTTTGTTAAAACCGGCATTATAACTTGCCACAATATTATCTAGACTAGTATACATACTACCTAAATAATTAAGGTAATAACACCCCATTCGTATATTAATTTCGGGAGAATATAACATATCTAGTGTAAAATCTTTAATATTTAATTTATCTGCTATTTCTTCTGCTGTACTAGGCATTATTTGCATAAGTCCCCTAGCCCCTACTTTAGATAGTGCATTCTTGTCAAATCCACTTTCAATATTAATAACCGAACATACAATTTCTGGGTCAATATTATATATTTTTGAATACTTTTTTATAGTAGTTTTATATCGAATTGGATACAAAACCACTAAATACATAATAATGGCTGTAAACAATATTAACACTAAACATATAAGTGATACATACATTATGATTTTCTTTTTCATATCATTATTGTATGCTAATAATCAACTAATATTCTTATTAGATAAATTTAAGTAAACCTACTTACCATATTATTTTTATACTATATTTTCTCATATTTATTATGTCTCAACTAAAATAAAAATCAGTCTATATTTTACAGACTGACTTTTATTTTAATATTATTTTGCTTCGTACCAATCTTTGCCGTAACTTACATTAACTTCAAGTTTTACAGCCAATTCAACACAATTTTCCATTTCTTCTTTTAGTAAATTGGTTACTTTATCAAGTTCGGTTGGTTCACAATCCACTATCAACTCATCGTGTATTTGAAGTATTAATTTACTCTTCAAATTCTCTTTTTTCATACGATTATACACACGTATCATTGCAAGTTTAATAACATCACTTGCAGTACCTTGTAACGGCATATTCATGGCACATCTTTCGCCCAATTGTCTAATATTATAATTAGAATTACGTATTTCTGGAATAAATCGAATACGGCCAAAGTGAGTCTTAACATAGCCATTGGCTTTACAGTACTCTATATTACTATCCATATATTGTTTAACAAGTGGATACTTGGCAAAATACATATCTATATAGTCTTTAGCGACTTTCTTGGTACAGCCTATATTCTGGCTTAAGCCATAATCAGATATACCATAAATTATACCGAAGTTAATTGCTTTTGCATCTCTACGCATCTGGCTAGTAACATCTTTAATATCTACCCCAAACACTTGTGATGCTGTAAGTGCATGAATATCATCGCCACGCTTAAAGGCTTCAATAAGTTTTTCATCTCCACTAAATGCTGCTAGAAGTCGAAGTTCTATCTGACTATAATCGGCTGATACAATATAACCATCTTTAAACGATGGCACAAACATCTTTCTCAACTCTTTTCCTTCATCACTTCTTACAGGAATATTCTGTAAATTAGGGTCAGAACTACTTAATCTACCAGTAGAAGTTAATGTCTGATTAAATGTTGTATATATCTTGCCTGTATCTTTATTAATAAGTTCTTCAAATGCTTTAATATAAGTCGAATATAATTTACTTATTTGTCTATATCTTATGATTTTTTCAATAATTGGGTGGTCATTTTTTAAACCATTAAGGACTTCTACACTAGTACTCTTTTTCTTATTATTACCATGATACAAATTTAACTTATCAAACAATATTTCGCCCAATTGTTTTGGCGAGTTAAGATTAAATTCACAACCAGCCAAATCAAAGATCTCTTGTGACACAGTTTGTAATTCACTATCATATTTTTTGTCCAATTGATTAATTACTTCTCTATCAATCTTAAAGCCCACAATTTCCATATTGTATAACACTTTAGTAAGTGGAAGTTCGATTTCATTAAACAAAAATAGTAAATCAAGTTGTTTTAAATTGTCTAGGTATATTTCTTCTAATTTTTTAAGATTGTAAGCATAATAATTTAAGTTTAAATTATTTTCAATCAACATATCTTCAAAAGTAATATTGGATTTATTGTTGTTATTAATCAAATACCTTGCTAGATAAGTATCAAATACTACTCCGTTAAGAGTTATATTATATTTATTTAACTGATGCAAAATTGATTTATAATCAAACACACATTTCTTTATGTTTTCATCTTCAAATACATCTTTTAAAGCGACAAAGAATTGTTCGTATTCAATAGATGGGTTTAATAAATCAACTTTTTCACTTAAGTTATATTCTTTATTACCAACAAACAAACTTACCCCACCATTTAGGTTAAGATAAAATTTCTTTTCTTTTTTAATATCAGTAATTATATTGTTAATAATTTCAACATCTTGAACATTGTATTGTTCGATACTACTTTCATATTGAAATTCTTGAGTATTAGCACTTTCAAATAGTTCGTCTTTTTTTAATAATGAATTGAATTGATATTTTTTAAAGAATGCCAACACACTATGACTAAATGGAAACTGATATTCACAATCTTTAAGTTGACAATCAAACTCACAATCGGTCTTAATAGTAGCCAATGTATGGCTTAATAAAGCCATTTCTTTATTATCAATCAATTTCTCTTTAAGTTTACCTGTAATCTCATCAATATGATTGTAGACTCCATCTAATGTTTCATATTTATAAAGCAAACTTAATGCAGTTTTTTCGCCTACTCCACTAACCCCAGGTATATTATCGGAAGAGTCTCCCATAAGTGACTTAAGTTCAATAATTTGATATGGTTTTAATCCATAATCATTAAACAATTGGGCTTCATCATAATTAATTGTTTCGGTCACACCACGTTTAGTAAACATTACCCATGTATGGTCATTAATAAGTTGAAAACTATCTTTATCTCCAGTAACTATAATGTTCTCGGTATCAAATCTACGTGTCAATGTACCTATAATATCATCGGCTTCAATACCTTCTTTTTCAATATGTTGTATACCCATAGCACTTAACATATCTCTTAAAATAGGAAACTGTGATTTAAGTTCTTCAGGTGTGCCTTTTCTAGTACCTTTATATTCAGCAAACATATCAGTACGGAAAGTATGTTTACCATAGTCAAGCGCAACACAAATATATTTAGGTTTAATCTCGTTAATTATCCTAACCAAAATTGTAGCAAAACCAAAAACACCATTGCTAATTACTCCTTCAGAATTAGCCAGTTGTGGCAAAGCATAGAATGCCCTATTTATCAAACTATTACCATCTATAATTACTAGTTTTTCTTTCATAAATACACCTTAAAATATTATTGTCTATATATTATAACATAAAACAAATAAAATAAAAAATGATATACCAATATATTAAAATTACCTACTCAAATTTATAAATAAGATATAAAAAAATAAACATAGACTTCAAATATCTATGTTTATTTTTAATCTATAATTTAATCAATTAAAATCGGTAAAATACTAACTACTCGATTTTAGTATCTAGTTCAATATCTGGATTTTTCTTTCTTTTAAATATCACACTTAAAATAGGTTCTTCTTTTTTAAGTAGACAATAATATATAAAACAAGTTATCGAACTGATTAAGGTAACTATTTTAAATGCCATAGAGATATAAGCCCCAATTATTGCATTATAAACTACATATGCTGCATTATTAATAATATATGAAGTACGCAAAATTGCGGGGTTATCCTGCCAACTTCCATACCCTGCAGCAAGCAAGGCAGCAAGTGGGAGTAAGTCCAAAGCATCTTGCCATGTAAGTATAGTAGTTACTACAAAACCAACTTCAAAAAGTATAAGCCATATTAAATTAGGTTTTAATCCTTTTAACGAATAAAACATAAAAATAAAAGTTCTAATAGTAGCAACAACGCATATTATTGCTGTAGTAATTCTATTAAAAGAAAAATAGATAATGACCGACAAAACATTGTTAATCGTATAGAACAACATCATTTTCCATTTTTGCTTTTGTAGTATAGCAATAACAGACACAACGACACTTAAAACTTGGAATATTATTTGAACTGTTTCCATTATTATCCTTTGTAAATAGATGAATTTAAATACTTATGTTACATAATAAGTATAAAACATAAATATTTAATTTACAACTTAAATACGTAAAAACAAATGATATAATATTGTTTTAATCACTATAATTGTAAATTAAAAAAATAACATTAGAAAACCCAATGTTATTTCTTACATAATTCTAATAACTTTTTTACTGTATTAGCAGTTCTAATTGTAATTTTATCTTTAATATTAGTACTTGCAGTTTTTATCCACCAATTAGACTTTCTATAATTATTTAAGTCAAATGACCAAAAAATATAGTTATTATATTCTTTTATTTTATCAATATTATAACTAGGTTCTCCAACAGTAGAATAAATGTCATTATAAGTTGATGGCGGAATAATAAAAATCAAGTTATTGTATATTTCTTTATCATTTGTATCCCACCATTCGGGACTATGATTAAGTACATCTTCAAGTTGACTTTCAGTAGTTATATAATTAGGAATTTCTAGTTGGAATTCCATTTTGATAATATCAAAAATCTTTTGACTTAACTTCGCAATATCATCAATATCACTTTCCAGAATAACATTACCACTATTAAGTACAGTTTTTACATTTTTAAAGTCACTTTTCTCTAAAACATTTTTAAGTATTGGCATTGATATTTTGTTTTTACCACTTATATTTATTCCACGTAGTAACACAATATATTTCATTACACTACTCTCCTATTATTTATTTAAAAGTTATAAGTTATTTAATAAATACTTATTTTAAATATTGTTCTGGTACAACAGCAAGTGATTTATCTGAATAAAATGAATTATCTAATACAACCCTTTCCAAATTGTCTTTCTATTATGGAAAAAGCATATTTTGTCATATTTTCATCTTTTGAAGATGTTCCACATAGATCTTTAATAAAAATTGGTTTTATGTTACTATCAAATAAATTAAATCCTATTGCTAAAACACAAGCATCAATGTCTGTTCCACAAATTTCAATTTCATTTATATTTAGACTTTTTAGTAAATCAATATCTTTTTGAGAAATACCATAACAGTCTTTTGTTATAATTTTTGTTTGTTTTGGTATATTGATAGCAAATTTTTGTTCATCAATATTAGTCATACCATACCAATTTAAAATTCTAATATAAGGACCACCCCCCCCCACATTATTATTAATACACTGTGTGAAAAATATATTATCAAATTTATTAGATTTTAAATATGTGTTTATTCTATCAACTAAATGCTTATTATTTTCATTAATAAATCCTTTTTGCATATCAACAATTATTATGTTTTTCATTAATACTCTCCTATTAAATAATTATTCTAAAGTACTCATTTATAAAAAATCCGAACTTTTGAAAATGCAAGTTCGGATTATAAATGTTATATATTGTGTTTATACAACCAAAAGTTTTTTGATATTTTTCTTTGATTTTGCATAATCAAAATATTATTTATTAAATCTGACATCGCCCCACCAATTTGGTAACAAATCTTTTAGCAATATCGTTTCTCTTGTATCCCAATCCATTAAAATTTCACAATCTTTATTCTTATCAGACAATTGCATCAAAAACTCCCTGCACGCACCACAAGGCGACCAGTTGTTTAATTCTTTTTTAGGGAGTTGACTTCCATAAGCCAATATTCGTTTAACTACAACAACATCTGATTCTGTCACCATTTTTAAAAGTGCAACTCTTTCTGCACAAATACAAACAACTCCACTTGCAGTTTCAATGTTAATACCTGTCCAGATATTGCCATTAATATCTTCAATTGCAGCCACAACATTATTTCCCGTAACAAATGGAGACCATTCCTTATGTATACCAACACTTTTATATTTTTTATCTATCTCGTTTTTCAACTCTTGCCATTTATCATTCATAAATTTACCCTTTTAAATAAGGTTTTGTTTTTAATATATCAATTGCAAAACACTTTTAATCTTTTATTAACTATTTTTTAATAACTTAACTATATCACAAATATATTTTTTTTACAAAATAAATTATAATGATATTGTTCCTTTTACTCACAATGATATTGCTCTGTGGTCAATGATATTATTGACAGCGTTAATAATGATATAAAATTAAACTTTTACTTTTACGACAGCAAAAATATCATTACGCAGTAATATCAATAAATCTCATGGTTTAATTTCATTGTAAACAAAAAAGAAAAGCCTTGTTAACTTTTCTTTTTGTTGTTTACTTGGTGCACCAATAAAAAAACTAAATCAAAACCAAAATGGTTTCGATTTAGACTTATAATGTGTGTGTACAACCAAAAGTCTTTTTTTGATTATTTTTCTTTGATTTTGCGACTGATTTTGATTATCACACATTTTTTGATTATTTTTGATTTCTTGCTGTTTGATTTTGCGACAGCATTTTTTGATTTTGCGAAATTCAAAATTCATAAAGCAACTACTTTTTATCTTTTTTGTTCATAAGTGTATAAACTCTTTTAATTGCGTCAAGACCTGCACTTTCTCCGTTTTCTGCCGCTTTTCCATACATTTCTATTGCTTTTTTATAATCTTGTTTTACTCCAAAACCATTTTCATAGCATATTCCAAGATTGTGATAAGCGACACCAGAATTACAATTTTTGACAGCAGTTTTGAAACATTTTACAGCTTCCTTTTTATTTTCCTTTACACCTTTGCCTTGCAAATAACAAAGTCCAATATTGATAATAGCTTCTTCTTCGCCAAGATTATATGCGTTGGTAAATAATTTTAGTGCCTTTTTATATGCTGATTCTGTCTTAACGGTATAGAAATAATACAAGCCCATTTGCAAACAAGCCATAGGATTTTGACGCTTTGCACTTTTTTTAAGCCAATAAATTGCATTTTCACGATTTGCTGTCAAACCATAATAACCACAAGCATAACCCATTCCAAGATTATATTGTGCCGAAGCGTCACCGAGTTTCGCTGCCTTTTTGAATAATTTTAATGCCATTTGCTCATCTTTTTCCAAGCCGAGTTCATCGCCGAGATATGCTTCTGCCATTCTTTCGACTGCGTCAGGATAACCCATTTCCATTGAAAGTTGATAATATCTTAAAGCATTTTTATAATCTTGCTTTTTAGTTTCACAGATTATTGCAATGCTCCAATAAAGTCTAGCGTCATCTAATTCGCACTCTGCAAAGCAATCCAACGCTTTATCATAATCATTTTTTCCAAAATAATAATAGCCCAAATCAAGCAAAGCGTCATCTTGTCCAAGTTTTGCGGCTCTTTTGAGGAAATAAATATATTTAGTGTTGTCAGGGGGCGCACCATACAAACCCATTTCATAAATGCGTGCTTGCAAATATAGGCAATGTGGATCATTAGCTTTTACACCATTGGCTAAGTAAAATAATCCTTTTTCGTAATCATGAGGAACAAATCTATCATTCAAATAAAGATATGCCATATCAAAGTTCAAAGCACTTTCGCCAAGACTTAATCCTTTTTCGTACCACTCTATGGCTTTGGGAACGTCTTTCAGTTCCTCGTTGTTTAAGT
>ERZ808286.1699-NODE-1699-length-10399-cov-3.934938_pt1 | contig 10399 bp, 5 predicted proteins | sample MGYA00521276_ERZ808286 | MGnify/ENA primary metagenome ERZ808286 (study PRJEB31516, sample SAMN03275607) | gut metagenome | biome: mammalia-associated habitat; material: feces | host: Papio cynocephalus | place: Kenya | collected 2012-08-01 ... | reverse complement strand
TAACATGTATCAAACAACAGGAAATAAAACCCTCTACGCACAGTGGAAGATCAACGAGTCCTATCTTTTAAGTTCATGGCAAACCAAAGTCGCAGCGGGACTTGGCTCCACGGTTGAAAATGTTAATCCAAACATCACATCAATTGAATTTACAGCAACAAAACCAACAACTGGAACTGCAATATCTGTAGGCGGAATACACGCATCATCGTCGACTGCTCATGGCGGAACAAATGAAACTTGCTTTGATGTTACTGCATATGTAACAGGTGATGCAACTAGCGGATATGATATTAAGTTCTATTCGCCACATACAATTTATTTCCCAGCGAGTTCGAATTACTTATTTTCAAACTCAAGTTTATCTAATCGACTAACAAAGATAAGTAGCATAACATTTAACAACATTGATACATCAAAAGTACTCTCCATGGATGCTATGTTTAGCGATTGTTCGTCACTAACAAGTTTGGATCTAAGCAGTTTTAACACAGCTAGTGTAACGAATATGAATGATATGTTTAGCGATTGTTCGTCACTAACAAGTTTGGATCTAATCAATTTTAACACAGCTAGTGTAACGAATATGTCATTAATGTTTTATAATTGTTCGTCGATGACAACTTTAAATGTAAGCAGTTTTGATGTATCTTCAGTAAAAAATATGAGCAAAATGTTTTCTTATTGTGTAGGGCTAACAAGTTTAAACCTAAATAACTTTACTACTTCGAACGTAACAAACATGGCATCTGTTTTAGCTGGTTGTTTTTCATTAACAAGTGTAAATATAAGCAATTTTGATGCATCAAAAGTAACGAATATGGAAGCTATGTTTTCTGGCTGTACGGCATTAAAAACTTTAGATGTAAGAGGTTTTGATACTTCGAACGCTACGAATATGGAAGCTATATTCAATGGTTGTTCGTCGTTAACACGCTTAGATGTAAGCAGTTTTAATACATCAAAAGTAACAAACATGGGATCAATGTTTTCTTATTGTTCTTCATTAAGCAGTCTAGACTTAGGCAATTTTAATACTTCAAGCGTTACTACCTTGTCAAGTATGTTTACGAGTTGTTCAAATTTAGCGAATCTTAATCTATCTAGTTTCAATACTTCAAAAGTGACAACTATGGAATATATGTTTTCTGACTGTTCTTCACTAGAAAATCTAAATTTGAGCAATTTTGACATTACGGCTGGAACAAGCACTTCAAGTATGTTTTCAGGCATGACAGCACTTAAGATCTTGCAAACTCCAAAATATGTGAAAGTTGCAACTAGTTTACCTAAAACAATGTATGATAAAAATATGACAGCTTACTCAAGCATTGCTGCGGACACAACAAATTCTATGGATTTAAGAGTAGGTTATACTGTGACGTTTAATGCTAATGGTGGAAGTGTAACACCAACATCAAAAATTGTTCGTTATGAAAAAACATATGGAGAGTCAGGCAACCTTCCAACACCGACAAAAGACGGCTATGTCTTTACTGGTTGGTTCACTTCAGCAAGTGGCGGAACGGAAATTACTGCTTCAACTAAAGTTACAATAACCTCAGTTCAAACACTGTATGCACAATGGGCACTAAACGAGGCCTATCTCCTTTCAAATTGGCAAGAAAAAATAGCCATAGCCCTTGACATCACAGTTGCAACTTTAAGATCTAAGATTAAGATAATTAGGTTTACTTCAGCGAAACCAGATACATATGCATATGAAATTTCAGTTGGTGCGACAGACGAAGGTCAACCTAGTATGTTGAAGGGCGGAATTTCCGAGTTGCAATCAGAATATGACAGCTCATCTGAAATATTTGATGTAAAAGCTTATGTTTTGAACAGTTTAAATAGCAAATATGAAATAATAATCTATTCACCGGGAGTAATATATACGCCAAGAAACTCAACTAAATTATTTGCTAGTCTAAACTATTTAGAGTATATTGAATTCGGAAATATAAACACAAGCAAAACAATTGCCACTTATAGTGGAACAGTAGGTTCAATTGGTATTGGGGGAAGTGAAGGCGGTTCTATTACTGGGATGTTCTATGGTTGTTCTAATCTATCATCGTTAGATCTTAGTAACTTTGATTTTAGCAACGTTCAGTCAGGACAAACCCTAGGGCATTCTGTGAACCTGTGGGGGGTAGAAGGCATGCTTAATGGCATGACAGGCTTGAAGATACTTCAGACGCCAAAGAATGTTGTTAAAGATATCACTCTTCCTGTAACAATGTATGATTCAAGCAATGCAGCTTATACAAAAATAGCTGCAGGGACAACCGATTCACTTGTGCTTACAAAAGATAGTGGTGTCACTGTAGTTACTATTACATTTAACGCCAATGGAGGACAATGTGGTATAGGTAGTAGAAAACTTTACTCTGGAGATGAAATTGGAATTTTGCCAACTCCAACAAAGCTTGAAGAAGTTTTCGCAGGGTGGTATACAAGTCAAACCGGTGGAACTCAGATTGCTGAGGGAACGACCTTCACAGCAAATACAACGATATATGCTCATTGGAAGAGTAATGTGACCATTATTTTAGATACAAATGGCGGAACTATCTCAAATCCTGGGGACTGGACTCTTAATGGAACAAACTATACAAAAACAATTAAATATGGCACTGCTTTAGAATATCTTCCAACACCAGTTAGAGATGACGGTACAAAATTTATGGGCTGGTATGATGCACTTTCTGGTGGAAATATAGTATCATCAACAGATGTACCGGAAAATAGTAAAATTCTCTATGCACACTGGAAAGGAATGGTCAACGTAACTTTTGATGCAGGAGATGGATCTACTACAAGAAGATCAAAGACTTATATGGTGTATGACGATTTGGATATGAACGAATTATCAGCATTCGAATTTTCTGAAAATCTTCCTATGGCTTACAAAATAGGTGGAAAATTTAAAGGCTGGTCTGCAACGCAAGACTTGATGGACCCTGATGGGGCTGAATACGACGAGACCGAGGGATTCACAAACTTAGATTTTTTCGCAAATTATCTCATGTCGCAAACTTCAGATTTCACTCTCTATGCGATATTTGAAGATGCAGACTTTATAGTTTACAAAGGGACATCATTCAAAGCTTCAATTTACAAATTGACTACTTCAGAAGGTGGAAACGACGCTGCTATAGGAACAGGATATAGACCAGTAATTTACTTAGATGTTCTCGATTTAACTGGTGAACTCACCATCCCTGGCGGAAGCTTATCTTCGGGACACTATGCTGATGATGTTACAGTTGAATTAATTGATCAAACAGTTTACTATGTCGGAATGTCTTTCGCGATTCGCGAGGGTGGAAGAACAGTTGGATCTGGAGTTATAACAGAACTTATAGACGCAGAACTAGTTGGAACGGTCAAGGGATCAATGCCTGTTGACGATGTATTCTATATCGCTGGAAGAGGAACAGTAGGAACTGGACGTGTTAACTATGGAGTTATAGACGTCAACGATACAGCAGTGATTGTTGGTCTCAACGCAGATCTCTCAACAGTTATAACAGGAATTGAAATATTCAAAAAGTCTGTAGACCAAGTTATAGTTGGTGATAATGCAGGATTACTGCTAAGAGGGGTCGATAGAACAGCTGTACAAAGAGGGATGTGGGTTGTCGTTCTTAAACCTTAGTGAAAAGTTTTAAACACAACAAAAAAGTGAGGGGTTGCCTCACTTTTTTCATGACCGAACGGACTACTTTGTTAAAATAAGACCAACTGCCTTACGGTCTAACTGCTCCACCAAAGCTTCCCTATGGCACATCAACCGATCTCCTTAATGATGCTTCCGTCAGGATCTGACATGGTTCAGAGGGGTTAATTGCATAAGACCTTGACTTCATCACAACTAGGCACATACACATCTTTAACCTTATAATACCGAGGTAGTTTATTTGACCCTGCTGTAGCGGGTTGCAGGTTACAGGGCACCGCTATCTCCCCATCTAGTTCGGTTCAATCATTATACAGTATTTCTTTTAAAATTGCAACAAATTTCATAATTTTTCGTTTTATAACTAAAAAACATTTCTGTTTTTTTGCTTTTTAGTGTAGAATTAAAGCAAATAAGGAGTTTGTATGAAAAAGAATTCGCTTGCAGAGAGATTTATCAATTGCTTCAATAAAGTGGATTATACTTTGAAAGCAAAGTACAATTTCAACAGAAGTATGGGCTTTTCTGACCTCATTAGAAGAACTGTTGCCTTGAACTACGTTGTACGTAAGTATGAGGACGAGCTCATCGACTATGGCAGACTTAGAAATGCAATTGTTCATTCTTCAAATGATAAAATGATTATCGCAGAGCCTCATGAGGACGTAGTAGAGAAGTTTGAGAAAATTGAAAAGCTAATTAACAGCCCAGCTGTTGCATTGGATACAGTTTGTCACAGGGATATCCTTTCTGTTTCAGCCGATAAATCAATGCAAGAAGTTATCAAACTAATTGCGACATCTCATTACAGTAATCTGCCTGTTTACAAGGAAAATACGCTTATTGGAATCGCCAATGGACAGAAAATCATTGACGCCTTCGGAACATATCTTGCATCTGGTGGGAAAGCCAAAGTTTTCCTTGAAAATGTTAAAATTGAAGACATGTTATCTAAAATTGAGAACTCTAATTACTATCTAGTTAAACCGGCAACGCTTACAGTTGAAGACGCCTTGTCAGAGTTTAATAAAAACCACAAATTGCTTGCAATTTTGCTAACAAAAACAGGGGATATCTCCGAAATTCCTCTTGGGATTATAACGACGGGGGATATTATGACGATGAATTCGATCCTCGATTTTTAGACAAAAAAGCGTCGCAGAACTGCGTTTACTGCCGTCCATTTCTGACAATCATTTACGGGGTTGTAAACTCCTGCCAGCAATGAACAGCGAGCCTTGTTCTGCTTTCTTTTTTTTGTCTAAAAATGTCTGGCTAGCGCGGGTGTTTTAAGGAATAAATGAGTCTAGTAAATCACCTCATTTTTTAATTAAATTGTATTAAGGGGAGCTGATTTTTAGGAAGGTTACATAGGTTAATGCTTGTCTACCGCAGCCAAATGCTGAGCTTCGCTCTGCTTTCTTTTTATGGTTATGCGAAGCAAGCGTTTTTAACGCGCGCCAGCCTTACTTTTTTATTAATAAATTGTTTAAAAATTATCTTTATAAAAATAGCGTCAATTCGTTTGCGTTTTTATATTTTATTTGTTAAAATGTTTACAGGAAAAATTGATGGAAAAGTGCTACAAAATTGAAAATTTATATACAAACGAAAGGGGAGCTTATGGATTACGAAATTCATATTGCCTTCCTTTTTTGTCTTTTTTGGGGGAATATTTTGACAGCCGTGATATCCTAGTTTTTCAAGAAAATCTCCTTGAGATGACGTCAAAGGAAATTATTGAGAAATATGATTTAAGTGAGAAAGACTTAGAAAATATTTTGAAAAAGTACGTTATCAGTGGAATAAAAAATGGCGCCACAGAGATGAACATCGTTTCACTGTCGCCTACAGTGACCAAACGAGTTTTCGAGGAATTTGGTGTTGGAGGAAAGATTCTTATCAGGGCAAAAGACATTGAAGTTATTCCAAAAATTTACAAGAAATTTGAAGGATTGCTTGGCGTCGCTGTGGATCCATATATCGACGGGGATGACCTTACAAACGAAGTTTCCGAGGTTTGCGGGAAATACAAACTGCCAGCGTATGTGACCTTGTATAATGATCTGGAAAAAACGGGGATGTTAAATTCATTGTTTAACAAGCCCCCTATAAATTACATCGAAGATGTCGGGCTGCTTGACAGAGAATGTTATATTTATGGTGGAATTTACGCCGATAAGGACGACTTTTCGGTTATGGCAAGCTACGGAGCGAAAGTTATTGTAAGCCCCTACGATTTCTTAAATTTAGGTCAAGGGATAGCAAATATCTGCGCGATGCAGGGAAGCGGTGTGACAGTTCAATTAGCTTCACCAATCAACAATGACATAATCGAAGAGATTAGACTGGCGGGAGCGTTAAATCGAGGACTGCTCAGCGATTGTGAAGTTCTTAGCGCAAGCGAAGTTTTGGAGCTGGCATTATCTAAGAAAGAGAGGATAAAGCTAGATGGGGACGATAGCTCGATTTACGAAGAGTGTGAAAAAATTATGGAAAGAATAAAGGAGAGAATATAGTATGCAAATAGCAGAGAAATTAGCAAGTGAATTTGGATTAAGATTGGATTATTCAAATAATATTATAAATCTTATTGATGAAGGGTGCACAATTCCTTTCATTGCACGTTATAGAAAGGAAATGCACGGAACATGTGACGATCAAGTTTTGAGAGCATTTGCTGACAGACTAAAATATTTAAGAAATTTGACTGCGGAAAAGGAAAAAGTTCAAAAAACTATTGAAGAACAAGGAAAATGGACTGAGGAGCTTGCAAAAGCTTTAGAAGAGGCAAACACACTGACAGAAGTTGAAGATATTTATCGTCCATACAAGCCAAAGAAGAAGACTCGTGCTTCTGTCGCTATTGCAAAGGGATTAGAAGGATTGGCAGATGTTTTGCAAGCTCAATCTAAGTCTTTTGTTTTGGCAGAAGAAGCTAAAAAGTACATTACAGAAGAAGTTTTAACAATTGAAGATGCTATTGCAGGGGCAAAAGATATCTTAGCTGAAAGAATTTCTGACAGCGCAGATCTTAGAAAAGAACTGAGAGAATTTATGCTTAATAAAGCGAAAATCTGCTGCGAACTTGTTGAAAATGAGAACAGTCCAACGTATGAGACGTATGCTGGATTTAAGCAAGAAATAAAAAATATTCCTTCACACAGAGTTTTAGCTATCAATCGTGGTGAAAAGGAAAAATGTTTGAAAGTTGATCTTGAGGTTGATGAAGAGAAAGCTTTAAATATTATCAGAAAACATTTCAAGAAGGATAATGCGGATACAAATGACATTGTTGACGCTGTAATCGTTGATGCATATGATAGATTGCTTTTCCCATCACTGGAAAGAGAGTGTAGAACTTATCTAACAGATATTGCCAACGAAGGCGCTATCAAGATGTTTGAAGTAAATCTTAAGCCTTTGCTTATGGAAGCACCTTTGAAAAACAATATCATCTTAGGTCTTGACCCAGCTTATAGAACAGGATGTAAGATTGCTGTTATCGATAAAAACGGAGATGTATTAGCTACAACAGTTGTTTATCCAACACCTCCACAAAGCAAAACTGAAGAATCTATCGAAAAACTTAAAGCCTTGATTGAAAAATACAAAGTTGACGTTATTTCAATTGGGAATGGAACAGCTTCAAAAGAAGCAGAAATCTTTGTAGCTGAGCTTATAAAACATGTCAATAGACCAGTTAGTTATGCCGTTGTTAGCGAGGCCGGAGCGTCTGTTTATAGCGCATCAAAACTTGGCGCAGAAGAATTCCCAGACTATGATGTTGCTCTTAGGAGTGCCGTTTCAATCGCAAGAAGATTGCAAGATCCAATGGCAGAACTTATTAAAATAGACGTTAAGTCTATCGGTGTTGGACAATATCAACATGATATGCCTCAAAACAGACTAACAGAGGTGCTAACAGGGGTCGTTGAAGATTGCGTTAACAGCGTCGGCGTTGACTTAAATACAGCTTCTCCAAGCTTATTATCATATGTTTCTGGACTTAACATGTCTATTGCAAAGAATATTGCAGCTTATAGGGCAAAAGAGGGAGGAATCAAGGATAGAGGACACCTTCTCAAAGTTAGCAAGCTCGGACCAAAGGCGTTTGAGCAGTGTGCAGGTTTCTTGCGTGTTGTTGGTGGAAAGAATATCCTTGACAACACAGGTGTTCACCCAGAAAGCTATGAAGCTACAAAGAAACTTCTTGCTATGTTCAACTTGACCGAAGAGGATGTAAAGAACAACAACTTGGCATCACTTCCATCACTCGTTGAATTAAAGGGATATGATAAAGTTGCTAAGGAACTTGAAATTGGTGAGCCAACGCTTAGAGATATTATCAAAGAACTTTTGAAACCAGGCAGAGATATTCGTGAGAGCATGCCTAAGCCTGTACTTAGAAGTGATGTTATAACAATGGAAGACCTTAAAGAAGGAATGGTGTTCAACGGAGTTGTTAGAAACGTTATTGACTTTGGAGCGTTCGTTGATATTGGTGTGCACCAAGACGGACTTGTTCATATTTCACAAATTTCAGATAGCTATATTAAACATCCAAGTGAAGTTTTGAAAGTTGGACAGAGAGTTGACGTAAAAATATTATCAGTTGATTTAGCAAAGAAGAGAATTGCTTTAACAATGAAAGGAATAGAAAAACAAGATTAATATGAAAGATGTTTGTAAGTATTGCGGAACCACTTATGAAGAAGTCTTAGACAATGGCTTTGTAGGATGCGCTCACTGTTATCAGGAAATTGAGCCTCTTCGCGAAGCAGTGTCTAAGATGTATGGTGGCAAAAAACACAGGGGAAGAACGTCGAGGAGGTATTATGGATAATTACAATAGTATCGCTGTAACTTCTCGCATTCGTTTTGCACGCAATTTTTCAAATATCTCTTTTATTAGTAAATTAACAGATGACGATGAAATAGATTATCTTGTTCAATCTACAAGAGGCTTATTTGAACATATGGGAGGATTCGCATATTACTCTCTTTCAAAAATGCCACTTTCTAGATGTACAGCACTACTTGAAAGGCATATTATAAGCAAAGAGCTTATAGAAAACAGAGATATCTCGTCTGTTATAATAAACGAAGATGAAAGTATCATTATAATGGTGGGAGAGGAAGACCATATTAGAGAGCAGAGTATCTCAAAAGGCTTTGACTTGCAGGGAGCATATGACAGACTTATTCCTATAGATGAAGAGATACTTACTCATTTTAATATTGCCTATGACGACGAATATGGCTTTTTGACATCCAGCCCAGCTAACCTAGGCCCAGCGATGAGAGCATCTATCATGGTCTTTATCCCAGCACTTGAGAGAAATGGAAAGATTGACGAGCTAATATCAAGTGCACGAAAATATGGACTAACGTTTAGAGGAATGTATGGGGAAGGGACAGACGCTATAGGAAGCTTTTATCAAATTTCTAATCAAGGCTCACTTGGACTTACAGAGGAAGAGATTATTGATAAAGTTTCGGATTTTTTCTTAGACGTTTCAAAACAGGAAGAGAGTTTAAGAGGTGAGCTTTTTGACAATAATTACATAGAACTACGTGACGAAGTCCAAAGGGCTTATGGAATACTTACAAACTGCTATTCGATAACCGAGAATGAGATGATAAAACTGCTGTCACTTTTAAAGCTCGGAAGTATTTATGATATGGTGAAAATTAAAGACGAAGAGATGTTCATGAAACTTTATTATCATGGCGGAGGATCAAACTTAAAAGAAATTATAAAATTTTCAAAAGAAAAAAAGGAAAATGTTGTAAGAGCAGAGTATATATCAAAAAGAGTTAAAAACTTAGTGTTTTTAGGAGGTGAATTATGAGTTATAACATGCAAGGAACGTTTTCTGATAACATAGAAAAAGTAATAAAGAATGCTTCAAAAATAGCATTGAGATTCGGCAGTGATGTTGTTGGAACAGAACATATTCTTTATGGCTTAACGACTGTAAAAGAAAGTATCGCCTCAACATTGCTCTCACAATATGGTGTTTCTGAAGAAAACTTGTTTGAGCTTTTCGAAGAAAACTCAATTGGACAAACGATATTTGGGGGAGTTGAACTCTCTCCAAGAGTAAAAGATATTTTTAGAGTGTCACAGCAAATTGCTCTTCAAATGGGACATACTTTCATTGGAACAGAGCATCTTTTGCTTGCACTTCTTTCCAGTGATGGAGCAGTTGCACTTAAACTACTTCAAAATCACTATGGAGTAAACTTGAGGGAACTTAGAGATAAAGTTTATGCAAGTTTGCAAGTTAGTGAAAGGGGAGGAGATAAGGAAGACAAAGCGTCAAACGGAATAAAGAGTGAGCTGCCTGATGCACTTCTTGAAATGGGAAGTGACATTACACTCAAGGCAAAAGAGCACAAATTAGATCCGGTTATAGGCAGAGAAGAAGAAATCCAAAGGGTAATTGAAATTCTTTGCAGAAAGACGAAAAATAATCCTGTTTTGATAGGTGAGGCCGGCGTCGGAAAAACTGCAGTTGTTGAAGGACTTGCTCAAGCTATTGTTGCTGGGGATGTTCCTGAAATATTGAAGGATAAGATTATATTCTCTCTTGAAATTGGCGGGCTCATGGCAGGAACGAAGTATCGTGGAGCTATGGAAGAAAAACTTAAGAATGCCATTGAATTAATTACTTCAAGCAAAAATATTATCGTATTTATTGACGAACT